>SXGT01031452.1_pt1 | contig 12852 bp, 14 predicted proteins | sample 3176221 | NCBI WGS metagenome assembly SXGT01 (sample SAMN11356862, study PRJNA531348) | freshwater metagenome | isolation source: freshwater sample F1-120 | place: China: Fuxian Lake, Yuxi | collected 2017-12-25
GATGGGTGCATCAGGCTTAAGAAAGGCCACATTGAGCGCCATCATGAATGCCAATTACATCGCACGTCGACTGGCACCGCATTATCCAATTCTATACAGCGATGCCAATGGCTGGATTGCACACGAGTGCATCATCGATTGTCATGAATTTAAAAAAACCGCTAATGTTACGGTCGAGGATATTGCCAAACGCCTCTTCGATTATGGCTTTCATGCCCCGACTGTGTCGTTTCCGGTGGCTGACACCTTAATGATAGAACCTACTGAAAGCGAAAATAAAACTGAAATCGATCGGTTTTGCGCTGCCATGATTAGCATCCGCCAGGAAATCCGCGAAATCGAAACCGGTCTAGCTGATCAACATCAAAACGTACTGCACAATGCGCCGCATACCCATCGATTACTTTTGGATGAATGGCGTTTGCCGTATTCCCGGCAAAAAGCCTTTTTCCCGGATAGTTTGCAACATGATGACAAATATTGGCCGCCCGTCGGCCGCATCGATAATGTTTATGGTGACCGGAATGTGATGTGCAGTTGCCCCACGGATTGGGATAAGTTGGAGACGGAGTCCGATTGAGTTTGTTGTGGGTAGTATCCTTATTCCCTCACCTTGTGGAAGGGCAGGGTGAGGGAAATTTAAAGTATTGTGCCAATTAAATTCTCCTCTCCCCAACCCTCTCCATCAGGAGAGGGAGCTGACTGCCAGCGATTTGTAGGATCAAGCGTTTCGCTGAATAATTACCAGTTTTTTAGGCTTGTGAATAAACTGGAAACCTTGTGCACAACAGTTTCACTTTGTCGCGGACGCTGCTGATGACGGCTTCATCTTCCAGGTTATCCATGACATCGCACATCAGGTGAGCAATTTCCCGCATTTGATCTTCTTTGAAACCGCGAGTGGTTGGGGCAGGGGTGCCGACGCGGATACCGCTGGTGATGAACGGTGATTGTGGGTCGTGTGGCACGGCGTTTTTGTTCACAGTAATATTGGCGCGGCCTAATGCAGCGTCAGCCGCTTTACCGGTAATCCCTTTGGGAATCAGTGACACCAACATCAAATGATTGTCCGTGCCGCCGGATACCACGTCAAAACCGCGTTTCATAAATACTTCAGCCATAGCTTGCGCGTTTTTCACCACTTGTTGCTGGTAGGTTTTAAATTCAGGGGTCATGGCTTCTTTGAAGGCTACGGCCTTGGCCGCGATGACATGCATCAATGGGCCACCCTGAATGCCTGGGAAAATATTGGCGTTGAGCTTTTTCTCCAGTTCAGGATTGCTTTTTGCCAGAATCAAACCGCCACGGGGGCCGCGCAATGATTTATGGGTGGTACTGGTGACCACATCGGCGATGGGGACAGGGTTAGGATAGACGCCCGCGGCAACCAATCCGGCCACATGCGCCATATCCACCACCAGATAAGCTCCCACTTTATCGGCAATATCCCTAAAGCGTTGCCAGTCCCAAATTCGCGAATAAGCCGAAAATCCGGCAATAATCATCTTGGGTTTGTGTTCCAGCGCAAGTGCTTCGACTTGCTCGTAATCGATTTCGCCGGTTGTTGGATTCAAACCGTATTGCACGGCATTGTAAATCTTGCCGGAAAAATTAGGTTTAGCCCCATGGGTTAAATGGCCGCCGTCCGCCAGACTCAAACCCAGCACAGTATCGCCTGGTTGAACGAGTGCCATGAATACCGCCATATTGGCTTGTGAACCGGAATGAGGTTGTACATTGGCATAGTCTGCGCCGAATAAGGCCTTGGCCCGGTCGATTGCCAGTTGTTCGACGATCTCCACATATTCGCAACCGCCGTAATAGCGTTTTTCCGGGTAGCCCTCCGCGTACTTGTTGGTTAGTAAGGTACCTTGCGCTTCCAAAACCCGTGGGCTGGCGTAGTTTTCTGAAGCGATCAGTTCAATATGATCTTCCTGGCGTTGGCGTTCCTGTGCAATGGCTTTGGCTAACTCGTCGTCAAATCCAGCAATGGTCATGGATGTTTTGTACATAGCGTTCTCCTGATGAGGGTTTAATCTGTAAAAGGTTGTAATAACATGATTTGTAAATCGGCGACATTGGTTCCGGTTGCGCCGGTAACCACCAAGGCATCTGCAGCCTTTAGGGCATGGTAAGCGTCGTTATTGTTTAAAGCCGCTTGAGGAGCAATGCCTGCAAGGCGGATTTTATCCAGGGTTGCAGGATCAACACAGCCGCCTGCTGCATCGGTTGGACCATCACGACCATCGGTACCGCCGCTTAAAAAACGCCATTCACCTGTCAAGCCTTGTTGTTCTGCAGCTAATGCAAAAGCCAGCGCCATTTCCTGATTACGGCCGCCTTTGCCGTTTCCGATGAGGGTGACCGTGGTTTCACCTCCTGCAATCATGGCAAGGGGATGTTTGATGCCGGATGCCTGGAGGGTTTTGGCGGTAGCCACCCAATCGCTGGCAACTTGTCGGGCTTCTCCACTCAATTGATTGTCGTAGATTTGGGTTTGGTAGCCCAAGTTTTCTGCTTTAGCCAATACAGCCTCTAAGCTGAGCCTGTTACTGCCAATCAAGCTATTTGTGGTGTTTTGAAATTGGGCGTCACCGGGTTTAGCGGTTTCAGGATGCAAACCCGCGGCGCCTTGTTGCAAATAGTCTGTAACGTTGTGAGGGGCTTTATCCCAAACCTGATATTGCTTCAGAATGGCTATCGCTTCCTGAAACGTGGAGTTGTCAGCCACAGTTGGGCCGCTGGCAATAGCGCTTAAATCATCACCCAACACATCCGACAAGATTAAGGCGTGTACATTGGCAGGGGCGGCCAGTCTGGCCAGACCGCCACCTTTTATTTTGGACAAATGTTTGCGTACACAATTGATCTCGTTAATGTTGGCGCCACAAGCTAACAATAATTGAGTGGTGGCAATTTTTTCGTCCAGATTGATGCCGTCGACGGGGTAGGGCAGCAGTGCAGAACCACCACCCGAAATAAGCACCAAAACCAGTTCATTTTCGTTAGTAGTATTTAGTCGGTTGGCAATTTCATGAGCGGCTTGAAGTCCTTGCTGATCAGGTAATGGGTGACCAGCGCCCAGCACGGTAACACCGGGGATGGATGCAACGTTATCATAAGGCGTGACAGCGATAGGCGGGGCAGATAATAGTGTCGTTGGAATGTGCTGCAGCGCCGCTTTAGTCATTGCGCAAGCTGCTTTGCCGAAAGCGATTAATTGAATTTTGCTCCAGGTTCTGGAGCGAAATTTCGTATGCTGTTGATCCAGCGGGATGCGTACCTGTCCGTCCACGTTGAGCAGGTAATGATTGACTGCTGTTTCCGGGTTGGCGGCGGCAATTCCGGCTTGAAACAACTCAAGGCTGTGCTCACGCAAAATTACCGACGGGAAAGCCATCATTCAAGGTCTGAACTAAGCCATTTCTTTGGCTAAATTAAAAATGATTTCTGCGTCCAGGACTTGTTTATTATCTTCAAAAAGCTTGGCGACACAGGCGCGATGCAAAGCTAGTTTTAGTGCCCCAAAACCAATAGCGCCCCAAATGATTTTGCCATGACGTAATTCGCCCTTGTCCATCACATCAGTGCCGCCAATACCGACCGGTGGGGTGGCATTGGCGTCGGCCAGCACTTGTAAATTGGGGTTATTTTGCCAATGTTCCGGTTTGAGTAATTCAATGCCTGCTGCACCGGTAGCCAGCACGATATTGGCATTCTGAACCGCTGCGGCCCGCGCATCCAGATCGGCAGCTTCCACCGGGGTGATATCAACATCGAAACGTTCTTTCATCGCAAAACAGGCTTTTTCGGCATTGAAAATATGCCTTGATGTAATGCTGACCTCGGCTCCTTCCAGAGCCATCATCGCCGCAGCACGTTGGCCGACCGGGCCGGTTCCAGCCAGTACTACTGCTTTTTTGCCAGCCAAACTGCCGCTGGTGGCAATTTTGGCCACGACTGCTGCAGCCGTGGTGTTGCTGCCATTGCTATCCAGCATCACGGACACTTGAAAACCTGGGAAAAAATGTTTTTGCACGGCAATCAATAAATTTTGACCTGCTTCCATATTGCTGCCGCCAATAAAAATGGCTGTATTTTTTTTGTCTTTTGGGGCGCGAGTGAAGATGCAACCGTCCACCAAGGCGCCCACATTTTCAGGTGTCAAGTTACCGTGACCAATCACATGATCAGCCCCACCATCGTAACCGACAACCGTGTCAAAAACAGAAGGGTAGTGGTCGGTGTCAAATTGGAATAGCAATTTTTTCATTTTTATTATGTATGGGTTTAGCTAACGTAAGCGTCTAGATTTAAATATTGTTCTGATCATGCCGCCTTATTGATCAAGCAAATATACTTTTTTTATTTCCGGATTCGGTTTGATATTGTTATCTCAAGTGGCCGAGACAGCTCAATTTTCAAAAATCCCTAGTCCGAATCAAGTTTGGTTCTGTCAAAAAATGACTCGAATTGAACTTGGATGCTTGCATCGCCAAGGCCTTAGTGGCTGGAAATCATATCACTTTCAAGGAATATCCGGGATTGGGATTTATGATTTCAGCTAATCGCATGAACCTGCTAATCGTTGGCAGCCTGCTCCCTAACCTTTATGCCCCAGGGTACGCAATGAGAGGGGATATTGTGCTTCGCGCTGAATAGTTACAGTAAACATAATGTAATAAACATTTCAGCGTTGCCTGCAATTGTTGGAAAACTGGCAATCAGCAACAACGAGTATTCACGCCATAATCTCGTAACTCCATGAAATTCAGAGACCAAAAATCACTCAGCAGAGTGGTGCAAGAATTGCTTAAATTTAAGAAAGGGTATCAATGCCTTACCCGGCAATTCTTCAACAGTAGGTGATTTATGAGCAAGATCGGCATATTTTTTGGAACAGATACCGGTAGCACCCGACTGGTTGCTAAAAAGATATACAGCCTGTTAGGTGCTGAATTGGCTGACAAGCCTAAAAACATCAATCGCACCCGCGTCGAGGAGTTACTGGCTTATGACGCGCTGATTCTGGGTACCCCCAGTTATGGCGTTGGCGATATGCCTGGATTAGCCGTGGGTTGTCAGGAAGCCAATTGGGCCGAATTTGTACCCTATCTCGATGGTCATGATCTGTCCGGTAAACGGGTGGCGTTGTTCGGTTTGGGACATCAAGAGCGTTATGCAAGCCGATTTGCCAGTTCGTTGATTCAGCTTTATCGAGTATTTTACGGCTATGGTGCCAAGATCTTCGGTAGTTGGGATACTGATGGCTATCAATTCGAACATTCTGACGCGATTATCGATCATCAATTTGTTGGTCTGGTATTGGATCAACGAGGTCAACCGCATTTGACCGATGAGCGTTTGCAAACATGGTTGGCCCAGGTGACGCCACAATTGTTGCCGCAAATAGCCAAGGCGGCTTAGTGATGATTGCAAATGCTATGGTTACCTTAGAACTGGATTTAACACCGATGGCTGATTGTGGCCAGTGTCGGTATCAAAATAGCCTATTGGCTGCCGGTCGTTGCAAGCCTGGTGATTGTTGTGTCAAGGCAGACAGTGGTCGACAGATAGAGCGGTTTTTCAAGTCCCATCCTGGCTATGCGTCGGATTATGCAGAGGATGAATTTTGGGAAAGACGCGCCATCGCTGCACGTTATTTGCCTACCAATCGCCTGGAGCCACTTTTGGATGATCCTGATGAGGCCGTCAGACGCGCATTGGCTTATCGGATACCTCTGGAATGGCTGCCCAGATTATGCAACGATCCGGATAGGGAAGTCAGGGTGACAGTGGCCGATCGTTTGCCAGAGCAACAACTGGAAATGATGGCTAGTGACCCGGATTATCTGGTGCGTGTTTATGTGGCCCGTCGCTTACCGGTGGGTCGATTATTTCGGCTGGTGGTTGATCCGGATACCGAAGTAAGGCGCATAGTTGCCGAACGTATTCCCCGTGTCAGTCTGGGGCTGATGGTCAATGATCCCGAAGTACAAATACGCCGTATTGTCGTGCAGCGTATGGAAATCGACGATCTGATCATGATGAGTCAGGATGTCGATTGGACCGTTCGCTATGAAGTCGCGTTACGGGCCAACTCCGCATTATTGGAAAAATTGCTGAATGATAGCGACGAGGAAGTGCGTGACATAGCGCAACAACGATTAGCTATTGCAGCGATGGAAAATTAAAGTATGTCCTCTGAGTATATTGTTGGCCTTAGTTTTGCCGATAGACTGCGGATGACGACCGAAGCACGTCATTTGGCTATAGGTCATTTCTTTGACTCAGAATTGCTGGCGTTGACATCGTTGATGGGGCCGATGAGTGATGGCCCCGAATGGCCCGCAGGTGCTGCATGGTTAGCGGCGCGCCATGGATCTCATGGTTGCATTATTTCCGATGGTCTATCTGATCCGTGGGTGGATCGGTCTCTTGGTGATACCGGTTTGGGCCTGGAGGTCTTTATCGAATCTCCTGATGTTGTTATTGCTGGCAAGCCATTGGATAGCTTGGCGGACACTTGGTTGTTCCCAATGTTGGCAGAAATCAGCCACACTTTGGCGGGTTACGCCCGGTTGTGCACCAGGCTGCTGGCAGGTGAATTGTTGTCACTGGAATTGAATATTGATCATATCAAGGACGGCCGCGGCAGAGCGGGGGTTTTGTTAAGTGCCGCTGATTCCTCCGCTGCCAAGTTGGGATTGCCGGGTGGAGAGGTTCAATTGATTGCGGTAACCTTGCTGACACCTGTCGAACTTAGCTATTTGCGAGGTAAAGGTGAACCGGGGCGTCACGAATTAGCGGATAAGCTAAAGGCTGCAGGCATTTGGCAGCTGTCCGTATTAAATCGGTCATCGGTAGTTTAGTAATGGCCGCGGCGCCGGAAATCTTGGCTTGGTTACAAGCCCATGCCGATCAAGCAGAACCCACATTGATCTTGGCAGCACGTCAGGGGCGAATCGATATTTTGGAGCATCTACTTGGACAAGGTGCTGAATTGAGCGCAGTTGATCGGTATGGTAACAATGCGCTGTGGGCTGCCTGTTTTTCCGAATCTTCCCCTTGCATCAAATGTTTACTGGATGCCGGGATTGATATTGACTATCAAAATCCAAGTGGTGCTACGGTCTTGATTTATGCGGCCTCAAGCGGCAAACAGCGGGTAGTTGAGCAATTGTTGCAAGCTGGCGCCAACCCTAATATCACTACACAAGATGATTTTACTGCACTGGATTTGGCCGCAAATCGAGAATGTTTGCGGTTAATGAAACAAGCCGTGACCCAATATCGAAGTCAGCAGGTCGAATAAACAGCCGCGACCGGTTTTAGCTAATCGAGTGAGGTTTTGTTGTGGGCTTCTTGTCTTGGAATAGCCTGGCAGAGCAATTCGGCCAAATGTAATGGCCTGGCAAAACCCCCGTTAAGAATTTGTAATTGGCAGGAAAAACCGTTACTGACTAGCAAGGCCTCGGGGGCATTTCGCAAAGCTGGAAACAGCGCCAGTTCAGCCATGGCCTGTGAATGTGTGTAATGCTCAGCCTCCAAACCGAAATTACCCGCCATGCCACAGCAGGAAGACTCAATTAATTCAAAGCCTAATCCTGGAATTTGCTTTAATAATTTTCGCACCGATTTGATGGCACCTACGGCCTTTTGATGGCAATGACCATGCAGCAACAACTTGGTTATCCCAGGAATGGCCTGGAATGGCAGCAACCAGCGCTGGGCTGTTTGCTCACGAACGATGAACTCTTCCAGTAACAGCACTTTATCTGCCAACCGCCTGGCGGCATCGCCTAAATTTAGCTTTAAATATTCATCGCGCATACTCAGAATACAGGAGGGTTCCAGACCGATGATACTGCGTCCCGCCTGAACATGAGCTTCCAAGGCGGCCAGTGTCCGTAATGCTTCTTGGCGAGCTTTATCTAGTCGACCATTGGAAAAGTAAGTGCGACCGCAACACAGAGGACGATCGTCTTGATCTTCTAACAGTGGCGTTGCGATACTGACTTGATAGCCCGCTGCGATTAATAAACTCTGCGCCGCTTGGGCAGCGGCTGGGTTGAAGTAATGATTAAAGGTGTCAACGAACAACACCACTTGCTTGTCGCCAACTGTTTCAGGGGACTGTGGCTGTTTGTTGTTGAATGGCTTTGAAGCTGGTATGGGTAAGGCGGCTTTTGCACTCATCCCCAGCAGAGTTTCACCTAGTTTGGCTAACCAGGTGAATCTATTGCGTAATCGTATTAATTTGCCTAAACCCTGCCAGCGGAGTAACTCGGGTAATTCAGACCAGAGTCTTTGTCGCAATGGTAAACCTTGACGAGCAACCTGCTGCGATAAAAATTCTGCCTTGATCAAGGCCATATCGACTTCGTTTTCACATTCACGCTTGCAGCCTTTGCAACTCACACATAAGTTCATTGCTTCGGCTAGAGCAGGGTTAAAAAAGGCCTGTTCATCTTCAGTGTTCAAAGCATTTTTGAGGGCCTTGACGCGCCCGCCCGGCGAAAGTCCCGGATTGTTACTAATCCGATAGCTCGGACACATCACGCCTTTGGCTGTTATCTGTTCACATTGGTGACTGCCGATACAAATGGCAATGGCTTTTGCGTAATCACCGCCTTGCTTGGGAATGTCGGCATAGGCATCGCCCATTCCGGCGTTTTCGTAGGATGACCAATCGAGAAACAATTTCATAGCTCATGCGCAAATGCAAAATCACAATCAAGCAAAATTGAAGCCATTTATATAAATGCAGTTTGTTTGGCTTGTAGCTATTTGGGGCTGTCGTAAAACTTACAACTCAGAGACTTTCGAAGCATTGCAAACGCTATTGTCATCGTCGTTTTCTTCAACATGCTCTAGCAGCCCTTGTTCACGGATAAAGGCTTTAAATTGTTTCATCACCGGACGAGATATCACGGTTTCCGCCAGTAAGCGCTTTTCGTAGATCAGCATGGTTAAATCCTGGCTTTCACGCTGATCGCGTCCGGCTGCAATCAAGGTATGGATTTCGTTATCCAGTAACTGTCCGGGTTGAGTCTTGATTTGGTCGTAAAGTTGAGTCATCACCCGTTTTTCGGTAGCAGGCATCTTGCATTTGCCATCCAGGATTTTCAGCATAACCGCCATGGCACAATCAATTTGTATCGGTGATAGGGGATGTTTTTTCAGCCAAACCGTAATCTGCTCAGGGCTCATTTTAAATCTCCTTGGCAATAGAATTTAAGTTGTGTTGCTAGTCATAACCACCTGTCGAAAGGTCAGGTTTATACGTCCGTTAATGACGGAAGATGATTTTGGAATTCTATGCAAATAGTTGTGCTGAAATGCAGGCTGCATGATGAGTAACGTGCCGCTTTGCAATAAGATACCACCCGAATCGGAGTCATTTTTGGCCTTAAATTCAAATCGGCGAGTGACACCAAAGCTGAGCGAAGCAATAAGCGGTTGTTCGCCCAGCTCCGCTTCATCGTCTGCATGCCAACCTACATGATCTTCGCCATCGCGATAATAATTTACCAGCACTGCATTAAATGAGGTCTTTACAAATGCTTCGACCTTGGATCGTATCGTTAGCAGTAAAGGAGTCCAAGCTTTGGTTTCAAGTAAATTATTGCTGTAGCTATACCGTATTCCCTTATCGGCATGCCAAGTCTGTAAGCGGGGTAGGACAAATTGTCGGCCAGCGTAGCAGTATCGATTGTCAGGCCAGACATGATGTTGTTTTAGTGTTTGATAAATCTGCTCGGATTCATCTGGCTGATAAAAGCCCTCAAAGCATTCAATTTCAGGCTTGATACTCACAATCAAAGGCTAGTGTTGCCCTGCTTGACGTGAGCTGCCAGCGCACTGTCCATCGTAGCGACATGCAGAACAAACCAGGCTGGAAGTCGATCTTTGATGAAAGCACGGCCAAAAGTGATCAAACCTTTGTCTACCCGAGTTTTAAACTGTTTGAATTCGCCTAAAACCCGCTGATGCTCGCCGTTGTGTTCCGCTTCGGCAGGGAATGCGCTTTGCCTCATTAAAAGTTGTTCAAGTTCGAAATGTTGTTGAGTATGCTGATACAACACCTGAAACAGTGCCGGAAAATCCGCATCGCTGGCTCGATCCAGTTTATCCAGCAAGCTTATGAACTCCGCATGATCTTGATCGATTGGCGGGTAGCCAACGCTAATCACTTGTGCTGTTTCTGTCAGACCCATGGTGATTCCCCCGTAAAACGTTAATCCAGTCTGTAACCTTCTTCCATCAAAACCCTTTTAACAGCTGGGCGACTCAGCATCAAATGATAATGTTGTTGGCAATTGACCGGTAATTCGATAGCGGCTTTATCAGCCCAAAACTCCACATAAAATAATGCCGCATCAGCAATACTGAAGCCCTCAAAAGCATAGCCTGTTGCGGGAAGTTGATCGCTGATGGTTGCCAATGCTTGTTGAACAATATTTAAGCCTTGGGCTTTAACATATTCAAAATCTGTCGGGTTGGGAACAAATTTTTCCGGGACGAAAATGCGGATAAATCCCTGTCCATGCACAGTACCTACCACGAAATCCATCAATTCGATGACTCGTGCGACTAGGTCCTCATTATCAGGCAGTAAGCCGGCTTTGGGGTGTCGGCGCGCTAGCCAATAAGCGATGGCCTGAAACTCGGTCAGCGACATGTTGTCATCGCGGACTAAAGTGGGGATGGTGGCTTTGGGGTTGATAGCCAGAAACGCTGGTTTCATATGATCACCAGCCAATAAATTAACCACGTAGGCTTCGAAAATCAGATCCAGTTCTTCCAGTAAAATATGGATGCCAATCGAGCAAGCCCCCGGTGTGAAATAAAATTTCATCATAGATTATCCAGAAAATGGTTATTCACATTCAGGGCAAACTGTTGCCACAACTGGGCAATATCACGTTTCACAGCATTGACATACTCTTTGTCTGGTTTGTGTTCGTCGGGAAAGTTAGATAAAGCACAAGAGGTGCGATGTTTATCTACTACGAACAACAGAAATTCATCAATAAATCCCTGAAAGGCCGCCAGCGCCTGAAGCGTTAAGTCTGACATGCCATTATGAATCTTTTGCTGGTTTGCGTTCAGTGGTATCGATTGTATATGGCAGAGGGCATTGGCATAAAATTCTTCCAAAACCAGTAATACATTGCGCTGAAAGCAACCTTGCCATTGTTGTCTTGACAGATCGTCAGCCAGCCGTTTGGCATACTGTTGTCTCAATGCCGGTTTTGTTTCTGATATGAAGCCATTGAGTTCAGTAAAGTAGTCACATTTGAGCATTGAAGTCCAAAACTTGAGGGTATGAATGCTCCTTTATTCAAGATACAGGCCATTTTCAAAAAGTAACTGTAAATGTACGTCTAAAAATTTGATGGGAAAATAAGCCCTTTAAAATCAATGATGAAAACTATAAGAGGACTTTTTTATACTGAGATGTCAGCTGAGCTTTAACCGTAAGACCTGCAACATGATTGCTTTGATTACACCTATTTGGAGGATAAACAACAATATAGGCATTTTGGGGAGGACGATGCCAACGCATAGTGTCGTCGCACAATGCATTAGAGCACTGCTAAAAATCCAGTTCCTGCATCATCCCATGGGTTAACAGCATCTCCAGCTATTACACGCAAGTCCATCACAACTCGCCGGAGCTATGGAATAGGGTATTCAACAGATTCTGTCAGGCAGACATGCACCAGAAAAATAAGCGACTAAATTTTTCAACACCTTTTCCCCCATGGCGGTGCGAGTCGAGAGGGTCGCGCTGCCCAGATGCGGAAGCAAGGATACATTTTCCAGGGTTAAAAAGCCGGGATTGATGTGGGGTTCGTTTTCATAAACATCCAGGCCGGCTCCAGCAATGCGGTTTTCCTGTAAGGCTTTAATCAGTGCCTGACTGTCCACCACATCACCACGGGCAGTATTAATTAAATGCGCGGTGGGCTTCATCAGATTGAGTGTGGTCTCATTGATCAAATGCCGTGTTTCAGTGCCGCCTGGGCAATGCAGCGAAACAAAATCGCATTGTGGCAATAATGCTTCTATCGTTTCACAACGGATAGCCTGCAAATCGTCAACCAAAGCTTGATCAGCCGGACTGGGTTTGACATAAAAAATCTTCATACCAAAACCATGATGCGCTTTGCGAGCCATGGCTTGAGCAATACGCCCAAACCCGATCAAACCTAGACTTGCCCCGGTTACGTCACTACTCAACATGTGGGTAGGGTTCCAGCCTGACCACTGTCCGGCGCGAACCAGTCTATCGCCCTCTGCACCACGCCGGGCCGACATTAGTAGCAAAGTCATGGCAATATCGGCTGTGCTTTCGGTTAACACGCCTGGCGTATTGGTGACTATCAAGCCCTGCTGTTTGGCGGTTGCAATATCGATATGATTATAACCAACCCCAAAGTTTCCCAAGATTTTGCAGCGTTTGTTCGGAACGTTTAATACCTCGGCAGTCAAACTGTCGCATACCGAAGGGCATACCGCATCGAAGTTTTGCAGGGCGAATTTCAACTCATCGGCAGTTAAAGGTCGGTCATCCTGATTCAACTGCACGTCATACAATTGTTGCAATTGTTTTTCCACCGCTTCCGGCCAGCGGCGAGTAATCAAGACCTTGGGTTTGGACATATTGTTTCCTTGGGATTACGGTTGAACGGAGTTGTTAAGCCGCTTTTTACTCGACCCGTAGCGTAAACGTTACAGGCCCATCATTAATTAACGCCACTTTCATATCAGCGCCAAATTCGCCAAATTGGCAGTTGGGAAAAATCAGCCGGGCTTTTTGCTGCAAATAGCCAAATAATTCCA
>SXGT01392043.1_pt1 | contig 12852 bp, 15 predicted proteins | sample 3176221 | NCBI WGS metagenome assembly SXGT01 (sample SAMN11356862, study PRJNA531348) | freshwater metagenome | isolation source: freshwater sample F1-120 | place: China: Fuxian Lake, Yuxi | collected 2017-12-25
ACGCTATTGGCAGGGCATCGCCAACGACCGCCCGTTCCAGTACTGGGTGTGGGCGAACCTGGCCTCGACGGTGTGCGCGATCGGCCTGGGCAGCGTGGCCGGACTCGGCCGGGTCTTCGACATCAAGGCGCTACGCGCGCGCTCCGGCGTGCACGTCCTGCTGACCGGGGCCTTCCTGTCCATCGTGCTCGCCGATCTCAGCATGCTGAGCAAGGCCGAAACCGAACGCATCTGGCTGCCGTTCACGGTGTGGCTGACCGCTGCCGCGGCGCTGCTGCCGCCGCGGTCACACCGGTGGTGGTTGGCGCTCAACGTCATCGGCGCCCTGGCGCTCAATCACCTGATCCTGACGAACTGGTGACCGCGAGTCCGCGACGCGCTTGAGGATGTAGTAGACCGGCACGCACACCCACACCACGGCCGTGGCGATCCAGAACCCGAGTGGATAGTCGCGGTCCAGCACCGTCGGGTTGTCGGGCCGCATCCCGGGCCTGCCGTAGACCGGAATGGCGAGCAGCACCAGCACCACGGTGCACAGTCCCGCCACGGCGACCGGCGAATGCCAGCCCGCCGGCAGCAGCCTGCGCCCGGTCCACCCTGCCACCGCGCACAGCGGCGCGAACACGAAATCGTGGACCACCGCGGCGACGACTGCCCACACCAGGATGCGCAGGATGATCACCGGCGGGTTGTCCAGCACCAGCAGCGCGCCATAGCCGCCGAGACCGATCCCCGCCAGGGCCAGCAGAATCCGCATCGGCGTCACGACATCACCTCGATGCGGGACAGCCATTTGGTCTGCAGGACGCCAGGGCGGCTCGGGGCGATCAACCGGCACGGAAAGCCGTGGTCGAGATTGAGGGTCTCGCCGTTGACCTGCAAGGCGATCAGCGTCTGCGAATCCCGGGCGTGCCGGGCGGGCAGCACCGTGCGTGAGTACGGGCCGGGTGGTTCCAAGGACACCATGCGCACGTCGGCATCCGACGAACCACCCACCGTGGCAACGAGTTCGGACAGCACCACGCCGGTCCATTCGGCGTCGGCGCTCCAGCCCTCCACACAGGCGATCGGCAACCGGAAGGTGGCCTGCGGCATCGCCCGCAGATCATCGAGGCTGAATTCCCGGGTGCGCGCACCGTTGGCCACCGTCAACCGGTACTGCGGCGATGACGCGGCCCGGCCAACCCCGGCCGCCGCGGCCGAGCGGTTCACCGGAACCCCTTGTGGCCCTTCCCCGGTACGCGGGGCGAGCACCGATACCCGGCGAAACACCGGGACCGTCTGGCCCACGGTGACCACCGTCGCCGCCGCCACCGCCAGCCAGGTCCCGCGCAGCACGGTGCGCCGACTCGGACCGACCCGACCACCGTCGGCGAGATCGTCGAGTGGTTCACCGAGCGCACGCCGGATGACCGGAAGCTTCACCGCCAGGTGCACGAGCACCGCCCCGGCCGCGACATAGGCCATCGCGTAATGCGCGGTGGGGAAATAGAATTCGAACGCGTACCACTGGGCGATGTTCAGCAGGCCGGTCGACAGCTCGAACAGGATGGCCGCCACGAGCACCAGGATCGATGCCCGCTCCAGCATGCGGACCGGTCCCCCGATGACGGGTCGCTCGAACAGTTTGGGCCATACCGACCACAGCTTCACCACCACCAACGGGATCGCGGCGATACCGGAGGCGACGTGCAGTCCCTGCGTCAGCCGGTACAGCCACACCGGCCGGGTGGGCCAGCCGAACCACGGCTGCGGATGCTGGATGAAATGGCTGATGAGCCCGGTGGCGAAGCACACGGCGATCGCGACCCCGAGGGCGATGCCCACCCGTGCGGTGACGGCGGTGCTCCGCAACGGGGTCACCGGGTCACCGGGCCACCAGGCTCGCGATCACCCGGTCACCGATCGGGTGCACGGCCCGCATCACCAGTCCGACGTCCGCGGCGATGCGCGCCGCCGCGTCCAACCCCACCGAGGCCCAACGGAACCACGGGCCGATGGCATCGGCCGACTCCAATCGCACCCACTGGGACTCGACTCCTTTTTTGGCCGTGTCGAATTCGGCCAGGCACTCGCCGCCGCGACGCAGCAACTCACCGGCGCGCTGCAACACCCGCCAGGGATCGCCGCCCAGGCCGACGTTCCCGTCGGCCAGCAGCGCGGTGTGCCAGCGGCCGGTTCCGGGCAACGGGCCGAACAGGTCGCGGCACAAGACCGGCACGCCGCTGTCACGGGCCAGTGCCACCGCGGCGACGGACTGGTCGACCCCGAGCGCCGGCAACCCGCGCTGCACCAGGCCGGCCACCAACCGTCCCGGGCCGCACCCCAGATCGATGGTGGGGCCGTGGCACAGGTCGACGATGGCGCGGTCGAAGAGGCGATCGGACTCCGCCCCGACCAGCCAGTCGCGGACCGGCAGCCGCTGCAACCGCCCATCCTGGTGCCGGATCCAGCACCGCTCGCCGTCCAGGGCCCGTTCAGACAGGTTTCCGTGCATGTCAGACCCCGACCATGCGGGTGGCTTGGGCAAACCGGCCGGTGGGAGCGCACAACCGCCGCACCTCGGCGATATCGGCCACCGTGTCGACATCGGCCAGTTCGGTGACCAGGTGCACGCGCAGCCCGGCGTCGCGCAGCGCGGCCAGGGTGAGCGCCCCGGTATCGGGCTGCGACATCGGCACATCCCGCAGACAGCCGGCCATCGCCGCGTCCCGCACACCGAGCACCCACCAGCCACCGTCGGCGGCCAGGCCGAGCACCGCATCCGCCACCAGTGCCCGTCCACATTCGGCGAGCAGATCCGGGCTCACCTGTGGTGTGTCCATCCCGATCTGCACCACGGGCAATCCCGGTGCCGCGGCGTCTTCGTGCGCACCGGCCAGCCGCTCGGCAAAACCGTCACCGCGTTGCGCGATGACGGTGAAATCGGCCAGCCGGTCCGCGATCTCGTCGGACCGACACGCCATCCGGAGGTCGCCGGTGAGTGCCACCACGCGCCGGGACACCGGTGCGGCAGCCACCGCATCCAGCGTGTCCAGCAGAGCGGCCGCCGCGATGTCGGCGGCAACCTCGGCGCCGAGATCGGCGGCCAGCCTGGTCTTGGCCAGCCCGGGCACCGGGGCCTTCGCGACCACCAGCAGAGTTCCGGGCCACATCAGAGTGCTCGCCAGAAATCCAGCGCGGCAATGGCGCTGCCGCGCACCGAGCCGCTGACCTTGGAGGTGCCGCCCGTCCGTGGGCCGTAGACCACGTCGCGCTCCACCACCCGCCAGTCCGCCTGCGCGGCTCGGACCAGCAACTCCAGTGGGTAACCGGACCGGCGGTCGGTCACGCCGAGGTCCAGCAGCGCGTCGCGGCGGGCCACCCGCATCGGGGCGATGTCGTGCACCGGCAGGTGGTAGCGCCGGCGGAGTCGCCAGCACACCGCGGCGGTGCCCAGCCGCGCGTGCCAGGGCCACCTCAACCCGGGGACGGCCCGCCGCCGGCCGATGGCCATATCGGCGCCGGCACCGAGTTCGGCGACCAGGGCGGGCAGTTCCTGCGGATCCAGCGATCCATCGCCGTCGAGGACCGCCACGATCGGCGTCCTGGCCGCGACCACCCCGGCGTGCACCGCCGAGCCGTAGCCCGGCCGCGGTTCGGCCACCACGACCGCACCGTGCGCGCGGGCCACCTCGGCAGTCCGGTCTGTGCTGTTGTTGTCCACCACCAGCGCGGTATACCCCGTCGGGATCGCCGCCAACACTCCGGGCAGTGACTGCTCCTCGTTCAGGCAGGGCAGCACCACCGTGACGGACGAACAGACGGGGTCGGCCATGGCTACGACGCTAGGCGGCCACCGCGCCGCGCACCACGCCAGATCCGTGACGAAACCATGACACCGCCGTTTCGCCGGGGCCCAGACGGCTAGCCTCGGAGGTTGTGACCCGGGTGCTGATCGCCGACGACGACACCGTCGTGCGTGATGTCGTCCGCCGGTATCTGGAGCGCGACGGACTCGATGTGGCGATCGCCCACGACGGCACCCAGGCCCGGCGGCTGCTGGAGTCCGGGCGGATCGACGTGGCGGTGCTGGATGTGATGATGCCCGGAGCGGACGGCCTGACACTGTGCCGCGATCTGCGCCGCGACGGTGACTACAGCCTGCCGGTCATCTTGCTGACCGCGCTCGGCGAGCAGGACGACCGGATCGCCGGACTGGAGGCCGGCGCCGACGACTACCTGACCAACCCGTTCAGCCCGCGCGAGCTGGCGCTGCGGGTGCGATCAGTGCTGCGGCGCACGAACGGACCCATATCGCCTGCGCCGGTGGAACTTTCCGTCGGCGACCTGTTCGTCTCGACCACGGCCCGCTCGGCCACCGTGGCCGGGCGGGCCCTCAGCCTGACCAACCGCGAGTTCGACCTGCTGGTGTTCTTCCTGACCCACACCGACACCGTGTTCTCCCGCGCGGAGTTGCTCGAACAGGTGTGGCGCTGGGACTTCGGCGATATGTCCACGGTTACCGTGCACGTCAAACGGTTGCGTGCCAAACTCGGTGATCAGCACCGGGTGCAGACGGTGTGGGGCCGCGGCTACCTGTGGAGTAGCGGCGAAGACCGCCCGCGCGAAGAGCGGAGTATCCGGTGACCGACCTCTGGGAGATCGCCGGGTGGGCACTGGCCTGCTCGCTGCCGGTGGTGGCGGCCGGGGCGGTCGTGATCCGGCTCGCGCGGTCCTGGTCGCTGGCGGTCAGCATGGTGGCGCTGGTGCTCATCCCCACGCTGGCCACCTTCACCGGGGTGCTCGGCGCCAGCGGGTTCATGATCACCGAAACCTTCGCCCAGATCGCCGTCGTGCTGGTGATCGTATCGGTGGTGACGATTCCGGCCGCCGTCATGCTGGCCCGCTACCAGGCTCGGCGCACCGTGTGGGAGCAGGAGATCCGCGATTCGGAGCGGGCGGCCGAACAGTCCCGGCGCCGGCTGGTGGCCTTCGTCAGCCATGACCTGCGCACACCGCTGGCCGGGATCCGCGCTGTCTCCGAGGCCATCGCCGACGGCATCGTCACCGATGACGAGGTGCGCATCCAGGCCAAACACATCGAACAGGAATCGATCCGGCTCGCCGATATGGTCGATGACCTCTTCGAGATGTCGAAGATCAATGCCGGCGCGGTGGCCCCGACCCACGAACCGGTGGCACTCGACGAGGTGGTCGACGATGTCCTTGCCGCACACCGCATTCCCGCGCAGCGGGCCGGAGTGACGCTGCGCGCCCAGCTGACCGAACAGCCGGTGCGCATCGTGGGCAGCGACCGTTCCCTGGTACGGGTGCTGTCGAATCTGGTGGCCAACGCCATCGCCCACACGCCGGAGGGTGGCAGCGTCACGCTGGCGGTCGGCTCCGACGGTGGGCACGCCTGGGCCCGGGTCGACGACACCGGGGTCGGCATCGACGAGAACGATCTGCCGCGGGTCTTCGATGTCGCGTACCGCGGCTCCAATGGCCGTGTGCCACGCGCGGATTCGACGCTGCCCAGCGGCTCGGGCCTGGGTCTGGCGATCGCCGCGGGCCTGGTTCAGGCGCACGGCGGATCGCTGACCGCCCGCAATCTGGACTCCGGTGCCCGGTTCGAGGTACGGCTGCCGCTGTCGGGTTAATCTCGCAGCGGCGCGTACGCGAACTCGGCCAGGCCATCGCGCGGGTCCACCGCCGCGCGGAAGCCCAGTAGCTCGGCGGCCCGCGCCGGATCGGCGACGATGTGGCGGACATCGCCGTTGCGGTACTGCCCGGTGACCACCGGGGCCGGCGCGTTGCGCGCCTCACTGAGCCGGGTGGCCACGTCGAGGATCGAGACCGGCCGGCCCGAACTGACGTTGAACGCGGTGAATCCGCCGAGGTTCGCCTCGATTGCCGCGACGTTGGCGGCCGCCACATCATCGACATGCACGAAATCGCGCATCTGCCCGCCGTCCTCGTACACCTTGGGCACGCCGCCCGCCTCGAGTTGCGAGCGGAAGATCGCCGCCACCCCCGAGTACGGGGTGTCGCGCGGCATCCCCGGGCCGTAGACATTGTGGTAGCGCAGCGCGACGACCGAACCACCCACGGAATCGTTGAACGCCAGCGCGTAGTGCTCCTGGGCGGTCTTGCTGGCCGCGTACAGGCTGCGGGGCTTCAACGGCGCGTCCTCGCCGACCAGCCGCCACTGCAGCGGTTCACCGCCGATCGGGCAGCGGTGATCGAAGACCCCACCGTCGAGATCGGCTTTGCTGCGCGGCAGCGGTTCGACCGGTCCGTGTTCCGGGCAGTCGTAGCCGCCCTGCCCGTACACCACCATCGAGGAGGCCAGCACCAGCCGCGAGCAGCCGGCGGCGAACATCGCGGCGAGCAGCACCGTGGTGCCGTAGTCGTTGTGGCTGCCGTAGGACGGTGCATCCGCGGCGTTGACCCCGGCGCCGACCACCGCCGCCTGGTGGCAGACGACGTCGACACCGTCGAGCAGACCCGCCACGGCGTCCGCGTCGCGGATATCGAGCAGCCGGCAGTGCGGTGGCGGCTCGGCACCGTCGCGATGCGCGGCGGGCAGCATGACGTCGACCGCGACCACGTCGTGGCCCGCGTCGGCCAGCCGCGCCCAGATCCGGCTGCCGATGAAACCGGCGGCGCCGGTGAGCAGCACCCTCACGGCAGTTCGAACGGCAGCGTGACGCCCTCGTGTGCCAGGCAGTGCGTACAGGTGCGTTCGGGCGCGACTCCCGCGATGGCCTCGTGCACCAGCTGTTTGAAGCCTGCGATGTTGCGTTCGAACTCGGCGAACACGTCGACCGCGCGCACGCCCGCACCCGCCTCCACACCGGCATCCAGATCGGTCACCAAAGCAATTGCGGCGTAACACATTTCGAGTTCACGAGCGAGTACTGACTCCGGGTAGCCGGTCATGTTCACCAACGCGAAGCCCTGCGCGGCCCACCACTGGCTCTCGGCGCGGGTCGAGAACCGCGGCCCCTGGATGACGACCATGGTGCCGCCGTCGATCACCGAGGGCAGCTCCGATGCCGCGGCCCGCAGCGTCGGGCAGTACGGGTCGGCGAACCCGACGTGGATGCCGCCGGAATCGAAGTAGGTGTCCGCACGCCCGCTGGTCCGGTCCACGAGCTGGTCGGGGACCACGATGGCGCCCGGTCCCAGCGCCGGGGTCAGGCTGCCGACGGCGCACGGGGCGAAGATGCGCCGCACCCCGAGCGCCCGCAACGCCCACATGTTCGCCCGGTACGGCACCGTGTGCGGCGAGAACTCGTGGTTGAGCCCGTGCCGCGGCAGAAACGCGACATCGTGGCCGGCCACGGAGCCGACGGTGATCGCCGCACTCGGCGCCCCGTAGGGGGTGTCCAGGTTGATGGTTCGGGCGTCCGGACCGAAGAAGGTGTAGAAGCCGCTACCTCCGATGACGCCGAGCATCAGGCGTCGGGCTGCCCGTCCAGTTCGGCCCGCTCAGCGGCTTGGCGGGCGGCATCGCGAATGGCGAAGGCATCGGTGGCCAGCCCACCGATCGCGTTGGCCACATCCTTGACCGCGGTCGTGATGATCGTCGCGACCTCGCCCACCGTGGATGCCACGGTCTCCACACCCTCCTGCAGGGCGTCCTTGGTGATTTCGCTCTTGCTGAGTCGGTCAGTCATGTGCTCAGTCTCATGCGGACCGCACGATGTGACAAGGTGCGCCGCATCACGCCAGCTCAGGCACACATGCAACGATGGCGCGCGTGGCTACCTTTGCGCAGTGGATCGAGGGCGCCCGTCCACGCACCCTCCCGAACGCGGTCGCGCCCGTCATCGCCGGCACCGGCGCGGCGGCGTGGCTCGGTGAATCCGTGTGGTGGAAAGCGCTGCTCGCGCTGGTGGTGTCGCTGGCCCTGATCGTCGGGGTGAACTACGCCAACGACTACTCCGACGGCATCCGGGGCACCGACGATGTGCGCAGTGGGCCGCTGCGCCTGGTCGGTTCCAAGGTGGCCTCCCCGCGCGCGGTGCTGACCGCGGCGCTGGTGAGCCTGCTGGTGGGCGCCGGGGCCGGACTGGCCCTGGCGATCGTCAGCCAGCCCTGGTTGATCGCCGTCGGCGCCGCCTGCATTGCGGGGGCCTGGCTCTACACCGGCGGCGCCAAACCGTACGGCTACCGCGGGCTGGGCGAGGTCGCCGTGTTCGTGTTCTTCGGGCTGGTCGCGGTGCTGGGCACGCAGTACACCCAGGCGCTACGGGTGGACTGGGTGGGCCTGGCCATGGCGGTCGCGATGGGCTCGCTGTCCTCGGCCGTGCTGGTGGCCAACAACTTACGAGACATTCCCACCGACACCGACTCCGGCAAGATCACGCTGGCCGTCCGCCTCGGCGATGCGAAGACCCGGGTCCTCTATATCGGTCTGCTGGTGGTGGCCTTCGTGCTGACGCTGGTGCTGATGGCGGCCACCCCGTGGACCGCAGCCGGACTGGTGGCGCTGCCACTGGCGGTGCGGGCGGCCGGACCGGTGCGGCGCGGACTGGGCGGCCGCGAGCTCATTCCCGTGCTGCGCGACACCGGCCTCACCATGCTGGTGTGGGCGATCGCGGTCGCGGCGGCCCTGGCGTTGGGCTGACCGGCCCCGGCACCCTCGGTGCGAGATCGACCTGAGGGTCGTGATCTCGCCGGAACTGCCCCGAATAACGACCGTGGGATCAATCTCGGCCCGAGCACTCCGACCGCACTGCCGCCGGGGCCAGCGTGGTCGGCGGGGCGGGTTCGCGCTCCTCGAACACAACGACCGATCGCCGGTTCGCCCGCCGGACCGCCCAGAAGACCACCAGCAGCGCAACCCCGAGCAGCGGATACCCCATGCCGACCCGCGCGACGGCCAGCCAGCCGGTGTGGCCCCCGTCGTACAGCCACTGCTGGACCACAAATCTCGCCGCGAAGAGCGCCACGAAGGTCAGCGTCGCGATGTCGAAGCCGCGCAGCACGCTCTTGTCGTCCCGCCACCGCGGGTCGGGCCCGCTGGCGCGCAGCAGATTCCACGTCACCCCGACCAGCGGCCGGCGCACCAGCACCGACACCGTGAAGGCCGCGGCCATGGCCAGGCTGATCCAGATGCCCGGCAGGAAGTAGTTCTCGGCCGAACCGGTGTAGTACGCGATCAGCGCCGCGACGACCACACCGAGCAATCCGGAGACCGCGGGCTGAATGGGTTGTTTACGTACCAGCCGGAACACGATCAGTCCGGCGCTGACCGCCACGGCAATCACCACGGCAGCATCGAGTCCCGCGATCGCATTCGCGATGACATAGGCGAAGGTGGGCACGCCGGCGAGCACCAGCCCGGACACACCGCCCACCCGTTCCAGCATCGTCGGCTCAGGTTTGTTCATATCCACATCGGACACTCGGACGTAACGGCACAGTCAAGTCGGCGCCCTGGGCCAAAATGGACCCGTGGCGTGGAGCACCCGTGAAATCGCCGAACTCGCCGGCACCAGCCTGCGGGCCGTCCGGCATTACCACCAGGTCGGCCTCCTTCCCGAGCCCGAACGGCGATCCAATGGCTACAAGCAGTACGGGGTTGCGGACCTGGTCCGGTTGGTGCGCATCAAACGACTCGTCGATCTCGGGTTCGCACTGCCGCAGATTGCGGCGCTCGGCGACGAGGACGATCATCCCGAACAGGCGCTCCGTGAGCTGGACGCGGAACTGGCCGCGACGATCCAACGACTGCAGCGGGCCCGGGACGAACTCGCCGTCCTGCTGACCAACTCGGCGCCCACCGATCTGCCGCCCGATTTCGCGGCACCCGACGCCGTCGCCAAGATGACCGACGCGGATCGCAAGCTGATCGTGGTACTCAGCCGGGTGCTGGGCCCCCGCGGCCGGCAGGCCTACGCGGACATGATGCGTGACACCCCGGACGATCCGGCCGCCACAGAACTGGACAACCTTCCCGCCGATGCCGATGAGGCGACCCGCAAGGACCTCGCCGAGCGCCTGGCCCCGCACATCCGGGCGGTCCGAGAGGCCCATCCCGGACTCACCGAAGCCCGTTCCGACGCCCCGCGCGGGGCGCGTTTCGCCGAGAAGGCGATCGACGCTGCCATGGCCGATCTCTACAACCCGGCGCAGCTCGACGTGCTGCGCCGGGCCGGCGACATTCTGCGCGCCTCAGCCGCCCAGGGCCGGTAGCGGCAGCGGCGCCAGCCGGTGACTCGGCGGTTCGGTGCCGTGCAGGTGCCGGACGAAATAGTCCCAGGTGCGGCGCAGGAAGTAGTGCTGCGCGCCGATCAGCGCGTGCTCGGCGCCGGGGATCATGATCAGGTCGACATCCTTGTCGGCCTTGATCAGTGCGTCGACGAGACGCATCGTCATGTACGGGTGGGCGTTGTCATCGAGCTCACCGTGGATGAGCAGCAGCTTGCCGGTGAGATTGCCGGCCAGCGTGGCATTCGAGATGGCCCGCCTGCCTTCCTCACTGAGGTCGCCGTGGTAGTGCTCGGCCCACATCGCGAGGTTGATGTTGTTGTCGTGATTGCCCGATGTCGCGACCGCCACGTGATAGGCCTCGGGATACATCAGCACGGCACGCGCGGCGGCGAAGGCGCCGGCGGACTGGCCGGTGATCCCGACCCGTCCGGTGTCCAGCCACCGATACCGGTGCCCGAGTTCCCGGATCGCCGCGACGTGGTCATCCAGCGCACCGCCGTTGCCGAGGTCGCCGTAGGAATGGTCCTGAAATGCCTTGCCGCGCGCCGCGCTACCGCGTCCGTCGATCGCCACGACGGCGAAGCCGAGCGCCGCGAAGGCCTCCGGTTCACCCTGATGCGGCGGATCGAACGACGGTCCGGCCCGGTAGACCTGCGGGCCCGGATAGATGTGCTCGATGACCGGGTAGCGCTGCTCCGGGTCGAAATCGTGCGGGCGCCACAGCAGACCGTAGATCGGTGTCTTGCCGTCCGCCGCGGTGGTGCGGAAGCGTTCGGGCGGACTCCAGCCCAGCGCTTCCAGCGCCGCGGTGCCCGGTGACTCGAGCTCGACGGTCACCTTTCCGTCCGCGTCGAGCACGACCGATCGGGGCGGCTGACTCGACGAGGATGCCCGATCCACGATGTAGCCGCCCTCTGGTGGGCTGACGGCGTCGTGGTCGAGATGGTCGTCGGTGAGCCGGGCGAATCCGGAACCGTCGAGATCGATCCGGCAGATCTGCCGGATGTACGGATCGTCCTCGACGAGGCCGCCCGCGACGAACCACACCTGCCTGCGTTCCTCGTCGACCCACAGCAACGAGCGAACGAGCCACGGCCCCTTGGTGATCTGGGTGCTGTGCTGCGTGTCGGCCGAGTACAGATACAGGTGCCCCCAGCCGTCGCGCTGCGACCACCAGACGATCTCGCCGGACTCCAGCACGCGCGCCATCTGCGGGTCCCCGAGTTGCCCGGCGGGATCGACGCGCGTCTGACCGGTCTCGGTGATGAGCGTGCTGGTGGCGCCCGTCGCCGGGTCGAGGCGGCGCAACTGCAGGGTGCGGGCATCGCGGGAGTGGTGCAGGAAATACACGGCGCCGGACGTCCACCAGGCGTAGACCAGCGCGGTGTTGTGCATGATCGGCGTCGGCGGGTCCTGCTGGCGGACCACGCGGCGATCGGCGACGTCGAGGACGTTCCACGTCATCTGCGCGACCGCGTCCTCGCCGGGCATCGTGTAGCGGGTGCGGTGCTCGACCGGGCGGCCGCCGTCGCGCGGTGTGGATTCGACGAGCACCAGCTCCGGCAGATCGCGTTGATCGATGCGCTGCACCAGGATTCGCGTGGAATCCGGTGACCAGTGAAAGAACACGGGGGCCGGCAGTCCGAGAATGCGCATCAAGGCCTTCGCCCCGGTGGTCTCGGGCAGTCCCCCGTAATCGAAATGCGGTTCGGCGTCCTCGGTGAGCGCGAACTCCTCGCCGCCATCCGAAGGCCGGACCCAGATGTTGCCGTCCCGGCCGAAGGCCACCCACTGCTCATCCGGGGACGGCACCTCACCGGGCACGGGTGTCGCGTGATCGGACTCGCGCAGACCGGCTTCGTCGGACCATTCCCACGTTTTCTCGAATGCGCTGAAGCGCATCGCATCACCGTGGAACGTCACCGCGGAGATCGACAGGTCGTCGCCGTTCACCGCATGCCCCGATGCCACCGAGAGCGCCGCGGCCAACCGGTCATGGTCGAACGCGGCGCGGCGGCCACCCGCGCCCGGATCGACCATCACGTAGCGGTGGCCGACCTGGTACCAGAACCGCCTGCCACCGGAAAGCCACTGTGGTGCCAGCGTGCTGCCCGGCACCTTGCGTGCCCGGTAGGGCGCAAGCAACTGCTCGGCACGTGCGTAGTCGGAGTCGGTCAGGATTCGTGTCACACCGTCATGTAACACCCGGACGTAGCGGCATGGTCAAACTCGATGTGACCCTGCCGCTCAGGGTCGGCGCGGTGTCCGCTAGCTGTCCTCGCCGCGCAACCGCGCCTGCAGGGTCTCCTTGTCCTTGCGGCGGCGCTCGTCGAACTCGGCGATGCTCATGGTGGCACGGCGGCGCAGCGGCGCGAAGATCCAGATGCCCAGCGGCAGTGCCAGCACCAGTGCGAACAGCACCGCCACCACGACCGGGAACTCGCGCAGGCCGACGAGATGGCCCGCGCCGATGATCACCCCGGTGAGGACGGCGGCCAGCGCCAGCCGGGCGAACAGGTAGGCACCGACATCACGCAGCATCCGGGGACCCGGCCGAGAATCAGACACGGCCCGAGCCTACCCAGGCAACGCGTATATTCGGAGCAAGGAGGTTATTCGCTTGCAGTACTTACTCCTGGCCCTGAT
>SXGT01681528.1_pt1 | contig 12851 bp, 10 predicted proteins | sample 3176221 | NCBI WGS metagenome assembly SXGT01 (sample SAMN11356862, study PRJNA531348) | freshwater metagenome | isolation source: freshwater sample F1-120 | place: China: Fuxian Lake, Yuxi | collected 2017-12-25
ACTGCCAACATCCACTGCGCGACGCGTGATCACTCCGGAAAATGGGGCAACGATACGCCGGTATCCTTCAATGTTTTCCAAACGCCTGACATTCGCATTGGCAGCGGCGAGATCAGCTTCCGCTTGCAGGAAGGCCGCGCGTTTTTCCTCGAATTCTTGAAGAGGCGCACCATCCGTCTCGTTCAACTGGCTCCAGCGTTGCAGTGTAGTTCTTGTTAGTTCCACTCGGGCTTTGACTTGATTCAGCGTGGCCTTACCCTGCGCGAGTTCTTGTTCCAGTTCCGGTACATCCAGTTCGGCTAACAAATCGCCTTTTCTGACCCTATCACCGATAGTTTTATGCCAAATTTTCAGATATCCGTTGGCACGCGCATAGATTTGCGTTTCGCTGTAGCCGCGTAACGTAGCGGGTAAAGTCAGCTTGCGATTTGCTTCGCCGACACGCGAATGAACCACAATCACGTTACGTTGCAAACTTTCCGAGGTGGTCTTTTTTAGCGCTTCAGCTTCACGCTGACTGGCCGCCAAACGCCATGCTGTGCCCAGCAACAGCAAACCCAGTAGCCATAGACATGCCCATTTGGCACGATGCAAGGTGGTATTCGGGTTCTTAATATGAGTCAAAGCAAAAGCATGCGTTGGAGTCGATTTCATGACACAGGTGAAAATTAGGATACAAGATGATAAGCACGTCGCCGTTCCAGCCAACGATGACTACCGGCAAACACCAACGGAACAAACAACAACGTGGATATGGTCGCGAATGCCAGACCACCAATCACGGCTCGACCCAGCGGCGCATTTTGTTCAGCACCTTCGCCCCAACCGATCGCCATCGGCAACATGCCGACAATCATCGCAAAAGCTGTCATCAATACCGGTCGCAAACGGGTAGCGGCCGCTTCGAGAGCGGCCGTGACAGGCGGAACACCTTCGGCCAGACGACTCCGGGCAAAGGACACCAATAAAATACTATTGGCTGTCACCACACCCATCGCCATGATGCTGCCGGTTAAGGCCGGAATGCTCAATGTCGTTCCGGATAAAAACAAAATCCAAGCAATTCCGGCCAACGCGGCGGGCAACGCACTGACGATAATCGCCGGGTCCAGCCAGGATTGAAAATTTACCACCAACAGCAGATACAACAACACAATTGCAACGACCAGACCTGCCGCCAAACCTTCAAACGAACTGTTCAGGGTTTGAATTTGACCACGCACGATCAATTCGACACCACGCGGTAATTTGCTCCGCGTTTCGGTGATCAATGTATCGATCTCACGACTGACCGACCCTAAATCGCGGCCTTCAACACTGGCATAAATATTCAGTGCATTAAAGGAATTGTAATGGGTCACGGCAGACGGTAACACTGTTCGTTTCAGACTAACCAAATTACCCAGCAGTTGCGGTGAACCCTCACCGCCACCCACAGGAATACGCATCAAAGCATCCAGGCTATTCAGGTTCAATGGATTGCCCATTACACCAATATTGACCGAATTACCGTTAGCCGGATTCAACCAGAATGCAGGCGCGGTCTGCATGCTGCCACTCAGTGTCAACAAAAGATTTTGCGCCACATCGCGGGCAGATAAACCGATTTGTTGCAACTGCTGCCGATTCATTTCTAAATCCAGTGCCGGACGATTCAGGCGTTGATAAATATGCGAGTCGACGATACCCGGTACTTTCCGCAAGCGGTTTTCCAACGCGATGACCTGCGGCATCACTTCCTCGGGTTTGCCACCGATGAATTGAATATCAATCGGTGCCGGTACACCGAAATTCAGAGTCTGACTCACCTGATCGGCAGGTTGAAAGAAAAACTCCAGATTAGGAAATTGTTTCGGCAGTTGCACCCGCAGGGCCTTGATGTAATCCAGGCTTGGAGCATGATTGCCGGGCCGAAGCGAAATCATGATCTCAGTATCGGCGCTATCCACTGTGCCGGAATTGCCGAAAAGGGTATTTCGAGTGCTATAAGGTCCACCGATGATATCCAGTAAATCGTCGATTTCCTGTTTGGGAATAATGCCGCGTATGAACTCTTCCACCTCATCGATTTGTTGAGGCATGTCTTCGATACGTGTTCCTGTCGGTGCCCGGACATGCAAGCGAATCTGCCCAGCATCGACCGCCGGAAACAAGTCCTGACCCAACAACGGCACCAGTCCCAGGGATAACAAGCAAAAGCCTAAAATCACGGAACCATACCGCAATTTATGATTAAGCAAATGACTGGTTAGAACTACATAGTGCCCTCGCAAGTGTTCAAAACCAGACTCAAATGCTAAATGGATACGTTTGAATCCGCGCCCCACAACATTGTTCGGTTCACTATGCAGATGACCGTGATGACCCGACATCACATACATCACCAAAGTCGGCACCAGCGTCCGCGACAGCACATAGGATGCGAGCATCGCAAACACCACTGCTTCCGCCATCGGCACGAAAAGGCTGCGTGCCACGCCCGTCAGGAAAAACATCGGTACAAACACGATGCAAATACATAATGTCGACACCAAGGCCGGCATGGCGATTTCCGCAGCGCCATCCAGAATTGCCTGATGGGGATTTTTACCCAGCAGCATTTGCCGTTCTATGTTCTCGATTTCGACCGTGGCGTCATCCACCAATATTCCTACAGCCAGTGCCAAGCCGCCCATGGTCATTAAATTGATGGTTTCGCCAATTAAATATAAAGCAATCAGCGAACACATAATCGATAGCGGAATTGATACCGCAATGATGCAGGTTGTTCGCCAATTGCCTAGGAACAATAAAATCATCGCTGCAGTCAAACCGGCAGCAATCAAGGCTTCATGTAACACATTGCCGATCGCGGCTTTTACAAACAAGGACTGATCAAACATCAGTCGCATATTGATACCTTCTGGCATCAAGTCGCGTAATTTCGGAATGGATAGTTTGACGTGCTCTAATACTTCCAAAGTCGAAATTCGCCCCACCTTGAAAATGGAAGTCAGAATACCTCGTTCACCATTCTGCCGAGCAATAGTCGTCACCGGTGCCGGACCATCTCGCACCAAAGCCACATCGCCAACCAATGTTGTGACACCTTTGTCGGTCTTTACGGGTAGATCAGCCAGCCTGGGAATCGATGCCACTGCACCATTCAAGGTGACGTCATATTCGTTGCCACCCACTTTGATACTACCGGTAGGTAAAATCAGATTCTGTGCAGCCAGCGTGTCATTCAGATCAGTAGCAGACAGCCCCCTGGCTATTAGGGCTGGCGCATCGATATCCAGGGTAATTTGCCGACTCTTGGCCCCGAAAGGGTTAGTCATCGATAATCCGCGCTTGGATTGCAACTCGGTTCTAAGGATGTTGTTGACTAGATCGTTAACCTCGGTTTCCGGCACCGTGCTACTGGATATACCTAATTGCACCAACGGCAAATCAGCAGCTGAATATTGAATCACTTGTGGCGGCATGGTACCGGCCGGCAAGGAACGATACACCGAGTTACTACTCGACATCACCTGTGCAATCGCGGTGCGTATGTCGGTGCCAGGATGGAAAAATACCTTAATGACAGCAGCGCTGGGTAAGGTCAGTGATTCGCTGTGCTCAATGCCATCAATCAGATTCATAGAGCGCTCTACATTCCCCGTCAACCGATCGGCAATTTCCTTGGGCGTCATACCCTTGTAATCCCAAAGCATGGCCACCACCGGTATATCGATGATTGGAAAAATATCAGTAGGCATCTTCCGTAATACATACGGCGTAGACAACAGAATTAACAGGGCCGCAACAATAAAAGTGTAGGGGCGGCGCAGTGCAATTTGGACAATCCACATAATGTTTCGAGGCGATTTGATTCAATAACGAGCGGTTTCCGGAAGGTCAAGCCGTTTTCAAACTATCGTTTCCCCATAAATACAATAAACATCCCTAAGATAAAGCAAAGATTAAGCCAGTAGGCAAAGATGCCTGCTCTTGCCAAAAATTCCTGAAACCTTTCTAACCCTATCAATGAGTTAAATCCATTCAAGTCTTTAGCCAAGCATTCTAGGCACTCCAGAAACAATGTCTTAGTGCTGAAAATTCAACAGCAAAAACACAGTGATTGATGCTCCATCAACAAAAACAGCTTAATCCGAAAAATCATTCACAACGCTTTGAAACTGCATAACTGAAATGCAAGAACACATGAGCTCCTTATTGGCCTTATAGGCAAGAATCAATTTAGCAAAAATTGAGAATGGGCGGGGCGACCCTCATCCCATCCTCGATCTTGGACTAAACCTTGTTAACCGCAAAGGGATGCTTAGCTTCTTTCTTTCCAGCCAGTACTTCTTGAATAGTTGGTGTGCCTGCAACAGCACGAGCGATGGCTTCCTTGGTCGCCTGGTAATTGTATTCTTCAATTTTGGCGTCATCTTCCGCCAGCCAGTGAATAAAAACCCCAACCGAGATAAATAAATTCTCAGCTTCTTCCGCCGGAATAACACCCTCTTCAACAGATTCCGCGACAGCAATGGCAACCGCTCGCTGTGCCGGTCCAAACAATTGCACGGCTTGTTTAGAACCTTTAATAGTGACTTTATTAAAAAGAATAGTGGCTGGTTTGACCAAGAGATTCGGCGCCACCACTGCCAGCAATGTGGAAAACCCATCCTTATTATTAGTTAAAGCAGTGGCAAATGCAGTTTCAGCCGCCGAACCGCGGGGGCCAATAATTAAATCAATATGCGCAATTTCATTACCCTCTCCTACCAAAGACTCACCGACACGTAAATTCGTTATTTTTGCCATATATTTATCACTCTTATTGATTAAGTTAGTGCATTTATTGAGAGGAACCGCTAATAAAACTAACAACACCCGTAAATTGAATAATTTATTTCATGGGCAATGGATTAATTTCGTTACTAGGTTTTAAATTACTAGAGACTCCTCTGAATAAAATACAGAATTGGTTATTGGTAATTTTATATACAACAATCTATAAAAATCCCAATTTTTCAACAAATAAGTTTTTCATCGTAAAACTTATTTGTTTCCTGCTTGCAAATGACCCACAGCTTCTTCAGCATGCTTGGTAGCAACCTCCGCATGATTTTGTTTACCATGCGCTATCGATTCTTCCAGAGATTTTACACCCGCAGTAACATGGGTCTTAGCATCACCACTAGCAACCTCTTCAGCCTTCTTAGCATGTTGCAGAGATTTTTCGGCGTGCTCAACCAATTGCGGTGAATGACCTTGTTTACCATGATTAACGGCATGCTCTGCATGTTTTAAGGCTTCGGCTGCGTGCTCTTCAGCATATACACCAGCACTAGCTAACAACAGACCACCTAAAATAAGTACTTTAATATTTCTCATAAATTCCCCGTAAAGATTCCATAAATAAAAAAAATTTTTTTAAAATTTCAATTAGCTAAAATACATCCCTGTGAGTAATTTTCCTTAATCACCAATTCCATCATCTAGGTAGACAACTGAGCCAATTAAGACTCAACTCCACTTTACCGATTTTCAAGTCACTAATAAAACGATTTATTCAGATTTATGTATCAATATTTTTGATAACAAACCGACTTTCATAATCCCGCCAAAAAACACCTGATCTCCCCCTGTGTTTAATATTTTCACAGTTAATACTGATTAAAGGCTAAATTTGTTGCAAACACCCTGACCTGAATTTCAAACTTCTGCTGAAATTCGGTCAGACAAAAAACAGTTGCTGCTGAAATATCAACAACAAATAGGATTAAACCAATTTTTAACCCGCATATGGCTTGAATATATCCGGCGGTACGAATCCTGCATAAAACAATTAATTTTGATGCAATTATCCTAAATAATTATTTTTTCAACGGGTCAAAAATAGATAACATGAGTCAATACGTGTTGAATATCAATGGTAAATCGGTATCTGTGGAAGTCGACAATGAGACGCCCTTGTTGTGGGTTTTACGCGATCGACTAGAACTGGTTGGCACTAAATTTGGCTGCGGCATCGGTCAATGTGGTGCGTGTACTGTACATTTGGACGGCTCACCCACTCGATCCTGCATCACATCAATTGCCGATGTAGGCAGACGCAAAGTCACCACCATCGAAGGCTTAAGCCGCAACGGCGACCATCCTCTACAGCAAGCCTGGCAGGAACTGGATGTGCCACAATGTGGCTATTGTCAAGCCGGACAAATCATGACTGCCGCAGCATTATTAAAGAAATCACCTCATCCCACCGATCAGGAAATCGATACAGCATTGGACGGCAACCTGTGTCGTTGCGGCACTTATTTACGCATTCGCGCCGGTATCCATCGTGCTGCTACCATTGCAACCAAGGAGATGGCATGAGCATCGATGTGTCATTCAACCTTGCCCGCCGCGATTTTTTAAAAACTTCCGCGATAGCTGGCGGTGGTTTGCTGATAGGTGTGTATTTCAATCCTGCCGACAGCAGCCAGCAAAAAATCATTAATTCCGGCCAGCAGAACCAACCTGGCGCATTTCGGCCTAATGCGTTTATCCGAATTTCCCCTGACGGCACAGTCACACTAATCAGTAAACAACCGGAAATCGGCCAAGGCATCAAAACGTCTTTGCCGATGGTGATTGCCGAAGAATTGGAAGTCTCCTGGCAGGATGTAACCATTATCCAAGGGGATCTGGATCCGATTTACGGCAGCCAAAGTGCTGGCGGTTCTCGCTCGACCCCGACTAATTACGACGATTTTCATCGCCTCGGAGCCACTGCACGCACCATGCTGATACAGGCTGCAGCATTGACCTGGAAACTACCAATCGAGGAATTACTGGCTCGCGATAGTTCGGTGCATCATTTACCGAGCGGCAAACAGTTAAGCTACGGCAAACTCGCACCTATCGCCGCAAAACTGCCAGTACTATCTGCTGATCAAATTAAATTAAAAAATCCACAGGATTTTCGTTTGCTAGGCACCCGTATTGGTGGCGTTGATAATCCGGCTATTGTCACTGGTCGGCCATTATTCGGCATAGATGTGCAATTGCCTGGTTTGCTTTATGCCAGCTACATCAAATCACCAGCCTTCGCCGGCAAAGTAGTCAGTGCCAATTTGAATGAGATAAAGCAGCTTCCCGGAGTGCTCGATGTATTTGTTCTCGAGGGCACCGCGAACTTGAAAGGATTGTTACCCGGTGTTGCAATCATCGCTGATTCGACTTGGGCAGCCTTCAATGCCCGCAAGCAACTGCAAGTGGTTTGGGACGAAGGCAAGGTAGCCGACCAAAATTGGACTCACTTTACCAACCAAGCTAACGCCATATTCAAACAATCCGGCAGCGAGTTATTACGCAATGACGGCGATGTCGAAGCGGGCCTGGCCAAGGCAAACAAGACCATCGAAGCCACTTACAGCTACCCGTTTATTTCTCACGCCAGTATCGAGCCACAAAACGCCACCGCCTGGTTCAAAGATGGTGCTATCGAAATTTGGGCACCAACTCAAAATCCGGAAGCTGGACAAAAAATCGTCACTGAAGTGCTGGGAATACCAAAGGAGAAAATCACTCTGCATATCACCCGGAGTGGCGGCGGCTTTGGCCGACGCCTTATTCCGGATTACATCATCGAAGCTGCAGCAATTGCCCAGCGCGTGAATGGCCCGGTCAAATTGACTTGGACCCGCGAGGATGATTTACAGCACGATCAATTTCGAGCCGGTGGTTTCCATTACCTCCAGGGTGGCCTGGATGAAGCTGGTAAACTGACTGCCTGGCATAACCATTTCGTCACCTTTTCCCATCCTGTGTTCAAGGATGGCAAACCGGTTATCGAATTAGGTGCTGGCGCTAATCTATCGGGTGATGAATTCCCCGGCCGCTGGGTTCAACATTGCAAAATTGAACAAACCCCGCTGGAATCCGGCATTCCTATGGGACCATGGCGAGCGCCGCGCAGTAACGTCCTGGCCTGGGTGTTTCATAGCTTCATTGATGAACTGGCCCATGCCGCAGGCCGCGACCCGCTTGTTTTCCGGTTGGAACTGTTAGGGGATAAAGGCTTTTTACCCGGCACCGGTGATCAAGGCATACCCTATGATGTCAACAGGATGAAACATGTTTTACATCATGTTGCAGAAAATGCCGGATGGGGTAAAAAACAGTTTCCGCGCGGCCAGGGCCAAGGGATTGCTTTTCACTTCAGCCACCGGGGCTATATTGCCCAAGTAGCAGAAGTCACGGTAGCCAAAGATGGTAAACTGAAAGTCGACAAAGTGGTGGTATCGACCGATATCGGTTCACAAATTGTCAATCTCAGCGGTGCGGAAAACCAGGTACAAGGTTCGGTGATCGATGGTTTGGGAGCCTTACTATTTCAAGAACTGGATATCCAAAATGGTCGCATTGTGCAAAGTAACTTTGCTGATTATCCGATGATACGCATCGCTGATGCACCAACTAAAATTGAAGTACATTTCCTGAAAACCGATTACCCTGTCACCGGTTTAGGTGAGCCAGCACTACCCCCACTGGCACCCGCGGTATGTAACGCCATTTTTGCAGCCACCGGCATTCGGGTTCGCCAATTACCGTTAAGTAAAACCGATTTAAGCTGGAGTTAGCGTGTCGAAAAATCACCATCTTATTCAGAAGTTCCAACAACTCAAGAAAGATCCGCGCCCTATTGTATTGGCTACCATTACCGAAACCTTCGGATCGACCTATCAAAAGGCCGGAGCCAGAATGTTGATCGAACAAGATGGCGAGTTAACCGGTTTATTGGGCGGCGGTTGTTTCGAACACGATCTGATCGAACATGCCCGTTCCGTGTTCACATCTGGCGTTGCCAAAACTGTATTTTACGATATGCGCTCTGAAGAAGATGCGGTATGGGGGCTTGGCATGGGTTGCAACGGCGCAGTACGAATTTTTCTGCAATTGCTTCGCAAGGATCAGCATTTTCAACCGCTTAATCTAATTGTGGAAGCAAGCGATCATCATCATTCTGGTTTGTTGGTGACCATATGCGAATCAGCACATCCGGACTTTCCAGTAGGGCATAGTCTATTCTTGCCTTCCGAAACAGTGTTGGCAGAAACCGAACCGTTTAGTCTGCAAATCCTGCCGGAAAAATCCCGCCTGCAATTACTAACCCTAGGCTCTCAAGAGATCAAGGCCTTTTACGACCGCTTACATCCTCCTCTACAGTTATTGGTCTTGGGCGCAGGAGTTGATGCGATACCGGTGGTCAAATTTGCTAAAGCATTAGGTTGGGCAATCACCGTCGCCGATCATCGACCTGGCTATATCGATAAACAACGATTTCCCGATGCCGATGGTTTGCTGCACTTATTGCCTGACGAATTAGCCAGCTATTTGAAATTGCAACAGTTTGATGCGGCGGTATTGATGACCCACAATTTAAATTACGACCAACGCTTCCTGGAAGTCCTTGCAACATCAGCCATCAACTACATTGGGTTACTGGGCCCGGCCCATCGCCGCAAGCACTTGTTGGAAGGTTTGACAGGTCACACTACTGCCGAACTGCAAGACAAGGTGTACGGCCCGGTTGGACTGGATATCGGCGCTGAAACGCCTGAGGAAATTGCGATATCGATTGTGGCCGGCATCCAGGCTGCACGTAAAGGCCTTAGCGGTGATCATCTGAGTCGGCGCCTATCCGCCGACTCGCTGGATCAATGCAATTAAGTGCCTGAGCAAATTAGCTTAAGCTCCCGGCCGAACCTCAGGCACCTCATTTGAGTTATCCAAGATTTCCAACTGATTCCCTGATGGCTTTGCAAAGGCCGCCAACGCAGAATCGATTTCTAACACTGCCGCGTCGCCATCGTTACGAACGTTCTGCATGAGCTGTTTTGCTTCTTCCAAATAAAGCTCATGGCTAATCTCTGCTTTGACAGAAGCAACGGTATTACGCGCTTTACCAACCCAATAGCCCGCCAGCCTCGCCACCCTAGGCAATTTTTCAGGCCCAATCACCAAAAGCGCAACTATCCCAACCATAACTAGCTCGGAGAACCCAACATCAAACATACTCCATCACGCCTTGTTATGATCAATGTCAACCAATTCAGCTTGCAAAAGCTCGCCGGTTTTAATCTCTGAACTTTCGCCATCTTTCACTGCATGACGAAAACCTTTGATGGCATCACCAAGGTCAGAACCCATATTTTTCAGGCGCTTAGTCCCAAATACCAGTACCACAATGGTTAATACCACCAACAGATGAGGAATGCTAAAACCCATTTTATTTACTCCAGTTTACAAAGAAATTAACTACAGCCTGCCTGGTCAATCATCCATAGGACGTGACAATTGATCAGACCTTGTGCATTTATTGAATCAGCGATTGATTTCGGTAGCCAGCTCAGTAGGAACAGGCACGGGCGCTGGTTTTTTAAACTTGAAGGTTTTCTTCAAACGTCGCCAGCCTGTCACCACGGAACTAGCCCCCAGAACCACACCGAATCCGACCCAAACTAACATCCAGATATCCCAAACCGGACGATAGTACAACCAACCAAAATCCCAATGATGCAATGCGGAATACAACCAGCGGATGACACGGCGACTGCTATCGACTTGAAGCAGTAATTTGCCGTCTTGCGGGTCGAGATAGTAATAACTATTCGCCGCATCAGCCAACTCGACCCGCAATACGGGCAACGGCTTATCCCTCAAGCCTTGATTATGTCGAGGATAATAATAATTATCGTATTCTTCCAGCAAGGCTTGCTGTTCAACATTCACATCTCCCGCCAGACGTTTGATGGCTGCCACTAATTCGGGCTCAGCAAATTTTTCTACCGTTCCTGATTCGGTTTGCTGCAAACGCTGCCCATCCCGATCATATCCCACCAAAACCGCCTCATGCCCTAATCTGCGCCAATTCAGTTCTACCAGTCCCAAGTTTTCGTTGTGAGGCGCAGGCTGCCAGTTACTCAGCACATCCGGCACCGTATCGCCTAAATATCGCGCAAGTTCAGCTCGGGTGGGGTTGGCTTCGGAAATAATCTTGCCCGGATTGGTATCGAGATATCCACTCAAAGACCAGGTCAACGCCATGGTGCCACCAATTAAACCACTCCAAAAGTGCCACTTGGCCCAGTTCTCACGGTAAGGCTGGGTGCGTCCTTGCGAATAAGTGGGCTTGCCTCCAAATCCTGGCCGCCAGCGCAACCATCCAATAATCAGGCCAGTCAGACAAGCGATCGTTGCGCCGAAACCAGACCATAACTGCACATCATGACGATACTCTCCCAAACCTAACTCTTCCAGAGGTTTGAAGAGATGCAGCCAGTTACCGGCGTAATACAATGCCCGATCGACACAATCGGAAGCATGTAACACATCGCCCGTACGCGCAGAAATCAGCCACTGCCTGCCATAAGGATCAACCACTTTATGAAAGGGACTGAAAGCATCGCGATTGCGTAGTAACGTGGTCTTTTCCAAAGTTTCGACAAACTGAAAGTCATTGAAATCATTGACTTCCTCGGCCTTCAACCACTGCTGGGCAATTTGCACCGCTTGTTCGGGATTAAATTGCAAAACCAAGCCATCAACGGCCGATAAGGCATGATAGCGACCATGGGTATCTTCAACCAACCAAATGGGTTGACCTGCCCGGCGCAGCAAACGGGCATCGGCAATATTCAACGCAATATCTTTAGTCACTTGACCGGCTGCCACATTGGTCTCCGGCTTTTTCACAGCACGCTGCTGTTCGGCCAATGTTTTACGTTGCTCAGAGCTACGATTCCATGCCTCGCCAACACTCAACCAGCCAACTTCTGGCGTTAACGTCTCGGCATGAGCTCGTTGTTCAACGACACTGATGGCGGCAGGTTTGGCGTACATGATGGCCAAGCCACTGAAAAACCATCCGAACATAAAAAACGCCAGCACGATTCCCAGCCAGCGATGACTTTCGTACAACAACCAATTAAGCTTTTTCTTCATCTTTCCTCCAGGGTACGTTTACCTTTCTATCTGTCTAATTAAAGTCCGGCGATATAATCGGCCAACGCATCGATTTCATCGTCGGTCAAATGACTTGCTGTCTGATTCATGACGCCTTCTGGACTGTTGCTTCTATCACCTAACTTCCAACTCACCAGTTGCCCGCTCAAATACACTCGCCGTTGTCCGCCAATACGTGGATATACAACACCCTTTTCAATCTTGCCTTGCCCCCGGTCTCCGTGGCAGCTGGCACAGGCATCGATGCCTCGCGTCTTATCGCCATGACTAAATAGAGCTCTCGCATTAGCTCTGCCAGCCCCTGCCTCGCCACGCATCGTCGGTTGAGCAGAAAAATAAGCTGCTATATCGGCGATATCCTGATCGGTCAGTTCCTCTGCCATCCGATTCATGATTTCGTGATGCCGATCGCCAGCACGAAATGCCTTAAGCTGCTTGACTAGATAAGCCGCATGCTGTCCGGCATGGTTGGGAATTCTGGCATCAGTACTCATACCTGATTTACCATGACATTCCTGACATCGCTCCGATTCCGTAAGCTGCTCGCCGACGGATACACGACCTTTTTCGGTTAAGGAAAAAACAGATTCATCCGCAACGGCTGTCGATAACCAAGGACCTAGCAAAAGCCAGAAAAAACCAATAATCAATAAACCCAAACGATCCCTCAACACTGCTCAATTGGCTTTGGGCGCAGTCTTGAGTTGCTGAACAAACTCTAATGCCTTGGCCACATTTTCAGCAGGTTTCAACCCACCAATGGTGGTGGCAATTTTGCCGTCAGGCGTCACCACGAAGGTTGTGCGCTCGGCAAATCCATGATTGATTTCCTGCCCTCGACTATCCGTTTTACCAGGCACGGC
>SXGT01180294.1_pt1 | contig 12850 bp, 6 predicted proteins | sample 3176221 | NCBI WGS metagenome assembly SXGT01 (sample SAMN11356862, study PRJNA531348) | freshwater metagenome | isolation source: freshwater sample F1-120 | place: China: Fuxian Lake, Yuxi | collected 2017-12-25
ATCGGCGATATATTGCATTCCAGAGTGGCGCGTTCCGAGATCCAGGCCTTAAACACCTTGGGGACGGCCGAAGTCAGGGTGATTGCACCCAAAACCCTGTTGCCTGCGCATGTGGAAAGCTTAGGCGTCAATGTTTCGCATAACTTGACCGAAGGGCTTAAAGATATTGATGTAGTGATGATGTTGCGCTTGCAGAAAGAGCGCATGAGCTCGGCATTGCTGCCCAGCGAAAGCGAATATTTCAAATGTTTCGGACTAACCGAAGAAAAACTGAAAATCGCCAAACCCGATGCGATCGTCATGCATCCGGGGCCCATTAACCGGGGCGTGGAAATCGACTCCAAAGTCGCAGATGGCCCCCAGTCGGTGATACTCAAACAAGTCAGCAACGGCATCGCGGTGCGTATGGCGATCATGGCGATGGCGATGCAAGCCGCACCTGCTCCCGGCAGGTTTAGCGGCATACACGCCATCCCGGGCGATCGCCAGGCCGGTTCCTTACCGGCTAAAGGAGGAGGGGCGGCGCGATGAAAATTCGCATAGACCACGGCCGAATCATCGATCCGGTCAACGACATCGACCGAACCGGCACCGTTTGCATCGAAGGCGGCAAGATCGTTTCGGTGGCTGATGAACCGGCCGTTTTCAAGCCGGATACCGTCATTGATGCCAGCCATCAAATCGTTTGCCCCGGCTTTATCGATTTAAGCACCCGCTTGCGGGACATGGGCCACAGCCGCAAAGCGACCTTTAAAAGCGAAGTGCTTGCCGCCGCCGCTGCCGGCGTCACCACCCTGTGCCTGCAACCGGACACCGTACCGGTCATCGATACGCCTGCGGTCGCCGAACTGATCAAGGAACTGGCCGAAAAAGCCGACTACCCGCAAATCTTGGCGGTCGGCGGGCTCACCCAAAAACTGGAAGGCACTGAGCTCAGTTCCATGCTATCGCTTAAACAGGCGGGCTGCATTGCGGTCGGCAACGCCAACCAGCCGGTGAAAAACCTGTTGATATTAAGACGAGCCATGGAATATGCAGCCAGCCACGACTTATTGCTGATGTTCCGGTCCAACGATTTTTGGCTGGGCAATAACGGTTGCGCCCATGAAGGCGCGGTCGCTACCCGCTACGGCTTGCCGAGCATTCCCGAGGCCGCGGAAACCATAGCCCTGGCGCAATGCCTGGAACTGGCCGAGCTGACCGGCTGCCGGGTGCATTTCGGCCAATTAAGTTGCAAGCGCTCGGTGATAAAAATCCATCAGGCCAAAAAATACGGCTTAAAGGTCAGCGCCGACGTCGCCATCCATCAGCTGCATCTGACCGAAAACGATATGACGCCGTTCGACAGCGCCTATCATGTCTTGCCGCCATTGCGCACCGAAGAAGACAAGCAATATTTAAGACAAGGTTTGGCAGGCGGCACGATTAATAGCATTTGTTCCGATCATCAGCCGCATGATCTGGACGCCAAGCTGGGCGCGTTTCCGGAGACGGAACCGGGGATGTCGTCCTTGGAAACCCTGTTGCCGTTAATGCTCAAACTGGTAGCGCAACATGCGATAACGCTGGAACAGGGCATCGCCTGCTTAAGCGCAAATCCGGCGCGAGTGCTGCGGATAAATACCGGCGCGTTGACACCAGGCTTTTCAGCAGATATATGTATTTTCGACCCGGAGCTCGATTGGCGGGTTAATTCGGCAAACTGGAAAAGCCAGGGAGCCAATACGCCGTTTTGGGGGCAAACCCTGAAAGGACGCGTAAGCCATACCCTGCAGGCCGGCAAAATCATTCACCGTTTATCCTAGAAAATCAGCGCACTGCGCTTATGCCCATGCCTCTCTGACGCGCTTCCTCCCGAACAGCCACAAACCGATAGCGCCGTATTTAGCGCCTTTACCACTCATCCGCGCAAATTGATAAAGCAGGTAAAACGAGTTGGGTTTTTGCGTGCTGCTGTTCCAGAAGTCAGTCCAGCGCTGGCTGTCCCCGTAAACCATCTGCACTGTGTCGGAGAACCTTTGCTCCAGTTCGGTGAACTCGCAACCGCAAATCGCTGTGCCGTTACGGTTGGCAAGGAACATAATTTTCGCCGGCAACTCGTAAGTGTCGCCGAGACTGTCGCTGGTTTTCAAAATGACGATATCGTCCTTCTTCACAGCGTCGCTCTCAAGGAACTTGAAACCCATGCCGCTGAGGGAGAGATCCATCATCTCGCCTTCTATGTTGGCCGCTCTCAAGACCGCAGTCACTTTCCCTTTGGCCGGAAAACGATGATGTCGGCGAATTTGGCTACGCTCCCAAAAGATGCCCAGGGACGCGAAAGCAACGATGAGATTATAAATCAACCAGCCTCCGCAAATCATCAGAACATCCCGGTAGATAGGATGCGCGAACCATTCGTATACGGTCATTGGCACGGAAATCAGCTGGAAGACGACCATCAGATAAAACGGGCCGGCCAAGGGACTTAAAGAATCATGACTCAGATTTTGTCCTTTGGGTGTTACCTTGAACGTAGGCTTTCTCGGGTTTGAAATAACCCCCAGCATTGCGGGGAGCAGGAAAATTGATTGCAGCCCCTCATAACACTCGGAATACATGGGCCAGCGGTACTTGCCGAACAGGTAGTCCGAGCTGATAAAACTGATAATCAGGTTCGGCATCGCATAAGCCAAGACCTGCATGGAGGAAGCATGGTAAATCTTGAGGCCGAATAGGACAAACAGGGTGGGAGCAATAAAAAACAGGAATCTGGCGAAACCGAAAAACCAAAATAGATAAGCACTGGTGTAGCAGATGCGTTGCGGCAGGTCCAAACCGGAAAGCAGCGTGGGATTTTTCAAAAAACCGATTTGCAACATGCCTTGGCACCAGCGCGTCCTTTGCACAAGGAAGTCTCCCAAGGTCTCGGGCGACAGGCCGCAAACCATAGGGCGATCGATGTAAGCGCTGGTGTAGCCTTTGGCGTGCAGGCCCAAAGCCGTCTCGGCGTCTTCGGTGATGGTCTCTCCCGCAATGCCGCCAACCTCCTCCACATATTTGCGCCTGAGCACCGCTGCCGAGCCGCAAAAAAAACTGGCGTTCCACAAATCCATGGCAGGGTGGTTGGCGCGATAAAACATTTCGTTTTCGCTGGGCGCGTTACCGAAAGACCCCATCCTTTTTTCCAAAGGGTCGGGATTGATGAAAAAATGAGGGGTCTGCACCAGGAACAGTTTTTTGTCCCTGAGAAACCAGCCGACCGTCTTTTGCAGGAAATCCCGGGCCGGAACGTGGTCGCAATCAAGGATCAAAATAAGATCGCCGCCGGTTTTTTTCAGGGCTTCGTTGAGGTTGCCTGCCTTGGCATGTTCATTCCTTTCCCGCGTCAGGTAGCCGACACCGAGGTTCGAAGCCATCTCCTGCATTTCGCGATAACGCTGCCAAGCTGCTGAAGCTAGGCTGGGATTGTTCCGTCTTTGCTCGGAACTTCCGTCATCCAGAATGTAGATACGCAACTTTTCCTTCGGATAATCGAGCAAAAGGGCTGCCGTCGCCGTGACCCTGGTGATTTCCTTGTCCTCGGTATAAGTGGGAATAAAAACATCGACGCTAGGCCACAGGCTCCGGTTCTTGGGTAAAGGCGCCACCCGGCGTTTAAGAGGCCACAGGTTGACAAAGAGATTGATGTAATGCACGGCGGAAACCTGCACCTCTGCCAGGTAGACCAAGGTCATCATGGCGAAATCGGCAGGACCCGTATAAATCAGCGTGTCGAATGTGCGCCACATGAAGTAACGCAAGGAAATGAAGGTAACGACAATAAGAAAAAGTATTCGGCCAAACGGCCTATCAAAAAAAGCCAGCCGCTTGGCGACAATCAGAATGAAAACCAGCCCCCAGCACAAAATAAATTGCTGGCGAAGCTCCAACTGCAAATTGGACATGTATATGAGCAACAGAAAGCAAAGAATAAGCGGCGCATTCAGCAGCATTCTGCCGCTCTTGTCATCAAAGCCGAAGTTCTGTTGAATTGAGTTTTTGCTAAAAAATCTGCCAGGCATCTTTATCTGGCGACCGTGTGCCGGGTCGAGCGCTTTTCCTCGTCGGAAGAGATATTTGTGAAAAGCTCATTACCCTTGATCAGCAAGAAAACTACAATGAGCGTAATGGATAGAACCACGAGGAGATTTTTTCGGACGAAAAACCCTGATTTGACAGGGACGGCTTGGCTTGCCGATGCGCCGGCGAGCAGTTCAGCCTTGTCTTTTTCTATATCGTCGGGGTCCCAAAAAATTTTGAAAATTTTGAATTCTTCCTTTTTTCCTTTTAGTTTCGCCATTCGCTCGTATCGGCAGTAGATTTCCGCCTTGTCCGCCAACGCGTTGAATGTTTCTTCAGAGACGCAGATTTCATTGGCTTGAGCTTGCGAATCGAAACGCGCCGCAACGTTTACCACATCGCCGTAGATGTCGTGTTCCTCGACAATGCCGACGCCGGTATGGATGCCGATAGTAACTTGAATGATAATTTTGGGGTTTTGCGTGGTGTTGTATTTCTTCAACGCGCGCTGGAATTCGCAAGCCGCCAGCGCGGCATCCTGTGCTTGGGGAAAATAGGACATGGTACCGTCGCCCATGGTCTTGACCAAGACGCCCTGATGTTTTGCTACGATAGGAAAAAGCATATCGTTATGCTTTTTCATCATCTCGCGGGCAGCCAGGTCGCCTTCGGCTTCGGTAATTTCGGTGGAACCTTCAAGATCGGTGAACATCACGGTGATGACTTTCTTGAATTTTTCGTTAAACAGCGTCTCCAAACGTTGCCGCTCAGCCAACAGGTGTTCGGCGTCCAGTTCAACCGCATCATGTTCAAGTGATTGATTCTGATTTTTCATTTTGTGTCTACGTGCTCGTTATAAAATTTATGATCGCATTGTAATTGAAAGCCTTAAATTATTGCAAAAATCTTGTCAAGACAAAATTGCAAAGACTTGCAAATTCCCATCGCATAGTCCGCTCGTAGTGCGCCAAGGAAATTTTGACGAATAGAATCGTAGTAGGGGCGATTTCAATCGCCCAGGGCGGATAAATCCGCCCCTACATCTTAACCGTCATTCTATCTTTGGCGCACTACTAGACGCTTAAAAACCACCTTTCTCGACCAGGCTGTTGCGCGGCGAAAAATACATGCGAATGCCCACGTTGGAAGCTATATCCCTGAAAGCGGCAGACTGCTCCAGCGAAAAACGCCCGCCGATGTCCAGGTAGGGCGTCAAAAGATAGCGACCTTCCAAAGCCAAGCGATAGCCGATGCCGTCTTTGACGCTACCGGCGAAATAGCCCTCGTCTACGGGGGCTTTTTGCAACGGAAAAAACGGTGCGTCGCTGGTTTCAGCATGAAACCAGTTGGCGGAAAGTTCGGTTTTCCACCAGATTTTATTTCCGGTTTTATGCTCGAAATTGAGGAAAGGCCCCGAAGCGAACAGGTAGTTCGGGCTAAAATAGCCCCCGTGGCCGAAGGTATAAAAATTGACATTGCGTTCGAAGTGGATGTTGGTCAAAAACACGCCCAGCGTCAACGCGCCCTGGTCTGTTGTTATGGATTTTCCGCCGGTAACGCCGCCTTCAGCGCCGAAGTTGCCGAGCACGTTTTTGCCCCAATGATAATCGGCGCGACCGGCAAAAGAGAGCCAATAATCCTGGCTTAAAGGAAAGGTGTATCTGCCGTTCGCCCCGCTACGCACCACCCGCCCCCAACTTCCGGAACCAAAAGGGTCGTTCAAACCGGTATAGGAAAGCAGGCTTTGCATGATCGGCTCCTGATGGAAATTGACCAGCCAGTTGCGTCCTTCGAACTGGGCGGTCGCCGTTGCCGTAGGCGCTAAAGCGCCGTTCAGGGGTGTCGTGCCAAGCAGGTAACTTTGCTTGATTTCGCCTTCGGCTTGAAACTTTAAGGCGGGAGTAACGAGGTCGGCGGAACTGAGCAAAGTTCGTTGCATCGCCTTGTTACCTACGCCGACAACAGTACCGACGCTCAGCGTTGAGAAATTCTTGATGCTGCCGGCGGAAAGATGTTCCGGCGTTAATTCGAAAGATACGGATCGTCCCTCGTGAAGAGGATATTTATAGGCTAATCGGGCTCCTTGTTGCTCAAAATACGATGTACCTGCGTCGCCGCTTCTATTCCGGTACAAGAAATCCAGCGCCAAGGAAGGACGATGCGCATTAAAATAAGGACTTTGCCGATCGTTAAATGCCTCAGCCGCCCTGATGCGCCAGCCCTGTCCGGCATAATAATCCGCCAGCGTCTTGTGTAGTTCGGGCGCTTTGCTTTGCGCCAATTGACGTATAAATGCCGCTTTTTGTTCCGTTTTGCCCAATTCATCGAAAAGACTTAACAGGACCGGGGCTAGTTCCGTGCTTTGCCGCTCGCGCCAAATACCGAGGAAATAATCCAGCGCCGCCTTTTTTTCCTTTCGGAAATAAAGGCTCCAACCGAGCAGCAGCCGGGCATCGGGATCATCAGGCGAATGATTCAACAGCTTTTTTAGATCCTCCTCCGCCTTTTGGTATTCCTTATCCTGAAAGTAACGGTTAGCCCTGCTCATATAGAGATTCGCTTCGAGCTTCCGGTAGGCATCGTCCTGCCGTTCGACCTTCCGAAACTCCTCGAACGCCTCGTCGAGCCGGTTTTGCTTCAACAGGCTGTAGACCAGGCCGGTCCGGTAGTCGCTGCTGTCAGGAGCCGCGCGGCTGAGCCGCCTAAACAACTCCGAACTGCGCCGATACTCCTGGTGTTGATAATGCCACCAAGCAAGCGCGCTTAAAGCCGTTTTGTCGCCGGGATCTTTAGCGAGAATCCGTTGGCTCAGTTCCAGGGTCTCTTTGGATTCGGGCGGATTCTTGATCAGCTTATCCCGCAAAAAATCGGTTTGCAGTTTCAGGTCCTGGGTCGTTTCGGCCAAGGCGATGGCTGCATCTATTTTGCCGAGACGGGCAAGCGTAAAGGCGAGCCCTTTTACGATGTCCAACTCGTGCGGATAGCGCCGGTAGAGAGCGAGGAAATAGTCATGAGCGACGGAATAATCCTGATGGTTGAACCGTTGCCAGGCGAGGAAGGTTTGGGCCGCTTTGTCATTAGGAGCTAGGGCCAGAATTTCCCGGTACAGTGTCTCGGCCGGTTCATCGCGCAATCCGGCAACCATTCGGCGGAGCAGGTCGATTTTAGCATTGAGGAGTTTCCTGCGGTAATCAGGCGGCAGATTTTTCCGCTCCAGTTCCCGGTCGATGCGGGGGCGCATAGTTTCAGAAGGCAGGATTTGTATAAGTCCGATATAGGCGGGAAGCCTGATCTCCCAATGCCCGCCGCAAAAATCGAGCAACCGCTCAAAAAGGGGAACGGCGGCTTTATTTTTTGCGGCCGACAGATCCTGAGCCGCGCTCAGGAAGATGTCAGAAACCAAGCACTGTTCCAGCTCTGCAAGGTGCTCCGCCAAGAACAGCTCCGGATGCTTCGGATCATAGCGTTTCCGCACATCCGACAGTTTTTTCGCCGTTTCGGTCGCCGTAATAAGAGCTGTCCATTGCCGCGACTGCGCTTCATTCATAAGGCGAGCTTCTTTAAGCGCGGATTCGTACTTGCCTGCTTTGAACAATGCTTCCACCAAGATGCTACGCGTTTCGTCCGGCTGCACACCTTCTTTAAGGAGCTCGGTGGCAAGTGCGATGGCGTCCTCGTACTTGCCCGTTTGGAGGCGGCAATGGGCGAGCCCGCGCAAGGCCTCCTGCTTTGTGTCCGGGTGAATTTGCGCGCTTTCGAATAACCCGCAGGCGATGGCCAGCGAGCCGTGCCGGTAAGCTTCCCAAGCACGCTGAATCGGCGAGCCGGTTTCGCCCTGTGTTTCTTGCTGTGGATGGAGTATGCGCGAGATTTCTGCTCCGGCTGGCGAATATTCGTTGCTGCGCCGGTTCGCATCATGCAATTCAACTTGCCGTGCACGCAACAGTAACGGCTGGTCGAGCGGTTGCTCTGCGGATTCCGGTGCTTCCGGATTGGAAATCTTTGCGACCTGTTCCTTGCCGGTTTGTATGTAGAGAATGATTGCGCCCGAAAATCCCACCGATTTAAGCGTCACGGCATGGGCTTCGAGTTCATCGCTTTGGAAAAATTTGCCTCTTCGGATAACGTAACCGTCTCCCTCTTTGACAATACGCACCCTTAAAGGGACGATCTGGGCAATATAGTCCGCCGTTTTTTCCAAGTCGGTTAAATTGCTGCCCTGTTCGATTTGCAACGTGTAGAAAGGCGCCGGTTTTTTCGCGTTCGGCCGGGTAATGGCCGGATCGGCTGCTACGGAAGGACCGGACCAAGCCAGCAGCACGAATGCACCGGTCAGCAACCGAATATGCACATTCCCGCCTAAAGCCAACTATTCAATTCCCGCGAGCAGATAAAGCACGTGGGAATAATAGTTATTTTGTTCGTTCCGTAAGCGCTGCTTCGCCTCGTCCTTAAGGCGCGAGGCGAGCTCCGTATTGCCAAGTTGCTCGGCCATGCGGGCGAAGACTGCGTAAAAACCGGCCAAGGCCGTATCCTCGGAAATTTCCTTTTTGGTTAAATCGAACCACACCGGGATGCGGCCATTTTTTTGGTAATAATCAAGAACCGTCTTCGCGCCGGCGGGTGGCGGCAATTTAGCCCAGGCGAGATACAAAAACACCCGGATGGCCTCGTAGCCAAAACGGGTGCTCTTGGTCTCGTAAATCTTTATCTTTCCGCCCGGCTCGGCCAGCACCCAGTCGGCCGGCAGGCCGATGTCGTTCCGGCCGGATTCGTCGAGCAAATACTGGGCGTCCTGGCGGATTTTCTCCCAAAACTGCGGCTCGTCGATTTTGGCAAAAGCCTGATAGGCGGACAGAATCTGGTAAGAGGGATTCAGCGCCAGCCCATTAAGGTCCGCAAAGCCGCTGTAGCCGGGAAGCAGAAATACGCGGCTGTTCTGTTTTACCGCCATATGGCCGCGCAGGCTACGGACGATGGCTCCGGCGCGCTCCGTATAGGTTTTTTGCTCCCATTGCCGGCCTGCCAGGATTAAGGCATAGGCAATCAAGACATCCCCGTCGGTGGCGTTATTGTAGTCGCTGACCGTCCACGCCTCGTTCGGCCTTTTGCCCCAGCTCCAGGCGCTGAGCGCATCGTGCCTTACTTGTAGATTGTTGATCGTCCACTGCAACAGCTTGTCGAACAGCGCCCTATCCTGAAACTGCACGGCCAACAGCATGCCGTAACCTTGACCTTCCGAATGGCTCATGTCGTTCTGGACAGGATCGATGACACGTCCGTCGCCGCTGATGAAACGCTCCTTAAAGTATGTCCATTCGCCGGCTTCCGGCAATGCGGCAAAAAGCTGTGCGCAGGGCGCAAGCAGGCAGATGCAGAGCATGACCAAGCGGCCGGACAGCCGCCTTACACGCGTAACAGTCAAAGGAGGGGCATAGCGCATAAATTTATCTGCGAGCATTGGGCGTCAGCCTCCGTTTTCTCCGCCGCCTCAGAATAATGTAGCTGATGACAGCGATAATTAACAAAATAGCAACCAGCAGCAGCCAATACAGCCACGGATAAGATGACAGATAGTAATTGATCAACGAAATCTTGCCGCCTTTGCCGGTGACATAACTTTTGCCCGCTGTCAGCGCCGTGACTTTGAAATCGGCGCCGTCGCCAAATTTTACCTGCTTGAACTTATCCACCACGTAATCCACGAACACCAAATCGCCATTTACGCCGCCCTGAACTTTCGGCTCAAGGAGCGCGCGGCCCAGACGTTCGACTCCCTCAGCGCTGGCCGCCGTAATCAAGGTTGCCGTGCGCCCTTCCATGAACGGCGACGGAAACTGCATGATAATACCTTTCTCGCTACTCATGCCGCTGGCTTGTTGGCTCCATGACATGGCCGTATGGATGTCCCAGTTCTGGTAAACCGGATAAGGCACTTTGCTGGTCTCGCCCAGCTTGAGCGGCGCTTTTTCGTAATATTCAGTCGGAACAGCATCCGCCCGGCCGACGAGGATGATCTCTTTGTCCCATTTTTCTTTGGGATCGACGCCCACCCTGATGCCGAACAACGGGTAACCGTTTTTCTGGGTGACCATGCCGATGAGATTGAGAACCGCATTCGCGGTAGCTTGATTGGCTTCATTCAAGACGATCAAAGTTTCGAAACCGTCCGGCCAGCGGGTGTAGGGAAAGCCGTTGAGGAAAAACAGATCGAGCCTGGGCAGCTCGATACGGTGAGGCATCGGCGGAAACTCCAGATACGAGGAGTTATAAAGCGTCAGTTGCAAATTGCCGGTTTGCAGGAAATGACAGTGCTCTGCGTACAACGGCGTCATCTGGGGCTGGAAGGAAAGAACATTCGTACCGGCCTTGAACAGGAAGGTGGGGAGGCCTATGCGGTAATCGGTGATAAGCCCGCCGTTTTGATTATCCAAACGGGCGGTAGAAACGAATTCGCCGTTGAGCAGGATGTTCAGCGCCGAATCCGATTTCATTCCCGCGCCGTAGGAAAAATCCAGGGACACCGTGGCTTGTTGGTTCGGCTTGATGAAAAAGTCGGGCGGCAAACGGAAAGTGAGGTCTTCCGCAGTCGGGTTCAGGCCGGAAAAAGTGTGATTTTTAAACTCCAATTTCTTAAACGGATATTGTTCGTCCGCCACCAGCATCTGCTTGCCTTCGTAAAGACTGATTTCCGGCAAGGCGAATTCGCTCACTTTCATTTCATCGGAGTCGGGAAAAGGAATCGACAGAATACTCATCGTTTCTGCGGCCAGGATGATTTCATCGGCATTGCGTCCTGCGACCACCAGCAGCACATGACTGGGATCAACGGTCAATCCGCCGTCCTCGTTCTTGGCGGGAAGGTGCACAAGCTTAAGCACCGGCCCTTCCACCTTGATGTTCACGCCCAGATTCTTTAAAAAGCTTTCCACGAAATCTTTTTCGCCCACCAGGATATTGTCCATTCCTTTGGAAACCTGATTCGATAGAGAGAACAATGTTTTGCGGTATTCGAAACGCAGGGCGGTGCCGGAAGCGACGATACCGGCAGGGGTCAATGTGTCTTCCGTGATGTTTTGGGTGATCAGGTGCAAATGCGCTTCGGGAAAGATTTTGGGATCGAAGATCAGGTCGGGTAATGCCGACAGCGAGAGAGGCGCAGTGTCCCATTCGTATTCGAAGGAAATTTGCGCCTCGTCAAGCTTTAAGCGAGTCCATAACTCCGGCGCGCAAGGCGCCTCGCAGCCCAAAGTATAATGCTGGGTCACCTTGAAGCTAAGGCTGTTATAGCCTGGAATCAGCAAATCGCCCGGCAGTTCCACCTCGGCATAACCATTGGGCGCCAACGGGTCGAGTTTAAGCTGGGCCAAAGGGGAGTCATTTAAAGAAACAATCAGTTGCGAATTTTGCTTGAGCAGCGCCGAAGAATTGATGTAATCGAAGCGCAGCACGGCTTTCTTGACCGACCAACGCTTGGGCATCGGTATTTGTACGCTGTATTCGGCAGAGCTACAGCGCAGATCGACTGCCTTGGCGACAGGAAAAACCTTGTACAGCGGCAAACTCAATTTTTCTGCGTATGCTGAGGCGCAACACATTAAGAAAATCAGAATTGCGAGCGCTAACGATCTGTTTGCGAATAGATAATGCATTTTGATGTGTATGGCGACAAATAAAAGTTTTTAGCTTTGTAGTAAATGAATGTTTTTTAACCTTAATTTATAAGCCGCATCGCTCTCGTTAAGTCCTAATTCCTTTGACTTTATTAAGTCTAACATGAAAAACGATGTAATTTAATAACTTATTTGCAGGCCGGCGATCCTCAGTCCGATGCCAAGTGGTATAAACAGCTAAAATTTTACGTCCTTTGCGGCGGATAATCCTTATTTTTGACCGCAGAGTTTCGCAAAGAGAGGCTGAGCTGCTTATCCCGCTTGCTGCCCAACGGTGCTATACTGCATGCGCTTTTTAGAAAGACTTCGGCTCATGCACATTGAATTTAAAGAGCAACTCAATGCCAGCCGCAGATAATTTTATAGAACCGGAAACCGCAAAATGATGCAAAAAAGAACCGCTCACCAGATAGCCGATGTGCTGATTGAGGCTCTGCCCTATATTCAGCGCTTTAAAGGCAAAACCATCGTGGTTAAATTCGGCGGCAACGCCATGGTTGATGAAGCGCTCAAACACAGCTTCGCACGGGACATCGTGTTGATGAAACTGGTCGGCTTAAACCCGATTGTGGTTCACGGCGGCGGGCCGCAAATCGGCCGGTTGCTGGAAAAACTGGGCAAAACCACCGGTTTTATCGACGGCATGCGCATCACCGACAGTGAAACCATGGATGTGGTCGAGATGGTGCTGGGCGGACTGGTCAACAAGGAGATTGTCAATTTAATCAATATGCACGGCGGCAAAGCGGTCGGCTTGACCGGCAAGGACGGCAATTTTATCCGCGCCAAAAAGCTGCATCTTACCCCGCGCGACAGCCTGCCCCCGGAGATTATCGATCTGGGTCATGTCGGCGAAGTTAGCAGCATAGACCCGGCGGTACTCGACATGCTCGGCAGCAGCGATTTTATCCCGGTTATTGCGCCGATCGGGGTCGGCGATGACGGGCATTCCTATAATATCAATGCCGATCTGGTTGCCGGAAAAATTGCCGAGCAGCTTAAAGCCGAGAAATTGATTTTACTGACCAATATACCCGGCATTCTGGACAAACAGGGTGCGCTGCTGACCGGATTGTCGATCAAAAAGACCGAGGAACTTATCGCTGACGGCACCGTTTCCGGCGGCATGATCCCCA
>SXGT01484391.1_pt1 | contig 12850 bp, 8 predicted proteins | sample 3176221 | NCBI WGS metagenome assembly SXGT01 (sample SAMN11356862, study PRJNA531348) | freshwater metagenome | isolation source: freshwater sample F1-120 | place: China: Fuxian Lake, Yuxi | collected 2017-12-25
AATTACTCTACCAGATCAGGGCGTTTTCACACAGCCTGGACCCAAAGCGGGCTTTCAGAACGTCTGCTTCAAAGCATCCTGATCGACCCAGGATGCGCGGCCGGATTTAGATCCTGTTTTCGCTTGAACGAATTTGTGGGAACGGTTGCTCAACCGAATGCAGGAGCGCCGCGTGGCGCTGGGCATGGTCTTCTTCGATGGCAGCAACGTGCAGGCTCACCAGAAGGCGGCGGGCGCTGCAAAAAGGGGGGATTTGCGGCCGAGCGAGACGCTCGTGAAGCGCTTGGTCGCTCACGTGGGGGCAATGGCACCAAGGCTTGCGTGATCGCCGACGGGCGAGGCCACGCCATCGCCTTCCGCATCGCGCCGGAGCAGGCTCACGAACTGCCCCACGCCATTTCTCTGCTCGACCAGCTCCCCGGTGTGCCCAAGTGGGTGGTGGGCGACCGCGGCTATTCCAGCCACGGTTTCCGCGACCACATCTGGGACACCGGTGCGCTTCCTGCGATCCCGACCAAGCGCTACGAGGCGCCGGTCGCCTGCCCCGATTGGGTCTACAACAACCGCAACATCGTCGAGCGACTGTGGGCGCGTCTCAAGAAGTGACGCGCCGTCGCCACCCGATACGAGAAAACCGCCGTCAGCTTCATCGGCGTCCTATGCCTCGCCGCAACACGCGACTGGCTCAAGTGACGACAGGCCCTAGGATGGCTCCGAAGCGCATTACGGTAAATTATGATATTTCCTCGGCCGCCTGATATCATGTATTCCGCCGGAATAAATCAGATAAGTTCAACGCTAACGATTTGTTAACTATAATCAAAAATGGTTGCCGCAGCTGCCTCCTGTCGAGGCTGCCTTCGTTGTCTCTCGCCCGGCACAATCCCGTGAGTCATGGACTTTTTTCCTCGCTGCGCAGCATGCTCGCCCTGTTGCTCGCCATGGCGACAGGGCTTGGCGGCTTCGTGGTCCTGGGAACAACTGATGTCCGGGTTGGCGACGGCGGTCGCTTCGACGGCCAGGCGCGCGAAGGCGCGGTCTTGATCGCGGAACGGGTCGAGGACGCATTGCTCTCGGTCGGGCGCGATCTGCGCCTTGTCGGCGAAAGCCTGGCCGTTCAAGCTCCGGATGCGACCGGCGAGGGGGCGGGCCGCCTGTTCGCCGAGTGGCATCGGCTGCGTCCGGACCATGCCGACATCGTGCTGACTGATCGCGCCGGGCGCGTGCAGGCCGCCTCGGCCCAACGCATCGTCGGGGCCGACCTGTCCGGCAGTTCATGGTTCGCCAAGGCCCTCGCCGGGATGGTGATCGGGGAAGCGTCGGACGGGAGCCGGGCGGGCACCGCCCTGCCGCGCAACCTGATCGTTGCGGTGCCCGTGGGCAACGCGCCCTCGGTCTACGGTGTCGTCGCGGTCCAGCTCACCCAGGGCTGGGTCGATGCCGTCGTCGCCGCGGTCCGGCCCTCCCTGCCTGACGGCGGTCGAGGCCTGTCGATCCAGGTGCTGAACGGAACGGGACGTACGCTGCACCGGTCCGGTCCGGAGGTGCAGGGCCAGAATTTCAGCGCGACGGTGGGCGATGTCCGGCAAGGTGGCATCGGCTGGCTCGTGAGCGTGCGCTGGCCGCCGCCCCCCGCGGCGGGCATTCCCGCCCTTGTCCTACTCGGCACCATGCTGCTCTCGGCAGGCTTCGGATGGCTCGTCGGCGCTCAGGTCGAGCGCAGCCTCGCCTATGCCACCGCACTCTGCCGCCAGACCGGCGCGCCGCCGCGGCCGACCTGGTCGCTGACGCGCGGTCTGCACGCGTTGACGGCACAGGTTCGATCCGTCGTCGAGCTGAGCGCGAGCCGGGAACGTCTCCTTCAGGAGAAGCGCGCTGCCCTGGCTCGCAGCCGCGACCGGATCCGGGCCATTCGGGCCCTGTCCGGCTCGAGCTGTTGGGAGATCGACCTCGCCACCGGGCAAGTCGTGTGGACAGACGGGGACGAGAGCGAGAGCGGCGCCGTCCCGGAGCGCGTCTGCGCCCTCGACGACGTGCTGGCCCATCTCGAGCCCGAGGATCGCGCAGCGATCGGCCAGGCTCTCGCCACGGTTCGGACGGATCGGGGCGCCGTGCGCGACGTGATCGTGCGGACCCGTGCCGGAACCGACCGCATCTCGGGCCGCAGATTGGCGCTGCGCCTTGCGGCTGGTGCCGCGGGCTCGACCCAGCTCTATGCGTTGAGCCGCGAATACATTGAGCCAGCTCTCAGTCACACGCGAAATCTGCCTCGGCAATTGTCAGCGTGATTAGCCATAACGCATCCTGTGCCTCGGCATTCATCATGTGCTTGTTCATCTACCTGGATTAGTGAAATCGTTGCGGGTCCGAATTAACATTCGAATGCCGGCGACTGCTGAAAGTGAGACCAGAGCAGGCAGCAAATTTAACCGGGCATTAACTATATTGGCGTCTTATGCTGCGGCGCGTCACAAGTGGCTTCGCGCGAATTGGGGGCAAGAGCGTGAAACAGCGGCTGATGAAGCTGCCGGCCGTTCTCGGCTGGCTCGCTGTCGCACCAGGCGGCGCGTTCGCGGCCGACTGGTACACGGGCGCGGAGCGGGAGGTCGCGGGCGAGGAATGGATCGTGGCGGTCGATGCCAGCGCGACCGTGACCACGAACAGCTCCGCCTTCGGCACGATCACGGCCACGATCGCTCCGGTCGCGACTCTGCTCGACAGCGGCTTGCGCGTGCGGATCCAGGGCGTGGCCGGCACCTACTCCTATCCCGGCGTGGCCGTCGGGCAGACCGTCAACGGCGTGCAGCAGGAGGGCACGGCCCTGCTCGGCTACGAGTGGATTTGGCAGCAGGCCGCACTCGCCGGTTACATCGGCATGAACGTGCGCAGCAACGAGCTGTCGATCCCCGATCCAGGCAACCCGGTGGTCGGCACCGGCCTTGGCATCAAGGTCGCGGGCGATCTCTACATCAATCCCACCGACAACACCCTGCTGGCCGTGAACGCGTCCTACTCGACGCTCTTCAACGCCTACTACGCTCGCGCGCGGGCCGGTTTCGCGGTGGCACCCGGGGTGTTCATCGGCCCCGAAGTGACCTTCCTCGGCGACAACTTCTTCAACGGCTGGCGAGCGGGCGGCCACGTGACCGGCTTCGCCATCGGTCCGATGAAGTTCTCCCTCGGGGCGGGCTACGCCTTCGACCGTATCCGCAAGGGCGGATACTACACCAGCGTCGACGGCCGGATCGCCTTCTGAAATCGAACGGAGCGGCCCCCGAGGGGCCGCCCCCTCCGACAACCGCCTCGACTGACTGGGACCGGCCGGATGCCCCCCTTCCTCGCCCGCGCCAGTTGGCTGGCCAGCGCCGCGCTGACCCTGATGCTGCTGTCCCAGCCCCTGGGAACGACCGTGCAGCTCGAAATGAGCATCGGCGCCATCGTTCTCATGGCTCTGCTTTGGCTCTTCGGAAGGGGGCAGGCTGGACGGCTGACCTTCCTCGCCGTCGGCAGCCTCGTCGTGCTGCGCTACATCTACTGGCGACTGTCGAGCACCCTGCCGCCGGTCGGCGACCCGCTCAACTTCGGCGCCGGCGTGATCCTGATCGGAGCAGAACTTTATTGCTTTTACATCCTGGCGATCAGCCTCGTGATCAACGCCGCGCCCCTGCACCGGGAGCCGCCGCCCCAGGAAGACGACGAGGATCTCCCGACGGTCGATATCTTCGTGCCGAGCTACAACGAGGACCGCCACATCCTCGCCACGACGCTCGCGGCGGCCAAGTCCCTCGACTACCCGGCCCAAAAGATCACGGTGTGGCTCCTCGACGACGGCGGCACGGACCAGAAATGCGCCGATGCCGATCCGGGCAAGGCCGAGGAAGCGCGCGCCCGCCGCAAGGTTCTGCAGGCGCTCTGCGCCGATCTCGGGGTGTCCTACCTGACGCGCCGCCGAAATGTGCACGCCAAGGCTGGCAACCTCAATAACGGCCTCCAGAACTCCGTCGGCGAGATCGTCGTCGTGCTCGACGCCGACCACGTCCCCTTCCGCTCGTTCCTGCGCGACACGATCGGGCACTTCGCCACCGATCCGAAGCTGTTCCTGGTCCAGACCCCGCACGCCTTCCTCAATCCCGATCCGGTCGAGCGCAACCTGAAGACCTTTGACCGGATGCCCTCGGAGAACGAGATGTTCTACGCGGTGGGGCAATGCGGGCTCGACAAGTGGAACGGCTCGTTCTTCTGCGGCTCCGCCGCCCTGCTGCGCCGCACCGCCCTCGACGAGGCCGGGGGATTTTCCGGTATCACCATCACCGAGGATTGCGAGACCGCCTTCGAGCTGCATTCCCGCGGCTGGACCAGCCTCTACGTCGACAAGCCCCTGATCGCGGGGCTGCAGCCGGAGACCCTGTCCGACTTCATCGGTCAGCGCTCGCGCTGGTGTCAGGGCATGCTGCAGATCATGCTCTTGAAGAACCCCGTCCTCAAGAGCGGCCTCAAGCCGATCCAGCGGCTCTGCTATCTCTCCAGCATGACGTTCTGGTTTTTCCCGCTGCCACGACTGATCTTCATGGCGGCGCCGCTGCTCTACATCTTCTTCGACATGAAAATCGTCGTCGCGAACGTCGATGAAGCGATCGCCTACACCGCGACCTACATCATCGTGAACCTGATGATGCAGAACTACCTCTACGGCCGCGTGCGCTGGCCGTTCGTCTCGGAGCTGTACGAGTATGTCCAGGGTCTGTTCCTGATCAAGGCCACGGCCTCCGTCATCCTCTCGCCCCGCAAGCCGACCTTCAAGGTGACGGCCAAGAACGTCAGCCTCGACCACGACCAGCTCTCGCCGCTGGCGCTGCCCTACTTCCTCGTCTTCGCGCTGCTGTCGATCGGGGCCGCGGTCTCGGCTTACCGCTACGCGTTCGAGCCCGGCGTCACGAACCTGATGCTGGTGGTCGGCCTGTGGAACCTGTTCAACCTCGTCACCGCGGGCGCCGCCCTCGGTGTCGCGGCCGAGCGGCGCCAGACCGAGAAGGCCCCCTCCCTGGCCGTCGATCGGCCGGCGGTGCTGAACATCAACGGCATGGCCCTCGACGTCACCGTCGAGCGCATCTCGAGCGCGCGCTGCCGCATCCGCATGGACGCGGTCCTGCCGATGCGCCGGGCCGGCGACGGCTCCGTCGGAACGCTCTCGGCGCTTCCGCAGCCGAACCTGCCACTCCTCAGTCACGCCCGGACGATCCCGGTGCGGCTGGCCGGCGTCAGCGCCGCCGGTGAAGAATCGGTCTGCGATCTGGTCTTCGAGACGCTGACGCCCGGCAGCTACTTCGCGCTTGCCGACCTGATGTACGGCGACGCCGACGCCATGACCCGCTTCCAGCAGCGCCGCCGCACCCACAAGGACATCGTCTCCGGGACGCTGCAATTCGTCCGCTGGGGCATCGCCGGCCCGATCCGGGCCTTCGCCTGCCTGATGACGCCCGCCGCCACCCCGCAGGCCGAGGAGGCCGCCGCTCGCCCGCGCGCCACCGAGCACCCGCGCTCCGGCGATCGGCGCCGGTCGGCCGACGCCCAGCCCGCGTGGCGGGCGGAGGATCAGGCCGCCGCCGCGCCGACGGAGCGCGCACCGGGCTGGCTCCAACTCATGGTCGAAACGGAGAATCCGGCGGAGGGGTCGGACCGCGGCCGCCGCTCGGCAGACCGGTCCGATCCGGGCCTGATGCCGACCCACGCCGGCTGATCTCTCTTACGAAACAAACCCGCCCTCGAAGTCGAGATCGAGCCCGACAATGCCCGCCCTCCGTCCGCGCTGTCTCGCTCTGCGCCCTGTGTCCACGCTGACGCTTGCTGGGTTCCTCGTCGCGTCCGCCCAGCCGGCCCCGGCGCAGAGCTTTCTCGGGCGCGGTGCACCCCAGGTCCTCACCGTGCCCGAGGGCCCGACGACGGTCCGGCCCACCGGCCCGGCGGTCGCTGCGACCGCTCCCGTCCCGCCGCCGGCGACCGCCCTGCCGCATCGCCCGTTTCCGGCCCTTTCGACGGGATTGCGGCTCGCGGGCGAAGAGAGCAGCCTGCAATGGCCCGTCTACCTGACCGATGCGCAGGCCCGCGAGCGGCTGCGCCTGCGCATCGGCTATCTCGCCGCGATCTCGGTGGTGCCCGACGCGTCGTTCCTGACCGCAACGGTCAATGACGTCGCCATCGGCCGCAGCGAGATCAAAGCGCCGGGTGCGATCCGCATTCTCGAATTCGACATCCCCCCCGACCTGCTGAAGCCGGGTTACAACGCCGTGGCGATCACCGGCATCCAGAGGCACCGGGTCGACTGCTCCCTCGACGCCACCTACGAGCTTTGGACGCAGATCGACCCGGCCTGGACCGGCCTCGTCGCGCCGCCCGGCGCCGCGGGGGCAGTCTCCCTGCGCGACCTGCCCGCCATCGCCCCCGACGGACGCGGCGTGGTCCCGATCCGTATCGTCCTGCGCAACCGGCCCGGCTTTGCCAGCTTCGAGCGCTTGATCGGGCTCGCCCAGCGGCTGGCGCTTGCGGGCGGGTTCACGCAAGCCTCGGTGGAGTTCGCCACCGAACCGGGCGGACCGGCGGGCCTCGATATCGTCGTCGGCGGTGACGACGTGGACGCCGGCCCGGCCCGCCAGCCGGTGACCTTCGAACCGGCTCAAGAGAAGAGAGCCGCGCGCATCGTTCTGGCGGGCGACACGCCCGCCGACATCGAGGCGGCGCAACGGATCGTGGGCGTGACGGCGCCGCGCGATCCGATCGGCAGCCTCCAGGGACTGAGCGCGCTGGCCCAAGCGCGCGGCGTGCCGGCCCAGGCCGGCGAAAGCCTCGCCCTGTCGTCCTTCGGGCTGCAGAACCGGGACTTTGCCGGACGTCTGTTCCGGACCGGTTTCGACGTGAGCCTGCCGACCGATTTCGTGCCGGCGGACTACGACCGGGTCACCCTCGATCTCGCGGGCGGATACGCGGCCGGCCTGGAGGTCGGCGCGCAGATCATCGTCGATCTCAACGGTCGCAACGTCGCCAGCGTCCCCCTTGCCCGCGCCGATGGCGACATTTTCCGGGACGCGGCGATCGCTCTGCCGCTGAGCCGCTGGCGGCCCGGACGCAACCGAGTCGAGATCAAGGCGCTGCTTCCCACCACCTCGGACCGCGTCTGCGAGGAGGGGGCGGCGCGTCGGCGCTTCCTGCTGCTCGACCGCTCGACCCTCACGGTGCCGCCGCTCGCCCGGGCGCTGCGACTGCCGGACCTGGCCGCGACGCTGGCCGGGGGGCTCCCGACGGCCGCCCCTGATCAGCGACCGCGCCTCGTGGTTCCGACGCCGGACCGGGAATCGATGTCGGCTGCGGCGACGCTGGCCGTGCAGATGGCCGTCGCCGCCCGCCGCCCGATCGACTTCACGCTGGCCAACGATCGCGCCCTGGAAGGCCGCACCCCGACCGTGGTGGTGGCGCCGGCCCGGGCGCTCGAGCCCGAGATCCTGCGGATGGTGGGCCTGAACCCCGATCAGATCCGTCAGATCTGGGAAGGGCGGGCGGAGACGGCGGTGCTCGGCGAGCCGACGCGCCGTCTGGCCGCCATGGACGGCGCGAGCCTCGACCGGTTGCGCAACGACCGCCAGCCTGCCTGCGCCCTGCCGGCCCCCGGCCCTCGTCCCGCCGGCCCGGCGCCGTCGCGTCCGCGGCCTGACGCCACCGCGCGGGACGAGCGGGACATCGTCGCCGACTGGAACGGCACCGTGTCCTCCCCGTCGCGCTTCGCCGACCGGGTGGGGGCGTTCTCGACTCGGCTCGGCGCTGCGGCCCGCGAGAGCTACGCTGCCGCGCTCGCCTGGGCGGAGGATCAGGTGCGCGAGCCCGTGATCGAGGTCGGCCCGCAGGCCTCTCTCATCGTCGGCCAGGGATTGCCCGGCCGCGATCCGAACGGGCTCCTGACCGTCGTCACCGCGCCGAACCCGGCCACCCTCCAGGCCTCGACCCTCTGCCTGATCACCCCGTCGATCTGGAATCGGATCGAGGGTCGGGTCGCCACTCTCAATGCCGAGGACGGGACGCTGTCCCTCTCCGACGCGAAGCAGGTCCGCATCGTCGAGAGCGCCCCCGTCTCCCTGGCGAACCTGCGCCTCGTCGTCGCCGGCTGGTTCTCGACCAATCCGAGCCTCTTCGTGCTGATCCTTTTCGCAGCCGCGATCAGCCTCGGCCTCAGCACCACGGCGATGCTGCGCGACGTGGGCCGCGCCAACGCTCCCTCCGGCGCTTCTCCGCAAGCCGCCGACAGCAATCGGAAGGACCGGCGATGATCTCCTGCCGGGCACGCACCATCCTCGCTTCGACGGCCCTCGCGCTGATGCTGCCCCTGACGCCTGCGACGGCGCAGGCGCCGGCCGAGCCTGCCGAGGTTCGGCCGCCCGCCGACGCGGCCGCCAAACCCTCGACGAAGCCCTCCGGACCCGCCGCGGGAGCCGCCATGCTGAACAGCCTCGGCCAAGCGGCCGCCTGGCGCAGCTACAAGGCGCGCTTCATCACCGACCAGGGCCGCGTCGTCGACACGGCCAACGGCCGGATCAGCCATAGCGAGAGCCAGGGCTACGGCATGCTGCTCGCCGTGGCGGCCGGGGACCGCGACGCCTTCCAGAGGATCTGGGGCTGGACCCGGGCCAACCTGATGGTGCGCGACGACGCCTTGCTGGCCTGGCGCTGGGAGCCGGACAAGCGGCCGGCCGTCGCTGACATGAACGACGCCACGGACGGCGACATCCTCGTCGCCTGGGCGCTGGTCGAGGCGGGCGAGGGCTGGACGGACGAGGGCTACCGCCTGGCGGCCCGCCGCATCGCCGTGGACATCGCCCGCCGCACGGTCCTTTTCCGCAGCGAGGGCCTTCCGCTCCTCCTGCCGGCGATGAGCGGCTTCTCGGCGGAGGATCGGCCGGACGGGCCGGTCGTCAACCTCTCGTACTGGGTGTTCCCGGCCTTCCCCCGGCTCGCCGCCGTCGCGCCGGAATTCGACTGGGACCGGCTCGTCGCGGCCGGCCGGGATCTCGTCCTGAGGGCGCGCTTCGGCGAAGCGAAGCTCCCCACCGAGTGGATCTCGATGCGGGGCGGCCAGCCCCAGCCCGCCACCGGCTTCCCGCCGCACTTCTCCTACAACGCGGTCAGGGTGCCGCTCTACCTCGCCATGGCGGGCATCGGAGAGCGTCGCGCCTACGAGCCGTTCCTCGCGCTGTGGGCCGAGCCGGACCCGGCCGGACTGCCGATCATCGACACCGCGACCGGTGCCGTCGCCGGTCGCATGAGCGAGCCCGGCTACGCGGCGATTCCCGCTCTGGCCGCCTGCGCGGTCGATGGGACACCGATGCCGGCCGGCATCCAGGAGCCGGCCACCACCGACAACTACTATCCGGCCACGCTCCATCTCCTGGCCCTGACGGCCGCCAACATGAGGTACCGGCCATGCCTCGGCCGCTGACGCCCCTGCACCGTGCCCGCCCGCTGCTGCTCGCCGCCGTCGGCGGCCTCGGCTGGTCCGTGGTCGCCGGGGCCCAGCCGGCGCCCGTGCGCACCGGCGTCCTCCAGCTCGACGAGCGCCGGGCGCCCGTGATCCTCGACACGCCCCAGTCCGGGGGCGGCGCCGAGATCATCGACGAGAGCGCGCTGCGCTTCTACGCGGCCCAGCGCCAGGGCGAGCGCGTCCAGGCCGAGATCGCGCGACTGCGCCGCCGCTACCCGAACTGGACCGTTCCGGCCGACCTCGACACCCTGAAGCCGAGCCCGCCGGAAGAGGCCCCGATGTGGGACCTGTTCACGGCCGGCCGCTTCGACGAGCTGCGCACCGCCATCGGCGTGCGCCAGGCGGCGGAACCCGGCTGGCAGCCCTCGGAGGATCTCGCGCGCAAGCTCAACCGGGGAACGCTGCGCAGCGCCGCCCGCGCGGCGGAGCGGGACGGGGCCTGGGACGACATCATCGCCAGGGTGAAGGCCTCGCAGGAGCCCGTGCAGAACCTCGACATCGACATCGCCTGGACCCTGGCCGAAGCCTATGCCCGCACGGGCGATTTCGCCCAGGCCTCGGCGATTTACCGCGTCCTTCTCGACGCGCAGACGGATTCGGCCCTGCGCCTCGCGACCGTGCAGAAGGCCATGGCGGCGATGCCGATCGCCGCCGTCGAGCCGCTCCTGGCCATCGGCACCCGCGGCGTGGACGGCAACGACGAGTTCCGAGCGATCCGCCCCGACGTGACACGGGCCCGCATGGTGGCGGCGCTGCACGGTGAGCAGGCCGGGCGCATCGAGCCCGCCGACCTTTCGGCGGTCGCCGATCAGGCCCGCCGCCTCGGCAACCCGTCTCAGATCGCCCTGCTCGGCTGGTACGCCTATCACCGCCGCCAGTTCCGGGAGGCGCTCCAATGGTTCAAGCTGGCCCAGAGCCGGGGCGGTGATGCCGCCGTGGCGACGGGGCACGCCCTGTCCCTGCGCGAGATGGGGCAGAGCGGTGAGGCGGAGGACGTCGCCTTCGCGTGGCGCGCCACGTCCGTGACGAACCTCGCCCTCTACGTCGACATGATGGAGCGGTCCCTGGGCGAGAGCTTAGGCGCCGCCGTCGAACCTGAGCGGCTCGACCGGTTCGCCAAGGTCGTCCTCGCCACCGGTTCGGCGGAGGGCGCGCAGGCGCTGGGCTGGTACGCCTACAACGCCTGCCAGTTCGATGCCGCCTCCGACTGGTTCCAGCGGGCGGTGAGCTGGAAGCCGCGGGAGGCTTCCGTCCTCGGCTACGCCCTCAGTCTGTCCCGCCAGAAGCGGACCCGGGAGTATCTCGAGGTCGTGAACCGCTACGACGGGCTGTTCCCCAAGGTGGTGGGGCTCGTCTTCGCGGAGCCCGACCCGCAATCGCGCGACAACGGACCCTGCGCAGTCGCTCCTGCGGCACCCCAGCCCGTGGCCGCCGCCCCCATGCGGGTGAAGGTTCCGAAGCCGGCCGTGGCCGCCGCTGTCCCGGTCCGGCCACTTCCGGTCCTGCGCGGCGAGTTCCCCGTCGCCGTCGCGGCCGAGAATCCTCTCCGTCTCGGGGACGGAGGCACGGTCCCGGCCCGCCCCCGCGAGGGCGAATACCTGCGCGAGGCCCGCACCGCACCGCCGCTGGTCGCCCGCCGCGTCGTCGGGGTCGGGCCGATGCCCTACGAGCGCTACGGCTTCGCCCTGCTCCCGGCGTGGAACGGCACGGACCGGGCCAGCCTTCAGGCCGGCCCGCCCACTCCGGCGATCGGCACGCTCGCACAAGCCGAGACCGGCACACTGGTCCCTGGCGGCACAGCGCGGCCCGCCCGGCTTCGGGACGGGGAACGGTTCGGACCTTTCGATTCGGCCGGCGCGAGCCGCGGCGAACCGCGCTTGGCAGGACAGGATCGATGATCGGACCGATGTTTTCCTCCGAGCGGTCGCACCGCCCCGCCAGACGGGTGCTGTTCCGGATCGGCGGTGTCCTCCTCGGCCTCACGGCTCTCGGCGCCTGCCAGACCTCGGCGGGACGGCGGCCGGCGGAGCGCTTCGAGACGGCCTTCAGCGCCCTCGGCACGACCGGCAACCGGCCCCTCGTCTCCCTGCCGAACAGCGGACCCGTGACCTCCGTCACCGAGACGCGGTCGAGCGCCGGACTCCGGCAGCGCATCGTTCTGGGCGCCTCGCGCGGCCGGATCGATCTGACGATCGCCTCGGGCCGCGTCTGGGACGATCCGGCGATGGAGAGGCCGAGCCGTATCGGAATTGCTGCCGAACTCGCGAGCCTCGAAGGCGGAGACACCTACCGCGTTGTGCGCCGGCCGGTCCACAACGCCTACGGCCCGTTGGGCGTGGCCGTGAACGGGCGCTGCGCCTACGCGTGGCAATGGATCGATGGCCTCGACCGGGTCGAGTTGGGACGCGGCGCGCTGCGCGGGCCGGTCGCGGCCTCGATCCGCGTGCAGCACTGCCGCCGGCAACCGACGACGGCCGAGTTGCTTCTCGCCGACCTCGTCCGCATGCGACTCGGGCCCGTTTACGACGCAGGCACCGGCACGGGCGGCACGCGTCGACGGCTCGCGAGCCCGAAGCCGCCGGCGCCCGAGCCGGTCGAGGTCGCCACGGCGGTCGTCCCGGCGCCCCCGGCGCGGACGAGTCCGACCGTTGCCGTGAACGGCAGCCGGACCCTCGTGATGGTCCCTCAAGGACCGACGGCCCCCCAATATCTGGTCCAGCCGCCACCTGCCTCGGCCGAGCCGGCGATCCCGTCGGTTCCGCGACCTGCGAGTGCCGCCAGTTCGGCGGATCGCCCACGGTTCTTGACCGACGCACTCCCCCCGTCGAATCAAACGGCAGGAGGGTCCGCCCCGGCCTCGCCCGCGCCTCCTTCCTCGCCGCGTACCACCAACGGACCACGACCGCCTCAAGGTTGGTGAGGGGCATGCTCGGTGTTGTGCTGCATCGGTATCTGTCGAAAGCCGATGGCCATTATTGCTGCGGATGCTCTAACCCGAAGGTCCGCTTTCCCGCCCAAGACTAAGGTCCGCTGCTGGCGCACAGCCGAACAAGTGACGCGTGAACTCCCGACCCCAAGCGGACTCCGGGGTGACGGCCGCTGAAGGACCGGAGGGGGTGGGGAGCGGACTTGTACCCTTCGCCCGGTAGCGGACGTTCCGCCGCCCACCCAACCCAGTCGTGGAGCAAGCCAGCTGGTCCCGGTCCCCAGCGCACGCCTGCCCTTCAGGTCGTGCATCTGGCTCAATCCGTTGCCGAGGGTCGCGTGTCCGCAGGCCGGATCACCCAGCGGCCGGCACCGGCGTGTTGAGGAGCTGCTGCTCCCAGATGT
>SXGT01639839.1_pt1 | contig 12850 bp, 22 predicted proteins | sample 3176221 | NCBI WGS metagenome assembly SXGT01 (sample SAMN11356862, study PRJNA531348) | freshwater metagenome | isolation source: freshwater sample F1-120 | place: China: Fuxian Lake, Yuxi | collected 2017-12-25
CCTGGGGGGCGGCGCGCGCGGACCTCGGCGCGCACCCGCGGCCCGCACCCATGCCCCGCCCCGCCGGTGTGAACAACACACCGCCGGCAAGCCGCAAGGCAACGCGAGCATGGGACATGTGGCATGAGACAAGGGACAAGAGAGGGAAGGCTAGAAAGGCACGTCCTCATCAAAGCGGATTTCGGTCACCCGGCCGCTCTGGTCAATCTCAAGCCCCGCCTCTTCGGCCAGGGTCATAATCCGCTCCAACCTCTTGCGGCGCCTCTCGCGCATTTCCGAGAGGTCCGCGCGAACCTTCGCGCGAGCGGCCGGCCGCGGCTTGCGGAGGTGCACCGCGGTCGCGAGGTAGCGCAACCATGCCGCTTCCCACATAGCGACCCCAGCTTGTCCGGCGAGGTCGCCGGCCGCGGTCGAGACCTCGACCCGCGTGTTCGGGGGGAGGTCGGACCCGCCGGCGTCAAAGATGCCGTCGTCGACGGTCCGGAGGGTCAGCCCTCGAGCCCACTCGCCTTTGAGGTACCACTCGACCTCGAACCGCTTGTCGCGCCGCCCGGAGGTGAGAGCGAACCCGGGCGGATGGTCCGGCGGTCGGAGGTATGGGTTGCTACGCCGGGCGTAGTTCTCCGGCGCGCCACGCCGGTAGCCTTTGACCCCGACGCCTTCGGCCCGGGTCCGCTCCTTGCGTTGCTGGCCGAGGACGGCGCGCGCCCGCTTGCCGAGTTCGGACCAGACCCGGTCCGGGTCTGAGGCCCGCTCGAGCTTGCGTTGTTCGGCGCGGGTCGCGCGCGCGGACCCGGGCGCCGCGGGCGCCTTGGGTACGTGGCGAGGCCGGCGCGCCATGGTTAGGTAAGAACCCAGGAACGGAGGCCGTCGAAGCCCGCCCGTCCGCCCCGCGAGAGCGAGGCGAGGCCGACGCCGGCCGGAACCCACGCGCGCTGATGGAGCCCATAGCCGACGAGCACCAGGCCAAGGATTGTCAACCAAGGCGCGATGGAGTCCGCCGACGTTGCCGGCGCGTCCGAAGAGCTCTCCGGGCCGGCCGCGGCCCCGAGCGGCCCCTTGGCCCCGAGAGCCCCCGGTTCGACGATGCCGACCGTGACCGACACGCCACCGCCACCAGCCGCGGGCACGAGGCCCCCCGGTTGCTCTGCGACCCCGAGGCCGCCGGCGGGCGCCGCGTTGACGCCTTGGAGGCCGCCCGCGTTGACGCGGAGCGAGCCCGGCCCTGGCAGAAGGGAAGCCGTATTCTGAATGATCATCGGACCTCATCTTTCAGGACCCGCGCCGCTACCCGCGCGAGGTCGCCGATGCTCAACGCCGCGGCGAACGCCTCGCCGGCCGCCGCAGCCGCCCGCCGCGTTTCTGGAGTGTCCGGGACTTCGGCCAGGACGCGCCGGGCCACGATGCGCGCAACGAGCGGCCGCGCACTCACGAGCGCGACCACCGCGACGACAACGACGCCGACCACATCACCACTCGCCGGGCGCCGGCGGTCGGACCCCGCGGATCATCATGGTTTGCTGGGGAGCGGGCGCCCCACCTTGCGCGCGCACCCACGCTTCGAACTGGTTCCGGGCCACGTCCGGCGACCCGAAATCGCGCGGGTCCAAGACCAGCCGCGGGTCCGCCCCGTGCGCGAGGCGCCCCGCGGGCGAGGTCGGCGCCGGCGCAGCGGGCGCTGCAGGGTCATCGGGGCGGGTGGGCGCGCGAAGGAGCCACCAAGCGCCGATGGCCCCGAGCGCATAGAGAAGCGTTCGGTTCGAACGGAGCGCATAGGCCCCGCCGACCATGCCGAACAAGATCAGCGGGTCAGCCTCGACCCGAGCCCGCGCGCGCGCGAGGTAGGCTGTCAGCGTCGGGCGAGTCACTGGCCGCCCCCCAAGAGAGAAACCACCGCCAGGATGACGGCGGCAATCCGACCGATGAGATGCAGGGTCATGGGTCCCCCCGAAGCGCGGCCCGGGTCGAATCGAGCCCGACCGCCAGGCCGAACAGAAGCGCCACATCCCGAGCGTCCGCCCCCCCGAGGAGGCCGGCGACCGCGACAGTGTAGAGCGCAACGACGGCCCAAGAGACCGCCCGCGCCGCGCGAGGCGACGTGCTCACGGTGTCCCCGAGAAGGTGGTGCGACCGATCACGAGCGGGTTGATCTTCGACCACTCCGGCGGCGGATGATCGGTGAACCACGCGTTTCCGAGATGGACGAAGTTGTGCCGCCGCCCGACCGAAAGCCCTTCCAGGCCCGCGGCCGCGTTGGCCGCCCGGGCGAGCGCCCACGTGTAGCCGCGGGCGCCCGGACCGCGCTTTGCCATGCCGTCGAGGTAGCGGGTGAGGCGCAGAGTCCAGACCGGATGACCCTGGCCCCGCTCGATTCGGATCACCTGCGACGGCAGCATGCCCCACGCGCGCGCGCGGTTCAGAACGCACCGCGCAACACCGGCCGCTTCCTCGTCGAGAGTGATTCCACCATCGGCCGGACCTGTCCCGACTTCGACGAGGATGACGCGGGCGATCTGGTCTAACTGCCAGGCCGCCACGCCTCCGACGCCGGCGACCGAGAGGAGGAGCGGACTCATGCGCCCACCCGCTGCCAGACGGTGCCCGTCACGTACCACGTGACGTTGCCGACCGTGGCCGGAAAGAGGAGCGAGTCGGCGACCCCGGGCGAGAGGTCCGAGACCTCCCCGGCCGCGAAGAGAGGCGCGAACAGCGCCCCGATGCCACCCTGGACGGCAGAGGACCCGGGCCAGAGCAGATGAGCCTGCGCGCCCTCAAACCGAAGCGCGCCGCCGCCGCCTGGAATGCTGAGGCCCGCAATCTCCGGCGGTACGTCGAGGCCCGAGAGGCCGAGGCCGATGATCGCCCGGGAGACGACCGCGGCCCCGTCCCGGACTTGGAAGCGCAGCGACCGCCACGAGGCCCGCCCGGGCGGACCCGGTAGGAACAGCTGATTCGCGGCGGTCGTGATGACGACCACCCCGTAGGGGAGGACCCGATAGTTTGGCAGGCTCAACGGCCCCATTTCGGCACCTCCCGGAAGGACTGCTGCGCCCGCCGACGCTGCTCGCCGACCGTCTCTACGAGCTCGAGAAGCGAGGCCGGCGCGAACTGGTTAGCCCGCCCGCCCATGAGACGCCGGAACCAATAGGCCGCCCGCTTGTATGTGATGTCGCGAGCGTAGAGGTTGAGATCTTGCCGGTTGTATGTGCGCCAGGAGTAGCGTTGCAGGACGCCGGACCGCTCAGGCTCCCCGCCGTTCGTCATCTTGAAGTAACGCCAGTTCGATTCCCAGTCACTCGGCTTGCCCATGTACTCCACCGGCATTGGGCCGGGCGCGACTTGCCCGTGAGGGTCGCCGCGGGAGGTCCCGTGTGAATAGAGCATGGCGCGGACCGCCATCCGGTGGCGGTCGAGACGGGCCAGGTGGCCGGCGTACCCTTCGCCGTCGAGATAGTAGCGCTTGCCGGTGCCCCCATCGAAGATGTAGCGCCGAAGCGAACGACGGTTGCCGGCCGTGTCGTATTGAACAAACCCGAGTTGTGAGACGAACGTCTCTCCCCCGTCTGTATGGATCCCCCGGAAGTTCATCGCAGGCATGCCGATCCAGGCTTGCTCCGAGACCATCCCGGCCCCGTCGATCGGGTCGCCCTCGCGAATGTCGATGCCGGTGCGAACCGCGGAGGTCGGAGTCCCGACCCGAACCCAGGGGACCATCAGGCCCGACGCGAGCGGCTTGGAGGCGAACGCCCCGGCAAGCCGCTTGACGCCGCCCATGACCCCGGGCACGTCCGCTGCCTCCACCCAGGGTACGAGCCAGCTTGTCGCCGACCCGGACTCAGGACGCCACGCAGGCACGCCCCCTTCGGTCGTGAGCCCGCCCCCATCGACCGCCGGACCGCCGATCCACCGCGCCGGGACAGGAGGGTCCGGGCGCCCGACCGGCAAGAGCCGGAGGTCCGGAACCAGACCGTCGGGAGTGAGGCGTAGGCCGTTGAGGTGGTAGATGGACGGCGAACGGACGTCCATACCGGACCGCCGATCATCCCGTGCGACGTAGCTCCCCGACCGGAACTCAGCGCCGAGAGACGGCAGAGCGGCCCCGCCGAAGGAGCCGCCCCTGATGAGGTCCCCGCCCCCCTGGTTCGGCGTTGCGGTAGGGTCGCCGGTGCCCGCGCTTCGGACGCGCTCGACTTCCTTAAGGCGCCCCGCCCCCAGGCCCGCCCCACCCCTTGCGAGCCGAGATGCCCGGTTCTCAGGTTTGGCGTCAGCCCCATCGGCGTCATCGGAGAGGAGCCACCAGAGGAGGCCGGCGCCGGCAATGAGCGGCAAGATGCCTTCGGAGTTCGACGCCACGGTTCACGAGTTCCTTGAGCCGGTATCAGCTGAACCAGGACCGGATGATGCCTTCCGCGAAGCCGCCCGCGGACTCCAAGCCGGAGCGCTTCGCGGCCGCCGCCGCCGCCGCCGCGTTGCGGCTGGAGATGTACCACGCCACGCCCAGGAGGCCCGCCGCGGCAAGCCACGCCGTCTGATTGCTCATCACCAGACTCCCGACGAGAGTTCGCCGAAGCCGCTTCCGGCAATCTCTTCCGGCGGCGTGTAGATGGAGGCCCCCGACCCGGTCCCGGGCGCTGTGTCGAGGGTCGGAGGCGACTTCGGCGCGACCGGTGCGGACGCCTTCGGCGCGCGTGTTCCGGCGGTCCGTTGCGCCTTCTGTCGGGCGAAGTACCACCAAGCGCCAACGACGCCGGCGAGGATGAGCGCGGTTTTCATCGGCCGACCCCCCAAGGCGTGCCGCCCTCCGGCGCCTGTTTCCCCCGCGCCTTGTCCCAGGCGGTCGAGAGCCAGCTCGCGAGCGCCCCGATGGTTGAGACGCCGGTAATGGACCCGACCGTCCCGCCGATCTGCTCCCCGAGGCCGCGCCGGCCCGCACGGGCCAGCGCCTCTTGACTGGACCGGACCATGATGTATCCGACGCCGGCCGCGATCGCGATCGCGATGTACCCGCTTTTCATGCACTACCTCCTAGGAGGCCCCCCCCCAGCGCCCGGAGGCGCCGGGAGGGTGGCGGGCGACTCAGTACAAGCGAAGAGGCGCCGCGGTCGGACCGTAGCCGGCGAGGGTCGGCGCGACGAGGCTCGCCTTGGCCGAGGTGTCGACGTTGCCGTTCGTGCCGATCAGTGGCATGTCGAACGCCTTGACGTAGCAGGCGAAGAAGGTCGGATTGGACCACGCGCCTTGAAAGTTGGTGAGCTGCAGCTTGGAGGCGCAGCGCACCGGACCGTGGTCGATCGGGTCCGGATAGACGATCGGCACGTAGGTCGAGGTCCCCGGGTCGCCGGCGAAGGGCGTGTCGCCCCCGTGCCGATACGCCTGATTTACCTGATTGATGTTGTCCAAGGCGTTGAAGCGCCCCGACTCGAAGAGGAGCGCCCCGTCCACCGTCGCTTCGAGCGCGGAGGTCGCGACCGCGTTGGCCGTCTGCCCGCGCGCGTGGATGCCGTAGTGGTCGCCGGCGTCGAGGATCAGCGTGCCCTGAGTCAGCGACCGGGCGACGTACTGAAGCGGCGAGTTCGTGCGCCCACCGGCGCCCTGTTCCGCCGCACAGACGGCGTTGACGGTGATCCCGATGGAGGCGGCCGAGATGGTCCAGTCTGCGAGACCGCCGAAGGAGAAGAGGCCGCCCGTGCCGGCGACCCGCCGGAAGGTGCCGCCGCCGCGGGTCAGCTGGCCGACGGTAGGAAGCGCGCTCTTGCTTCCGCGCCCGCCCATGCTTCCGGGCAGCGACTCGCGCCCCACCGGCAGCGAGAACGGCAGGAAGAGGTTGAGCCGCTGGACGACCGAGCCCGCGACGCCGAAGGCCGCCGCGTTGAGGCCACGGAAGGACAGTTGCGGGCGCCGGCCGTGGACGACGAAGGCCGAGCGAAGGAGGTCGCCCAAGGAGCCGTTGATCCACATGCCGAAGAGGCTGTCATTGAACTGCACGGTACCGAGGACGCGCTCCGCGAACTGGAACGCCTCTTCCTCCGTCGGCATGATCGTGACGCCGCCGGCCGCGGTCTGCATCGTCGCGGAAATGTCGATCTCCAAGCCGAGGACGACCGAATCCTTGACCGGCAAGAGCGGGTCAAGCGCGATCTGGCCCGTGTCGGCGTTGGCCGCGACGCCGGTCACTCGCTCGATGACGTACTTCTGAACCTGGGCCACGTGGCCCCCCTTTCAGCGCCGGCGAGGCGACAGTTTCAGGCAGTGATCTTTTTGATCGCCACCGCGACGATCGCGGAGACGAGGGCGACCGCGCCGATCTGTTTCCAGGAGAGCCCCATCATGACGCCAACCTCCAAGAGCTGGTGAAGCCGGCGAGATGCCGGAGTGTGAACGCTGGTTCACAGTGTGAACGCTGGTTCACAGTACGTCAAGCGGCGGGCGAAAGAAAAGTTGAGGCGAGGCCGGCGAAGAGGTTGTTTCGAGACGGCGTATCATGAGACTCTATCCCTTGCCGCCCGGTGGGGCGGCGGAGGAAGCCGCTATGAATGGAAGGAATGAACCGATGATCGACCTCGAGCCTCTTGGAGTCATTGTCGAGCCGGCGCCGATACCGGACTTTTTCCGCCGGCCGAAGCCGGCCGCTTGCCTGACCGTCTTGACCGTCGAAACCCGCCGCGGGTCCGGCGACCCGTGGCGGGTGTGGGGCTGCTACGCCGGCCGAGGGTGCTGGTCCTCCGCTCGCGCGGCCGAGCGCGAGGCCGTGGACGGATACCCCGAGATGGAGTCTCGGATCATCGTCGACAAGGCGAAGGCCAGTGAGTGATCCAACCAACCCGACCATCATCTACGAGGGTGTCCCCGATGACGGGTCACCCGCCCTTTCATTCAGCGGTCGGGGCGCGCACCACGCGGCCGCGGCCGCGGTCCGCCACACCGGCGGCAAGGTGTGGCGCCTCTCTCCCGTCGCGGTCGCCACGGACGCCGGCATCATCTACCGGACCGCGCGGTCCATGGTGATGGTGGTAACGAAGATCCCGCCGGTACCGCCGGAGGACCCTTCGCCGTTGGTTGACCTCTGATGGTCCTCCGACCGTTCAACGTGGACCACTGGCGAGTGAACCCGACCACCGGGATGAGTGAGTGTGCATCTTGCGGCTTGCCACTGTGGCAGGAGGCGACGTGGCCGCATCGCCCGGGCTGCATCTACGCGCCGCCCGACCCGACCCGAGCTTTCGACACGCAACGCGGCAACGGACGCCGCCGGAAGGACAGGAAGAAGTGAGCACCCCCAAGACCCCCAAGACCCCCAAGACCGCCACCGAGACCCCGGAGACCCCGATGACCCCCGAGACCCCGACCGTGCCCGCCGTTCAGACCGCCCCGCCCGCCCCGCCCGCGGTCCCGAGCACCCACTCCGCCCGACTGGACGCGATGGCCCTCGCCCTGGAGGCGGGCGATCTGGACACCGCGACCGCGGCCGCGGGTGGGCAGGACGAGGACCTCCCGCCGAGTCACGACTTCGACGCCGACCCCGTGGCGGTCGGCGTCATGCTCGGCTTGACGCTGGCCGAGGTCGAGGACGAGGCCCGCCCCGGCGTGCTGGACTACCCCATGATCTTGGGTATGCGGACCGACCGGGGCATCGTCGCGATCTGGTTGGGCGCGCACTTGGAGGCGACGATGAAGCGGATCGCCAACGTGGACCGGGCGATGCCCGACCGCCGGTCCCGTGGCCTCGACTGGCGCGACCACGTGAACGCGGCCGGCCGCGCGTGGGAGGGCGTGCCCGTGGTCCTCTACAACTACGGTTTCGGCCCCCAGGAGAAGGGCCGAAGCCCCGCGCGGCTGTTCAAGGTCAAGACCTTCTTGGAGTTGCGCGGCTTGGCCGGCGCGGACCTCAACCGATTCTGCGCTCTGTGGCGGTCCGCGGTCCGGGCGCCCGCCGCCCCCCCGAAGAACAGCACCGCGGCCGCAGACGCCGCGCTCTAAGCGCGCCGGTAGACCACGACCCCAACGACCACCAAGAGGACGGCGCCGGCGAGCGCATAGGGAGAGGAGGCGAGCCCACCAACGAGGCCGCCGGCCGCCCCGCCGGCCGCCTTGCCGACCGCCAGACTCAGGACGCCCAGCGTCTTGCCCGCACCGCGGGCGATCTTGCCGGCGACCTCCCCGGCGCTATCGCCGAGATCGTTGAGGAACTCTTCGGCCGCGCCGAGACCCTGGTTCTTTGCCCCGAAGCCCTCCGAACCCGGGAGCCCGACCGCGGCGACCGCCGCCGGTACGCCGGCGAACGGATCGGGAGGCCAACCAACGGGCCACGTGGAGAGGTCCGCCACCGGGATAGCCCATTTCGCGCCCCCCCGAGGGTCTACCCAGCGGGCGAAGGTGCGCCCGCTGGTTGCTTCGCGGGTGTAGATGTTCGGGGGGACTTCGTGGAGCCGCCACACCAGGAACCCAAGTTCAAACGCGGAGGGGACGCGAAAGCCCCCGGAGATCATATCCATGGCACGACTCCGACTGTTCACGCGCGCCGATGGTAGCACGGTCCGTCTACCACCAGGCGAACACGCGCGCCGGATGAAACTGCAAGCGCGCGCCTTGGAGCGGCGCGGACTTGTTGTTCTCACCGACTCCAAGGGGCGGCAACGAGGCTACGCGCCCGAAGCCGTGGCGAAGGAGGTCCGGCGCCGGGAGCGGACCGCCGCCGCCGCCCGGACCCGGGAGGCCGCCAAGCGAGAGCGGGCGCCCCGGGCGCCCCGCACCCCGCCCCGGCGCCCGACGTGGCGCACCGTCGAGAGCACGAGCGCCGATCTTGGGGAGCCGTCCGACGCCGCCCTTGTTGTCCAATGGACGTATGAGGCCGCCCAACGGCATGGCCCGGGTCGGCTGGAGGTCGAGGTCGCAACGACCGTGTTCGCGGTCGAAGTACCGGACCACCTGGCGCGCGGGTGGCGGTCGGACCTGGTTGCCGCCTTGCTCGACCTCCTCGCCGGCGCGGACCCCGCCGCCCTTGCCGTGCGCGCCGACGTGCTTCGCCGGCAAGAGGAAGAGGACGAGGACGAGGACGAGGACGAGGAAGAACAGCTGGAGGACGAGCCCACCTATGCGCCGGCAACGGGCGGGCGAGGCGACACGCCGAACCAGCCGCGACCCTCGCACTCCTACCCGACCCGGGTCATTGACGGAGAGCTCGTGATCCCGCCCGGGTGGGCGCGCGTGCTTCGCCTCGCCCTGGCCTATCAGATCTTCCGGTAGATCATCATGCTCGACTGCGCGGCAACGACGACCCCGGACGGGCGGGTGATACTCGCCCGCCCGGACCTTGCCGGCGCGGTCGAAGAGGTCGTAGAACTCGCCGGCGAAATGTTCGACGCCGACGACAAGGGCCGGCGAGGGTGGGTGGCCCTCCTTCGCCGGTGGGCGCCTGGGCGTGGTCATGTAACAGTGTGGAGCGATGACGCCTGGCGCGACCTTGCGCGCCTTGAGCCCGACGATGAAGCCGCGACCCGCGGCGCCGGCGCGAAGGTCGGCGCGGGCTATCTGGTAGCGGCAACATGGGGCCGCGTCCATCTTCGCGACACGCGCGCATGGGGCGTTGCCGACTGGCCGCTCGACTGGCGCGACCGCCTCGCGGCCATCCTCCGATGGAGGGTCGACCTCGCGCGAGTGTGCGAGGGGCTAGGCGCGCCGGCGCGAGGGACCGCCGCGGCTTGGGTTCATGAGGCGTGGCGCGGGTCCGCGCCGGCATGGCGCACGCCAGCCTACGCCGACACCGGGACTCTCGACCGTTGGCGCGCCGGACTCTACGGTGCGCGGTGCGGGTGGCGGCCTCGCCGGCCCGAAGATGCGGAAGCGACCCCGGGCGCCCGGGGGGCGGCTTTCCCCGGATGGTGGGGCGGGCTGATTGTCGAGGCGGGCGCAAAGCTCCCGGCCCTCCATGGTCCGACCGGCGCCCCGGTGCTACGCCTTCGGCCAGGCTGGACCCTTCGCCGGTACGACGTCCGAAGCGCCTACCCTTGGGCATGGTCGCTGGGCGCCTTCCCCCGGGTTCATCGCCCGCCGCTACTCGACACCGGGGCGGACGTGCTGGCCCGGGCGGGTCTGGTTGACGCCACGGTCCGGGCGCCAACCAGTGGCGCCCCGAGGCTCCCGGTGCACGTCGGACGCTACGGGCGGATCAAGCCCGCCGACCTTGGCCGCAGGCAGCCTTGCCGGACCGACTGGCCCGAGAGCACGGGATTTACGGTCAGGGGGCTCTACCTCTGCTCGACCTTGCGCGAGGTCGTGCGCGCCGGGGGGGCGGTCGAGGCGATCCACGCCGCGGAGACGTGGCCCGAGGTCTACGACTGCGCGGGCGGGTTCGCGGACCAGTTGCACGCAGCGATGCGCGCGACCGCCTCGCCCGAGGTCCGCGCGAGCCTCAAGGCCGGCGAACGGAGGATCTATGGTCGGTTCGCGGCGGACCGCCGCGACGGGACATGGCGCGACATCCGGAGCGAGGCGGTCGGCATCGCGCCGGCCGGAGGGTGGACATGGCGCGGCGGAGTCACGCGACGTGGCGTGTACGTCTACCAAGAGATCGACGCGCCGGAGTATCCCGTACACGCGCAGCCGCTATGGGCCGCGGAGATTACCGCGCGGTGTGCTATCGCGCTTTCGCGAGCGGAGGACGAGATAGAGGCCAGCGGGGCGCGCACGGTGTACGCCGACACGGATTCCCTCTTGGTAGCGCATCCGGCCGACTGGACCCCGCCGGCGCGGTTCACGCGGGCGCCGGACTCTCTCGGGGGATGGCGCGAAGATTGGCGCGGACGTTGGGTGTACCTTGCCGGCGCGAAATGGTATGTTTTGGAGGGTCGGTCGCCGGTTCTCGCCGGCGTACCGTCCGAAGCCGCGAACGACCTTGCCCGGTTCGGCGAGGCGCGCGCCTTGATGTCCGGCGTTGAACGCCGGTGGAGGTGGCCCCAATGGCACGACGAATGAACCCCGCGAACCCGCCCGAGAGCCCGCCCGACGACCCCGAGCCCACCGACGACGATGACGCCGGCGACGATGACGCCGGCGACGACGACGACCCGCGGTCGCCAATCCCCGAGGCGGTCGAGGCGGTCCGCGCCGCCCGGAACCGAACCGCCGAGGCGGTCCGCGCCGTGGCGAGGTCCGCGCCGGCCGGCGCGTCCGCCGCGGACCGGAAGGCCACCGCCGAGCTCGGCCGATCCATGAAGGAGTTGAGCGGCAAGCTGGACGAATTCGTCAAGGTTGCGTCCGAACGCCTCGCCCGACTTGAGGACCGGCTCACCCGGATGGGGTGGAAGTGATGGACACCGAGGGGTTCATCATCCACCGGCGCGCGCGCGCCGGCGGTCCGCGGTGCGGGTTCCGCGAACCGCTCGACAAGCTCCGCGGGTCATGGGGCGAGGTCACGTGTCCGGCCTGCCTCGCCGGCAAGGGTCAACCGGAGGAAACACCCGAGGCGGTCGCCGGCGAACTCACGCCGGCCGGACCGGCCGGCGGTCCGGGCGGTCCGCGCCGGCCGAAGCGCCCCGAGGAGTTGCCGCCGCAGCTGATCGCCCTGGCCGAAACCATCCCACGGCTCATCTGCGCGGCCGCGGGGCGCGATGTCGAGGCGGTCCGGCTCGCGTTCGTCCCGAAGGGCGCGGTAGCCCTCGACCCCGCCCTTGACCCGGTGCTCGGCTGCGCGGTCGCCATTGCAACCGCGGTGGACTGGTACCTCCCGGACGTGCTCGATTCGCCCGCCGTTGCCGCCGGTGTCGCGGTGGTCGGGCTCTCTATGGCGATCAAGATGACGCCGAAGGCACCGAAGAAAGCGAAAGAGGGGGAGGAATGAGTAAGGGCGTGTGGGGCCTCATCGGCCTGGTTGCCGTTGCCGCGGCCGCGGCCGGCGCGGCTTACCTCTACCTGCGCGGGTTCCATTTCGGATTCGTGGTCGGGAACGGCGGGGCGGACCCGGTGGAACCCGAGGCGGGCGAGCCCAAGGCGGACGAGCTCGAGGCGGGCGAGCCCAAGGCGGACGAGCTGGGCGGCGAAGGGGGCGCGGCCGGCGAAGGGGGCGCGGGTGAGTAACGCGGCCGGCGATCCGATCAACATCGCCTTCTGTGGTCCGAAGCGGTCGGGCAAGTCGCACGCGATGGCAAGCGTGCTGCAGACCCGCGCGCGGTCCATCGTCATCGACCCCGCCTACACCTACGATGACGGGGACGCGGTGTTCGCCGGACCGCGGGGCTCGACTGACCTCTACCAAGCCGCCATGAAGCGCGACCCGGGCGCGCATTGGCGCTACATCTGGCGACCGCCCAGGCAGACGGATATGACCGTCGGACTCGCGACGCTTGCGGCTTGCGCGCGTGAGGTCCCGGGCCTTTGCACGCTTGCCGTTGATGAACTCGCCGTCATCCGTATGTGGACGAAAGACGGCATGAAGCGAATCGAGGAAGCGGGGCGGCTCGGCCGGCATGATCAGGTCTCGCTGCTCCTGGCCGCTCAACGGGTCGTGGACGTTCCAACCTCGCTGTGGGGCGGAGTCGTCAACGAACTCTGGTTGTTTGGGTACGCGGGGCTCGCAGACCGCAAGCGGGTGCGCGACAACTTCGGGAAAGAGGCGACCGAAGCGGTCGAGAAGCTGCCTCCGTACGGGTTTCTCTGCTTCCGGATGGTCAATCGGTTTTCGTGGTCGGTAGAGGACCCGGTCTAGCCTACCCTCTCTTCTCCCTGGTCTCATGCCACATGTCCCATGCTCGCGTTGCCTTGCGGCTTGCCGGCGGTGTGTTGTTCACACCGGCGGGGCGGGGCATGGGTGCGGGCCGCGGGTGCGCGCCGAGGTCCGCGCGCGCCGCCCCCCAGG
>SXGT01814697.1_pt1 | contig 12850 bp, 9 predicted proteins | sample 3176221 | NCBI WGS metagenome assembly SXGT01 (sample SAMN11356862, study PRJNA531348) | freshwater metagenome | isolation source: freshwater sample F1-120 | place: China: Fuxian Lake, Yuxi | collected 2017-12-25
ACGAGATCACAGGACCGTTGTCGAAGACAAGTTGCCACGACGGAATCGGCGCGGACTCGCGATTCTGAATGCGAATCTCACCGTTGTATCCAGTGTCCCAACTACTCGTGACCGCAAAGGTGACAAGTGGCGGTGCAGCAACTGCAACTTGTGACAAGAGGGCGATCATCGAGGCGACGAACGACCAACGAAGCCCGCGACACGCGAGAGCGGATGCCCCAGCGTTGATTGAGGTGCTGGCACTGGGGAGGAGAGAACGCTGATCAGTTTGCTGTTGCATGAGTGTCAGTCCTTCGAAGGAACTGGCGCGAGCGAAAGTCCGCTCATTCGCCGTTCATGCAGGCGAAGTTCGTCGCACGCTGCAAAAGTGGAACGCGTCAGATTCTCCTGCGCGCGCAGACGAGCCATCGCGCGCTTGAACACCCTACTGATCGACGCGCGAAGATCTGACGCGATTCGATGAGATCATCAACCACCGCGATGCGATGGTCTGTTGAGAGTACTGCGAGTGCGCCGATACGCCCGCTTGCTTAAGCGCACGGACCCCATGCGGCGAGCAAAGTCGCGAGGTCTGCTGCGTCGACTTGGCCATTCCCATCGAGATCCGAGTCGCACGCCTTACATCTTCCCCACGCGCTCAGCATGATGGCGAGATCAGCAGCATCAACCTCGCCACTCGCGTCGAGGTCAGAGGTGCAAACTCCGAGCACCGTCAACGCAGCGGCCGAACTCAGTTGCGCGCCACAGCTGTTTCCAGAGCGGCAGGTGTATTGACCGGCATCCGACGCTTGCACGCCGGTGATCGATAGCGAGCCGGTGTATGCGCCAAAGACTCGACCGCCATTCACAAGTTCCACGCCGTCGCGATACCACCGATAGGTGCGCGGCGTACTGCCTGCGCCATTGGCCGTGAAGACCGCGGTAGCGCCGACATTCACTGAGACTGACGCGGGATTCGCGGTAATCGTCGCGGCAGTGCACGCACCAGAGGTCGGCACGACGAATTGGAAGAAGTCGTCGTGCGTGCCGTCTGGAAGAATCGTCTCTTGCATCAAGAGCGCAGCGTTGTAGAGGCTGTCGGTTGCGTTCTGCGGAACATTTGGAAAGTAGGTCTGTGTTGTGAGCAGTGCGGTGTTGGCGCCGTCGACCTTCCAATGGATGTGCCGCGTGCGTCCGGGGTACAGACCGCAGACGATTGTGTGAAACACGAACTCGCCATTAGCATCCGTGAACATCGTGGCGCGGTAACGATCGAACGGCGCGACATTGTCATAGGCGCCGGTTGGATCGGCGTGCCAAATCGCGACCCATGTCCACGGCATCGGGTTGCAGTTCTGATCGACCACTCGCCCGCGCATGTTGAGCAGCGGCCCATCACTGCCGAGCCGCATCTCAGTTGTTACCGGATTCGGCGTTCGGTAGTACGGACCTTCCGTTTGTGAAATGGTCGACGCACATGTCTGCGCGAGGGCTGCGTGCACCGAGAAGAGTTGGGTCGCAGAGAAGAGAGCAATGAAGATGGAGGCGCGATGTTGCATGGATCATCCAAGGGCGAGTGCGGAACAAACCATGAATACACCAAGATTCCCGCAGCATGAAGCGTATCGCGACAAAACCGTCGGCGATTGTTTGGAAGCCTTGCAATCAAGTCAGGCCCTCACGACCCATCCGAGCGGCACGCTCTCTGTAACCGCTTCTACATACGAACCGAACTATCGTTGACGCGCCGATCGAGCGAGGTCTTTGAGCGCGTCCCGACCGACCCACCTCATGTTCGCATCAGCGGATGCCGCAAGGCAATTCGCGAGGTCGTATGCCGGTGCATGAAGGGTTCCTCCCCGTCGCTTCCCGATTCCACGCAGCGCCCAACTCACTCCCTTCCTTACGAAGTTGCGCTCGTCTTTCGCAGCACGCTCGATGAGAGGAAACACATCAAGAAACAGTTTGTCCGGCGCCTTCTTGTCGTGCAGCGCGAGACTCGCGAGAAGCGCAAACGCGGCTCGCTTCACGAATTCGTCACGACTCCGCGACCACTTTTTTACTTTCGCGAATGCGTGCGGCGTGCGGTCAAAGAGATGAAAGCACGCGGTGTCACAGACAGCCCAATTGTCAAAGGTCTTCGCCCATGCATCCATCAGCGCAGGAGTCATGCGCGCAGGATCCGCGATGAAACAAGCGAGCATCCGTGATTCATACTGACCCGTCTTCCATAACGCCATCGCGAGCTCGTGCTGTCGACCGAGTGTCTTGGCGAGCGTCCTGATTTTCCCCACCGGAACTCCGAACGCTCCTACTGATGGAATGCCGTAGCGCGACATACCGTCCAGGGTCGCGCGATTGGCGAGCAACCGAAGTTGCTTCGTCGCCGCCGCGAGAGAGACGACTTTTCGACTAGGGGCTGCGCGCATGAGCATTGCATCCTATGTCGTGACGATAACGCGCAACAGTTTCGGACCGCGGGTCAAACAGCGACCTTCGCGCGGCCGCACGATCAACGCGCGTACGCAAATCAGATTTCGTGTGTTGACTTCCTTCGATACTCGGAGTAAGTTTCAGTCTGCGTATCACGAGTCCCGAGAAGGCCTCTTCTCTCGGGCGGCAACCGAGCCACACTCCAAGGCGAGTCTGGACGCGGTGCCGAGGCCAGCGTCCTGTCGCGCGAGCAATCGCAGCAACAGGAACGAACGATGCGGTGAAATGTCCGAGTTTTCTCGGAATTTCGCAAATCTCGCGACGATGTTCGTCGCGGCGCTTCTGTTCTGCTGTTCCGCCTGCTTCGCGATCACGCCTCGGTCCCTGAAAGGCCCTAGGCATGTCCCCGTTTTGTCCCTCTGCATCCGACCGACCCACGCATCGCGAACCATCCCGCATGCAGCCCGCGCTTCAAGCTGCGACACGCGCGATGCACGGGAGCGAACCCAATCGGATGGCCGGAGAACCGCTCGTCGCGAGCATCACGCAGAGCGCGACCTTCGTGCAACACGAACTCGGCGAGTGCGTAAGTCACAGCTACTCGCGCGCAACGAACCCAACTGTTGCGGCACTTGAGGATCGACTTGGAGCGTACGAGCACGCGCTTCCCGCTCTGGCGTTCGCGTCCGGGCTTGCAGCGACACAAGTCCTCGCGCTCTCACAACTCTCCGCCGGCGACCACGCGATCGTTGGAGCTGCGAGTTATGGAGGAACCGTCCGGCTCTTCGCGCAAGTGCTCGCACCGCTTGGAATCCGCTCAACCTTCGTCGATGCCGCCGACCTCGACGCCATCCGCGCGGCAGTGCAACCCAAGACTCGATTGGTGCTGGTTGAAACGCCAGCGAATCCGACGCTGATCCTCGCGGACCTTGCCGCAATCGCTCCGATCGCGCGTGCTGCGCACGCGATCTTTGCCGTGGACAACACCTTTCTCACAGCCGCGCTGCAGCGCCCGCTTGATGTCGGCGCTGATGTCACGCTCTATTCGACGACGAAGTGGATTGAAGGCCATCACGCCACCATCGGCGGCGCACTCGTGACGCGTGACGAAGTGATCCGCGAGAAACTCGCGTTTCTCCGCAAGTCGCTTGGCTGCATTCAATCGCCGTTCGATGCATGGCTCACGCTGCAAGGGCTCAAGACGCTTTCGCTGCGCATGCGCGCACACAGCGCATCGGCGCTGCGCATCGCGACCGCACTCGAGGGACACTGCGCCCTTCGTCGAGTGATTTACCCTGGCCTCGAGTCTTTCGATCAGCACGCACTCGCGCTCGCGCAACACGATGGCGGGCACGGCGGCATCGTCACACTCGACCTGCACGGTGGGCGCGCTGCCGCTGAGGCGTTTGTGCGCGTACTCAGAGTGACGACCCTGGCCGAGAGCCTTGGTGGCGTGGAGAGTCTGGCTACGCACCTTGAAACGATGACGCATGGCGATGTGCCTCAGGCGCAGCGGGAACGACTTGGCATCCATGGCGGTCTCATTCGCCTTTCCATCGGCCTTGAAGATTCAAACGACTTACTCAATGACATTTTTGGCGCACTTGACGCCGCAGCGAGCAGCACTTTCGCCTCGACGAAGGAGACATCACATGTCAGTTAATCAGAGAGATTCCCGCCGCATTATCGTCTTGAAGTTCGGCGGCTCAGTCCTTGCACGCGAGAGCGATATCGCCAACGCCGTCCACGAGTGCTACCGATGGGTGCGCGACGGATGGGCTGTTGTCGCAACCGTCAGCGCCATAGGAGATGCAACCGATCGACTCGTGAGTGCTGCCTCCTTCTATGGTCACTCCTCCTCGCCGCACGCCGCCGCAGCGTTGATCTCAACAGGTGAGTCCGTGAGCGCAGCGCACCTCTGGCTCGGATGCGATCGCGCGGGGCTCGACGCGGTAGCGGCAGATCCGCGCGAAATTCAACTCTCCGTGACTGGTCCAGCGGACGACGCGATTCCGAGCGGCGTGCATGCGGCACGTTTGAGATCCATGCTCAATGAACATGATGTCGTCATCGTGCCTGGATTCTTCGGCATCGATGACCAACGACGGATCGCACTTCTTGGGCGCGGCGGCAGTGACCTGACGGCCGTCTTGCTCGCGCACGCACTAAGCGCACGATGTCGCCTTCTCAAAGATGTGCGTGGTCTGTATGAACGAGACCCATCGCGGCCGGGACCGTTCGCGCGTCGCTACGCGGACGTGACTTTCCACGATGCGGCCCCACTTGCTGGCGAGATCTTGCAGCGAAAGGCACTTGCATACGCGGAACGCCATGAAGTTCCATTTGAAGTTTCGGCACTACAACGCCGCGACGCAACAATTGTGGGAAGTCGCTGGACGCGCTTTGCCGAAGACGCGCGAGAGAACCCGACACGAGTTGCGCTACTTGGCCTTGGCGTCGTCGGGCGCGGTGTCCTCGAGCATCTGCTTCGATCCCCAAGAGACTTTGCGATCACGGGAGTTGCAGTCCAGAGTCCCAAACGCCATGCGGAAGCGATCTCGCCCCGCATGCTCACTCGCGACGCAGTCGCGCTAGCGCAATCGGAAGAAAGCGATGTGGTCATCGAGATGATCGGTGGTACCGGGGTCGCGCGAACGGCCATCGAGGCAGCGCTTCGCCGAGGAGCGCATGTGATCACCGCGAACAAGTCCCTGCTCGCCGCACACGGAGCAACGCTCGATGCGCTCGCGGCAGCACATGGGGCGACGCTTTCATACTCTGCTGCGGTCGGTGGTGCCGCGCCGATGCTTGAGTTTGCGGCGCGACTTCACGATCGCGGGGTGTCCTCCTTCGCCAGTGTGCTCAACGGAACGACCAACTGCATTCTCGGCGCGTGCGCTCAAGGGGCCGCGTTCGAGGATGCGCTCGCGAATGCGCAAGCACTCGGTTACGCAGAAAGCGATCCCACGGCAGACCTCTCCGGCCTCGACGCGGCCGAGAAACTCCGGCTTCTCTGCCGTATCGCCTTTGGTCGAGATCCCGATGCGCTCGAGGTGGAAGGGCTCGATCCTCGCGCAACATATTCACCTCACGATCGACTCGTCGCGCGCGCACGTCGGCACGGAAAGCAACTCACCGCGTCGGTGCGGCTCGAAAGACTTGAGGATGGCCACCCGCTTCTCGACGCGATCGACGCAGGAAATGTCGCGCTTTTCACGACGCTCGACGGCGAGCTCCATCTTGCGCGAGGTCGAGGTGCAGGCAGATATCCAACCGCAGAGGCCGTGTTCGCCGACCTCCTCCAGATTCGACGCAATCAATTCTCCGTAACTGCTGACCTCAATGCTCTCGTCGGAGGTGCAGCGTGAACGATATTGGCCGACACACAGCGCTCGTCCCACAGCACGGCTCGCGCGGTGATCCATGGCGCGCAAGTGCTCCACCCATCTACCAAACCGCGACCTTCGAGCAAGAGTCTGCGTCCGAGTTCGGGACCTACGACTATGCGCGAAGCGGAAATCCAACGCGCGAAATGCTCGAGCGACATTGCGCGTCCCTTGAAGACGCGCAAGCCGCGTTCGCGTTCGCGAGCGGTGTCGCAGCGGTGACGGCGGTTGCGAGACTTGTGCAGTCTGGAGAGAGACTGGTCGCGCACACTGGGCTGTATGGCGGCACACAACGATTACTCGCGCGCCTTGCGCAGGAGCGAGGTGTTGAGGTCGTGTGGACCGATCTCGTGGATGGGAACTGGCGCACTGCAGTGCGTGGCGCGCGACTCGTACTCGTCGAGAGTTTGACGAATCCGCTTTGGCGCGCACCGGACATTCGACTTCTTGCCGCGGCATGCAAGGCGGAGGGCGCATGGCTTGCGGTCGATGCTACGGCGCTCAGCCCTTGGCTTCAAAAACCGCTCACACTTGGTGCGGACATCGTCCTACATTCAGCGACAAAGCTGCTTTGTGGTCACGCCGATGTCACCGCCGGAATTGTGGCCACGCGCGATGCCACGATCGCGGAGCGCATTGGATTCATCCAGAACTCAGAAGGCGCGGTGCTCAGCCCCTTCGACAGTTGGCTCCTCCTGCGTGGTATGCGCACGCTTGGCGTTCGCATCGATCGGCAACAAGCGAACGCTGCAGTCGTTGCGGAGTGGCTTGCGAATCGTGGCGACCTCGCTGCTGTGCATTACCCGTCGCTGCCGACGCACGCCGATCATGCCCTCCACGCATCGCAGGCGCAAGGACCAGGAACGGTGCTGAGTTTCGAAACCGGAGACGAAACGCGCTCCATCGAAATCGTCGAACGACTCGAGCGCTTCGCAATCGCTGTGAGTTTCGGTTCAGTCGACTCAACGGCCAGCGTGCCGTGCCGTATGTCACACGCATCAGTGCCAGAAGCGCTACGGCATGTGGCGATGCCGCCAAGCGATCTCATCCGACTCTCGATCGGCCTTGAGGATCCCGAGGATCTCATCGCGGATCTTGAGCAGGCGCTTACTGCAACATCGTCAAATGCAACGCGCACCTCAAGCGTGCCGTGCGGGAAAGCCCACGCGCCCCGAACGACTGCACACATGATTGACAACAGCGTTGCTACGATTCCACGCTCAAGGAGATGACATCACATTTGATGCAACGATTCGCGCACGTCCGCCGCCCGTTGGGCCAAAGGACATTGTGTTCAAGGTAAGGAAAGATGGCATGCTGCTTGGCCCCCTGAACGTGAGTAAAGGAACGATAGTGTGGCTCCGTGGCAACAAGCAGAAAGGAATCCGCCTGCAGTGGGAACAACTCGACCGACTCGCACGCGGGCATGGAAAGAAGGGCGATTACCCGGTCTAACGAGATCCCCATGTACCGGCGGCGCGTGCGTTCGATCTTTCGATTCGGCATGCTGGACGAATCGCGCGTGCCACCGCGATCGCTCTACTCCCCCAACAAATGCTCCAACCGAGGATCTTTCGGATCGCGGTCGCGCATCGCGTGGAGGACTTCGTTGAATGCTGCCTATCTCTCTGACTCTCGCAACGACGCTCGAATCGGCGCAGAGGAGGAAGCCATTACGATGGCATTCGTGAGCCAGCCTGATTCTCGCCAAGAACACGCCACGCGTCCTGCGTACACGCTTTGGCAACTTGTCTCCTACATGCTGCGACTTGGTTCGATCGGCTTTGGCGGGCCCGTCGCACTCGTCGGATACATGCACCGCGACCTCGTGGAGCAGCGCGGTTGGTTTCGTGAATCGGACTACAAGGAGGGACTCACACTCGCCCAACTCGCACCAGGCCCGCTCGCGACACAACTCGCGATCTACCTCGGCTTCGTGCACTTCCGAGTCCTCGGCGCAACACTCGCGGGCGTCGCATTCGTGCTTCCATCATTCCTCATGGTGCTCGCGATCAGTTGGGCGTATGTCGAGTACGGAGGCTTGCCTTGGATGCAGTCGGTCTTCTACGGAGTCGGCGCTGCGGTCATCGGCATCATCGCTTCAAGCGCATACAAGCTCACCCGAAGAACGATCAGCAAAGATCGCTTGCTGTGGTCGATCTTCGTTGTCAGCGCGTCTGTCACGGTCATCACCGAATCCGAAATCGTTTGGCTGTTTTTCGCAGCCGGACTCCTTGTCTACCTCGTGCGCATGCCGCCGAAGTGGATGCGGAGTTCCTCGACCGGTGCGTTGGGGGGATTTGGATACGCGCCGCTTCCGATGACACTTCTCGCCGCGCCCGCCGCGATCACAGCAAGTTGGCCGCTGCTCGGGCAAATCGCGTTGTACTTCACCATCGCAGGCGCGTTCGTGTTCGGGAGCGGACTGGCAATCGTTCCGTTTCTCTACGGCGGCGTGGTGAAAGAATACGGCTGGCTCACCGATCAGCAATTCGTCGACGCCGTCGCAATCGCGATGATCACGCCAGGGCCAGTTGTCATTACTGTCGCATTCATCGGCTACCTCGTTGCCGAAGTTCCCGGCGCTTGCGCGGCCGCACTTGGTGTGTTCCTCCCCTGCTACCTCATCACGATTTTGTTCGCGCCATACTTCAAGAAGCACGGCAAGCGCTCGAGCATTGTTGCGATCGTGGACGGTGTCACCGCTGCTGCCATCGGAGCGATCGCAGGCGCGGTCGTCGTGCTCGGTCAGCGATCGATCACGGATGCGACAACGGCGGGCATTGCGCTCGCGAGTCTGCTTGTCCTATGGCGGTGGAAGGTTCCAGAACCTATCGTTGTGTTCGGTGCAGCGATGATTGGCCTCTCAATCGCGCGCACGGTCTAAAGAGACCTCAGTTGCCGATCGCCGTCGGCACCCCGGTCGCGACCGCATCAACCTCGATCGTCGCGTGATCACCGCGAACAACCTTGCCGAGACACGATAGCGCGAGCAGTGAAACCACGACCTGAAGTCGGGTTCGATTATCTCCCAAGATCTCGTCCTTCCTGTGGTTCCTCACTAGCGAAGCAAGAGTCAGAAATCGACCAAACTCGAACCCACGTCCGAGACCTGCGAACATGATCGCGAACCGACGATCCAGCCTGTTACCGGCGGAAGTGAGCTTGCCCTGAATCCTCTCACAAGAGTGCCGCAAGGCACTGTCTCGATCACGGTCGTCGGATATAGCCCTTCTGCGCTCTTCGACGAATTGCGGTGGAATCTCGGAGCAGATGGATTCGTTTGATTCCAGACGATGAAGGGGAGGCGCGCAGTACACGCAGTCGTAAGATGGACGCATGCCCGTTTCCTTCAATCACAAGCGAGTCGCCTTCATATTTTTGTTCCTGTGTCTGAGCAGCGTTCGCGCGCAAACAACCTCTGCGCAGACTGTATGGATCGCGGGACCGCAATTCTCAGCGCCGGCGCGCACGGATTGTTCCGGAGTCGCTTCAGGTAACGCCATCTATGCGCTTGGCGGGACGCCCTTGGACTCGATGGGCAATGGCCGTTGTGATCGACTTACCGTCGGCGGCAACACGTGGGCAATGCTCGCACCATTTGAGAGTTTGTTCTTTGACACGCGCGCAGTCGGTGATGGCGCCGGGCGCTTCATCACGATCGGCGGCTTCGATCCGAGTAACGGAGATCAGGGCGCTGATCGGCTCTGGGATCCAATCGAAGGGTTCGCGGGAGACTTCCCGCAGCGACCTGAAGGCGCTGCGTTCTGCGGAGTTGCTGTTGCGACTGATTTGAATAGTCGCATCTACGCCGTAGGCGGTTCGATGGAACCTGGGACTGAGGCGGTGACAGTCGCGCAGCGCTACGACGCAGCGACAAATGCATGGTCAGCCATCGCTCCGCTTCCGAACTCCCGTGTAGATGCCGCCGCTGCATACGACAGCACTGCCAGTAGTCCGCGCTTCCTTGTCATTGGCGGGCTCGACGGCGCAGCACGCGTCCGCACTGGAGACATCGCATCGTTTGATCCTGCCGCGAATTCGTGGTCAAACACGGAGTACCCAGATCTTCCCACGCCAACGAGCCACGCACGCGCAGTTCGCGGTAACGATGGCCGCATCTACGTGATCGGTGGAAGGACCGGGAAAGCTGACGGCGTACTGACGGCCAATGTCTGGCGCTACGACCGCGTGACGAATGCGTGGCAGTCATGCCCTCCCCTTCCGACCCCTCGCGAGCGACACGGGGCTGTCCTTGGAAGTGACGATTGCATTTGGGTGCTCGGAGGCTTCGAGCCAGGCGGCGCGACTCCGCGAGTTGATCGACTGCTGACGATTCGATGCCCGCAAGTCACCACGACAACTGGTTCAACAAATGCGTGGATTGGCGCCGCAGCATCTTTGAGCGCACTGGTCTTTGGAACCGCTCCCTTCGAATGGCAATGGTTCAAGAATGGTGCTGCTGTACAAGACGGCGTGCAGGCGGATGGTTCGGTCGTAAGTGGGGCGCAGTCTGCTGCCCTACTCATCGAGCCGGTAACCACACAAACTGCAGGGGAATATCACGCTCAGGTCACGAACGATTGCGGCTCGGCTCTCTCTCCAACCCAATTCCTCGCCGTCCATGCGGCACCTCCGCCGACAGGCGCCGATGCGTGGGTGGTCACCGATCTGCACCCAGGTTGGGGTTCGTATAGTTACGCGAACGGGAGCGTGAACGGCGATGTTTATGGAAGCGCGACGATGCCTGTTCAAAACTGGATGAACATCGATCGACCAGTTCTGTGGGTGAATGGCGGAAGCACCGCGCAAGATCTCACGGCGATCGGAGTCGGCGGCGCGATCCTCGCAGGCGACGGGAACACGCTTGTAGGGTGGTGTTGGTATCCGATCATGATCCAGGGCCAACTGTGGCACTTCCAATACGCCGCGAAGTGGACACGGCAAGCCAGCGGCGGATTCGCGGAAACACCAATTCATCAAGGTGGATACGAGTACAGCGTCGCAAACGATGTAGAAGGCGATGTCATCGTCGGAACGGGCTACCAAGACGTAGGCATCGACCATGTTCCAACAGCATTCTCTTGGAGCGCTGGTGTTTGGCACTCGATCGGCGGGGCACCTTATGCGCACTCAGGCGCGCGATGTGTAGATGATGGGATCCCGTATGGCCTTGGTATCGCGCAGAGTGGTGGATCCACCAACGATATCGACGCGATCCGATGGGTTTCATCCACCGGACAAGGGACGATCCTCATCGATCCCATCGGCTCGATCGAAGCTGCGGAAGATGGCGTGCAAGTCGGAACTCGGAACTCCATGGCGACAATCTGGGCGGGTACTCCAGAAAGCGGTCGGTCGCTCCATCCTACTGGCGCGCAGACCAGCGAAGCAAGTGGGTGCCATCAGGGCATACAAGCGGGCTCCGTCGACGGTCACGCTGGGGTGTGGTTCGGAACGGCGCAGAGTTGGCGTGATCTCCACATCGCTCTTGGTGCGGGATACACCGCTTCGCATGCGACCGGCGTCGAAGTACTCGCCGACGGAACAATCGTGGTCGTAGGATCTGCCTACCCGAGCTCCGGCGGGTCAGTGCACGCGATGCGTTGGGTCGCAACACCAGCTCCGACGCTAGATCTCAATGGCGATAGCCAAATCGATGCAGCCGATCTCGCAATCCTCCTGACGCAATGGGGTGGCTCTGGCTCAGCTGACTTCGATCACGACGGGCTCGTTGCAGCAAGTGATCTCGCCGTGCTGCTCGATGCGTGGGGCACTTGATCACGAGGATCAGGCTCGCGCCTCACATGCTTCAACCATCGCAATAATCATCGCCACACCAAGTGATGTGCTCGGGGCACTCTGCTCGGTCACAAACACGGACCCCATGCCGAGAGCAAGATCGCGAGATCCGCTGCGCCGACGACATTGTCGCCGTTGAGGTCGCCGCCGCCGCCGAACGAATCCCATGAAGTCAGCATCATGGAAAGATCCGCAGCATCGACAATTGAATCGCCGTTCAAATCCGCGATGCATGGTTGCTGCGCCGCTCGGAGGTCAAGCACGAAGGGCGACGTAGCGCCCGTCGTATGCACCGCTCGACCGACGATCGTCAATCCATCTTCGCTCATGCCGAGCGGAAGATTCAGTGTCCAACCCTTCGGCACGATGATGCCAGCATCTGATGCGAGTTGCATCAGCGGCACATACCCATCTGTCGCGTTCCAAAGATACGCGCTGCCTCCGCCCATGCCGTAAAAGCAAAGCACTCGGGAACCATCATTGCTCGCGTCGACAACAAACCCAATGTCGCTCACTGGCGCGGGGACGATTGGCTGGACGCCGGTCGCGACACTCCATCGCCATGCCGCGCCGCCGTGAAAATCACTGCGACCAATGCCATACACCCACTGACCGTTGCCACTGACAACGCCGGCTTCCCTCATCTTCACCTGAACCGTTCCGCCGCCCGGTGGCGGCGCAGTGATGTTGGTTTGAACGAGCACTCCAGCGCCATTTCGGATCCACACAGCTGCCTGTCGATAGCCAGTGTAATCATCGTTCCAGCCTGCGATGACATTGCCGTTGTCGCTCACATCATTGGCGCGCGTTGGTTTGAAGAAGTAGAGCGTGCCAAGATTGAGCATCACATTGGTTGATGCGCTCCAGCTAAATCCCTTCGCAGCGCAACCGATTTCCCACGCGAGCCCAACGACATGCTGCGCATCAGCAGACATACCCCACGCGCCTGAGCGTTCGATATCGCAGTTGTATCCCCAGCTTCCAAGCAGCGTGTACTCACCTGTTTGAATGTCGAAGATCGACGCCTCTGCCTTCGCAGGATCGCCTTGCATGGTGCTACAAGTCATGAAGCGACCGTCGCTCGACATGTTCGCATCACCACCGACGCCATTGCCTGGGCCGGTCGTGTTGTCAATGAAGATGACGCCGGTGTCACGCGTCCAGTACCAGTACCGGATCCCGTCGTAGCCTGCGACGACCTGACCATTCGCACTGCAGTCGCTCGCGATCGCTGTGTTCCCGCCGCCGAG
>SXGT01607114.1_pt1 | contig 12849 bp, 12 predicted proteins | sample 3176221 | NCBI WGS metagenome assembly SXGT01 (sample SAMN11356862, study PRJNA531348) | freshwater metagenome | isolation source: freshwater sample F1-120 | place: China: Fuxian Lake, Yuxi | collected 2017-12-25
ATGAAGAATCCACCGAACGCCACCCGTGCCGTGTTCCTCGCCGCAAGACTCCGATGCGCGCAAATCGCACCACCGTCGATTCTGCGGCGCGGAGCGGAGCTCCTGCTCGTCAGTCCAACGGGGATACAAGACACCGATGGTCATCCCCAAGTAGGCACGACTTCCCGCGATGCTAGACACTGCGCCTCGATCTCGAATTAGTGCTGCGGCGCGGCGCGGCGAAATTCCAGCACGGGCGATCCAAGGGGTGATCTAAGGGGTCGAGGCGTTACCCGTTAGCGAGCTGGCAGACATTGCCACGGCCGCACGCCATCGTCCGCTGTAACCGGTAACGCCTCGACCCCTCATGACGACTCGGCGTCGGGCTGAGCGATGGCGCGATGTATGGCGCCGCACCGGGATCCTATGTGCGTATCAATTTCGGCTGCCCCCGCGCCACGCTCGTCGAAGCGCTGCGGCGGAAGCAGGCGGCGCTCGCCGCCAGGTGACGGCGTTGACATCGCAGCCATGTCAGGCAACATGCCTGACATGACGCTCACTCTCCGCGAATTCCAGCGCAGCCTCGCGAAAGTCCGTCGGGCCGCCGACGCCGGCACGGAGATTCTCATCACCGAACGTTCCGGGGCAAACTACGTCTTCAAGGCGGCCAAGCCGCTGGCGCAACGAAAGACTTTCGGCGCCATGGCCGGCCATCACTTTGGTTGTTTCGCCAGCGGACTCGGCGACCTTTCAACCAACAAGCAACATCTGGCTGATTTCGGAAAAAAGAGCGCGGCGCGGCGATGATCACGCTGTTGGACACCGGGCCGCTCGTTGCCCTCCTCGATGTAAGTGATCAGCACCATCATTGGGCGACCACCGAACTGGCCAGGCTCCCGGGGCCGTTTCTTACCTGCGAAGCAGTGGTGGCCGAGGCGAGCCACTTGTTAATTTCCCATAGTGCGGCGTTTTGGCGGGTGCTCGCGATGATGCGTGACGGTTCACTCGAAATTGCCCGACATCTGCCGGAGGAAAGTTTGGCCCTGGAAGATCTGCTGCGCCGCTACGCGCCAAGAATGGATTTCGCCGACGCCTGCCTGGTGCGGCTCTCCGAACTGCATCCGCGCGCCCGGATCGCGACGGTCGATTCGGATTTCACCTTTTATCGTCGCCGCGGACGAAGCCCCATTCCCCTCCTCTCACCGTTTGCCTCGTAGCCGCCATGCGCCTCGGGCCCTACGAACTCTCCTCGAACCTCTTCCTCTCGCCTCTCGCGGGCTACACCAACCTGCCCATGCGGCTCACGGTGCGCGAACTCGGCGGACTCGCCTGGGCCACGACCGATCTCGTCAACGCGCGCTCCCTCCTCGAGCGCAACCCGACCACGCTCAAACTCGTCGCCTCGTCCCCACTCGATCGGCCCCTCGCGATCCAACTATTCGGCAGCGTGCCGGAGGAGATGCGCGACGCCGCCGTGGTCTGCCAGGAACTCGGCGCCGAGTCCGTCGACATCAACATGGGCTGTCCCGTCAAGAAGGTCGTCAGGATTGGCGGCGGCTCCGCCATGATGACCGAGCTCGAAAAGACGGCCGCGCTCGTCCGCGGCATGATTGCGGCCGTGAAGATCCCGATCACCGCCAAGATGCGCCTCGGCTGGGATGACGACAACCTGACCGCGCCCGATCTCGCCCGCGTGCTGGAGGACACCGGGGTCGCGGCCATCTTTGTGCACGGGCGCACGCGCGCGCAGGGCTTCTCCGGCACCGTCAACCTCGCCGGTATCCGCGCCGTCGTCGCCGCGGTAAAAACTATTCCGGTCATCGGCAACGGCGATGTCACGACACCGGAGGCCGCGCGCCACATGCTCAACGAGACCGGCTGCGCGGGTGTGAGCATCGGGCGCGGGGCGTTTTACGATCCGTGGATTTTCCGCCGCACCGCCCACCTGCTGCGCACGGGGGAGTTGCTGCCTGAGCCGGATTTCGTGGAGCGTCTGCGTGTGCTGCGTCGGCACTTCGAACGTTACATCGAGTTCTACGGCGAGGAGCATGGCGCGAGGCTCTTCCGCAAGGTCGCGCCGTGGTACGCGAAGCGTTTCGGCCCGGCCAAGCCGTTCAAGCGAAGCATCATCACGATTCGCACCTGCGCCGATTTCGACGCGGCCATCGCCGGGTACCTGGAGTGGCGGGCCCGGTTTTGCGACGAGCACGGCAATCTACTGGCGAAATTCGCGCCGGCCCCGCTGGTCGCCTCGTTCATGCGCGACCCGGCGGAACCCGCGAGCCTCACCCGCGACAGCATCCCGGTGCCCAAGGGCCCCGTCGAGGTGTGGTGAGCGGCGGAAACCGAATCCGGCGCGTCTTGCCCCCGCGGATCAACCCCGCCAAGCTCCCGGCATGTCGCACGTCAGTCATTTCTGGGAGCTCATCCTTGGCACGGTCATTGCGTTGCTGCCCATCATCAACCCACTCGCCTCCGCACCAAGTTTCCTCGCCATCACCGAGGGCGACTCGCGGGAGCGCCGGCTGCAGCAGCTCCGGATGGCGTGCATCTATATGGTGGCGATTTTGGTGAGCTTTCTCGTGGGCGGCACGTTCATCATGAGTTTTTTTGGCATCTCGATTCCCGGCCTGCGCATCGCCGGCGGGTTGCTCGTCGCCGGCATCGGCTCGACCATGCTGGTGGGACCGGCGCGCAACCCCAATCGGAACGACCCCGCGGAGATCGAAGCCCGCGCGAAACGCGACGTCTCCTTCTCCCCGCTCGCGATGCCGATGCTCAGCGGGCCCGGCTCGATCGCGGTCACGATTGGCTTCACCTCGCTCTCGACCCACTGGCACGACTATGTGGCCATCACGCTCGGCATCATCGTCGTCGCGATCATCTCGTACGTGGTGCTGCGCCTTTCGGAACGCGTCGTGCTCGTCATCGGCGTCAACGGCATGAACGCCCTTTCGAAGGTGATGGGTTTTCTCATCCTCTGCATCGGCATTCAGTTTGTCGTGAATGGCGTGCTCGGCATCGTCGCGGACCCCGCCGTGGTCCGGGGCATTCGCGACGCGGTACTGGCGAAATAGGTCTAGTACTTTCGCGCGACGATCGCGCCGGACTTGTCCTTGAAAATAAGGTGGCGCTTCACCGGATCCACGCCGTCGAAAATGATGCCGAGCGTCAGATCGACGGTCTCACCCGAGCGCGACATCCGGCCGTTGATAAACGCCCGCGAAGGGGCGCCTTGAAACACGCCGCTGATCTTGGCATTCGCGACGAACGAGCGGAACTCCGGGCTGGCCTCGGCCCCCGCATCCAGCGGAGTCGTCGCCGAGAGACCGCCCCCGAGGGACTTCACCCCGGTGGCGGGAGGAGCCTTGGGATTGGCGGCCGAGGGGGCCACGGCGGGTTTATCCGCCAGCCCTGTGCCCGCTGCCGCGCCGTCGATGTTAGTCTGCCCGCTGGCCTTGCGGGCATCAATCGCGCTTTTCGCCTTATTGACCGCGTTCGCCGGCGCATGGGCGATCTGGTCAAGCGTTGACGGCTGCGTGGCAGTACCCGGTGCAACTGCCGGCGTGGGGACCGGACCTGCCGCCTTCGGCACGGCAGTGGACGCGGTCGGTGTGGCGGCCTTCGGCTTCGCCGCTGGCGGGGGAGGCGTCGGGGGCGGAGTCAGGAATTTCTGATACGCTAAAAAACCGCCAGCGCCCAAGACGAGCACTGCGGCTACCCCGGCGGCAATGAGCACCATCTTCTTTTTCTTCGCGATTGCAGAAGCAGGAAGCGAGGCGACCTCCGGCTCCGGCTCGGCGACGTCGGTCTTGATGCTGACGTGCGGGATCGGCGGGGTCGATTTACCACTCTTCGGCGGCGCGACTACGGGAAACGGAGGCGGAGCATTATGGCCCGCGCCGGGTGGGGGTGGGGGTGGGGGTGGCGGTGGTGGTGGATGCCCTGCGCCGGGCGGCGGGGGGGGCGGAGGAGGCATGCCGCCCGCAGGAGTGGCACCAGCACCGGTTGGAGGCGGTGGTGGCTGCGACGCTCCGGCCGGTGCTGGTGGCTGAGGAACCTTGGGTTTGAGCTTAAATTTCCCCCCGCCCTCGGCGGACGGTGCCGGGAGCGTCGCCGCAGGGGCGGAAGGAGGTGGCGGTGGTTGGGCAGCAATCTGCGGAGGGCTGTCGGGGACGGCCGGCGGAGTTTCAGCAGGAACGGCCGGGGCCGACGCCGGCGCACTTGGCTGAGCCCTCGGTTTCAGGCGAAAACCCGCCGGAGCTGCCACGGCCGCCGGCTCGGGTGCAGCCTCGGGTGACGAGGAGGGAAGATCCGCTTCCAAAGGAGGAGACAGGTCCGCCAGCGGCGGTTCGGCCGCGGCGGCGACGACAGCTGGTTCGGCCGCGGCGGGCGTCGCGGCAGTCATGATCCGAGGCTTGAAACGAATCTTCAGCGGGGCGGGCGGCTCGGCCGCCGCCGGCATTGGCGGAACGACAACGGGAGGAGGTGGTGGTTCGGGGGTAATCGCCGGCGGTGGAGGGGCGTCTGTCGCGGGATTTTCGGACGCAGTCGCAGCGGCGGCAGGTTCGGCTGGTCGCAGGCGGGGCTTGAGTCGCAGCGCGGGCGGCGGCGTTTGCTCGTCACTCATAACCGGGACAAAAGCGAATTTCGGCCCAAGCGCGAAAACAAAAACGATGAAAAAAATTATCGGAATGGATGCCTGGCAAGCGGAGCGGAAAAAAGTTTCCCTCGCGGTCAACGGGAATGCACTCCACGTTCACGTTTCGATTTTTCCATGACCAAGCCCACCCTCCACGCCGCCCTTGTCGCCCTGCTCCTGCTGTCGACCGGCTGCCTGTTTTCCAAGAAATCCAATCTACCGAAGGAAAGTTCGGCGATTTCCAGCGAAATTGAAGCGACGTTTCGCCAGCGATGGGTCGAGAAACGGACCGCTGATCTGGTCGCGCAGGGCACGGCCGCCGGCGCCGCGCGGCCGCAGGCTGAGCAGGAGTTTGGCGCCCGGTACGGGTTTACGCAGAAGGCGAAGCCGTAACCCGCCCGCGATCACGCCAGTTGTCGCGTGACCTCTCTCCCCGCCAACCGCGCTGACCAGGCCAGGGCCGGCGCCCTGGCCGCCGCGCTCTGCTATTTTCTGTGGGGACTGGTTCCGCTGTACTGGAAGCAGCTCGCGACGATCAACCCGCTCGAGTTGATTGCCCACCGGCACGTTTGGTCGCTGGTGCTGCTGCTCGGTCTGATTGGCGCCCAGGGAGGCTTTGCCGGGGTCGCCGTCGCCCTGCGCACCCCGCGGTCAATCGCCACCCATCTCCTCAGCGCCACGCTCCTCACGGCCAACTGGCTCGTCTACGTGTGGGGCGTCAACACCGGGCACGTGATCGAGACCAGCCTCGGCTACTTCCTCGTGCCGCTCGTCAACGTGGTCGCCGGCCGCTTTGTCCTGCACGAACACCTCCGGCGCGTCCAGTGGATCGCCATCGGCCTCGCGGCCGCGGGCGTGGCCCTGATGATTGCCCAACTCGGTCGACCGCCCTGGATCGCGCTGGTCCTCGCGGGGACCTGGGGAGGCTACAGCCTGATGCGCAAGCAATCGCCGCTCGGTTCGCTGGCCGGCCTCACCTTGGAAACCCTCCTGCTCGCGCCACTCGCCCTCGGGTTTCTCGCCTGGCAATACCACACCGGCGAGGGTGCGCTCGGCCGGGTCGACCTCCGCCTGCACACCCTGGTATTCAGCTCCGGCGTGATCACGGCGGTTCCGCTGCTGCTTTTTGCCTACGCCGCACGGCGGATTCGCCTGTCGACACTCGGGCTCCTCCAATTCCTCGCCCCCTCGGTCCAGCTCGTCCTCGGGATCTGGGTTTATCACGAGCCGTTCTCCCGCGCGCGGATGTTCAGCTTTGCTTTCATCTGGGCCGCGCTCGCGCTCTACACAGCCGACAACGTCTGGGCGCAACGGAAAAAGTGAAATTACCCGTGGCCTGATGCAGGAGCGGGTTTACCCCGCGATTTCGCCCAGCGATCGTCGCGGCGTAAACCCGCTCCTGCGCCCAACGAAGTTGCGGCGATCCCCGGTCGCCTTTGGCGCCGCTGCCAGCGGGTAAACTTCGCAGCAACGGATCCAAACGGAACGCATCAGTGCGACCAAATCAGCGCCGAACAGAGGCTCGACGTCACGCCAGAAGCCCTTTCAATTTCTCCCTCCCCATGAAAATCACCCGCCCTGCCCTGTCCGCCCTGTTTCTCGCCGCGCTGTTGCCGATGGTCTTTGCCCAGACCCCCGCGCCAGCCGTCAAAGTCGACGCCTCCGCCGCCATCGAAAAGACCGGCGCCGGCGGCGCACCCAACCCCGGCTTCCGCAGCTCCCACACCGCGTTCCTCGCCCGGGGTAAAGCCGGCCCGATCGACCTCCTCTTCATCGGCGACTCGATCACCGCCGGCTGGGCCAACCCCGCCCGCACCCACATCTGGGAAGCCTATTATGGCAAGCACCGGCCCGCTAATTTCGGGATCGGCGGCGACCAGACCCAGCATGTCATCTGGCGGATCGAAAACGGCGAACTCGACGGCATCAGCCCCAAGGTCACCGTCCTCATGCTCGGGACCAACAACACCAGCGCCGCCCCCCTCGGGCACACCGCCGCGGAAATCGCCGCCGCCGACAAGAAGATCGTGCAGCTGATTCGCGCGAAAATCCCCGGCACCAAGGTCCTCGTGCTCGCCGTCTTCCCCCGTGGCGCGCGCAAGGACCAGCAGGGCGTCATCACCGACGCCGCCATCACCGACGCCGCCCGCCGCACCGAGATCATCAACGCCGTCAATCGCGAGCTCACCAAGCTCGACGACGGCCAGAACGTCCGCTTCCTCGACATCAACGCGTCCTTCCTCGGGCAGGACGGCAAGATCCCCTTCGCGATCATGCCCGACCAGCTCCATCCCAACACCGCCGGCTACCAGCTCTGGGCCGACGCGATGAAGCCGATGCTGACGGAAATGCTGAAATAAACCCCGCGGCGGGGTTTATTCTTTGCGAAACACGAGCACGTGCTGGCGCGGCAGCGCGCGGATGTTTTCCACGAAGATCACCGGATGGACGCTCAGCTCCTTCCGCACCTGCGCGACGGTCATCTTGTGCAACAGCTTGATCGGCACCGCGGGATCTTCGCCGCGGTACTCGACCAGCACGAGCCGCCCGCCCGGCTTGAGCGCCCGGATCATCGCGCGCGTCATCTCAAAGGGAAAATCGAACTCGTGATAGACGTCGACCAGCAGGATCAGATCGACGGCCCCCTCGGGTAATCCCGGATCCTGCACGGTGCCGAGCACGGGCCGGACGATGTCGCCGACCCCGCGCCTTTTCATGTTCGCCATCAGCAGATCCAAAAACTCCTGCTGGATTTCCACCGCGTAGACCGCGCCTTTTTCCCCGACCACCCGCGCCATTCGCCACGAAAAATAACCGCTGCCCGCGCCGACGTCCGCGACCGCATCTCCGGCCTTCAACTTCAACTCCGCGAGCAGCAGGTCCGTCCGCTCCTCCTCCTCGCGCTCCGGTCGCTCGAGCCAGCTCGCGCCTTGGTGACCCATCACCTGCGCGATCTCGCGCCCAAAATAATATTTGCCGATGCCATCGCGCGTCCGCGCCCGCGTCTCGTAACGCGCCTCCGGCGTCCGGGAGTCCTCGGCCGCTGCTGCCACGGCCGAGGCTAAGACGCATGAAAGGCAAAACCGTCGAACGCGGAAACGAGAGCGCATGGGGGACAGGGGTGCACCCGCACTCAACCAGACGTCGCGCCGCTTGTCCACCGTCGGGCGCGCCACCCGGATCCGTGCGCCTCCGCCTAATCTTCACCACCAAGGCACCGAGCCACCGTGGTCCAAACCGACGAGCCCGTGGTCTCCCTTGGCGTCTCCGTCTCGCGGTGGGGAGAGGCTTTGGTCATGCCCGGAGGCACTACGCCAAACAGCTTGGGGTTGATTCTTGGTTTCGCGGCCAACCCGCGTCTCGCCCGGCGTGGCCCTACTTCTCCTTTTCGCAAACTTCATGTTTTACCTCTGGCCGCTTTCAATTGGTCGGGTTTCTACTTTCAATTGGTCAGCTTTTCACTTTCAATTGGTCAGCCTGATTTCCGGCCATTTTTCCTCCGCCATGCACCCTCGTTTCATCGCCAGCCGCATCCGGACCTCCCTGTCCGACACCCGCGTCGTGCTGCTCTCCGGCCCGCGCCAGTCCGGCAAGACCACGCTCGCGCGCGAGTTTGCGGGCGACGGCTGGCCGTTTCTCACGCTCGACGACGCCACCACCCTCGCCGCCGCGCAGCGCGACCCGACCGGCTTCATCCGCGGTCTCGACCGCGCCGTGATCGACGAGGTTCAACGCGCGCCCGAGGTGCTCCTCGCCATCAAGCAAAGCGTGGACCACGACCGCCGCCCCGGCCGCTTCCTCCTCACCGGCTCCGCCAATCTCATGACGCTCCCGCGCGTCGCCGATTCGCTCGCCGGCCGCATGGCCACCATCGATCTCCTGCCGCTCTCGCCCGCCGAGATTCGCGGCACGCCCTCGACCTTTCTCACCCAGGCCTTTCGCGGCCGCACGCCGAAGGCCGGCCCGCCCGTCACCGACGCCGCGCTCGTCGCCACCGTGCTCGCCGGCGGCTACCCCGAGGCGCTGAAACGCTCCTCGTGGCCGCGCCGCCAGGAATGGCACCTCGACTACGTGCGCGCCATCGTCCAGCGCGACGTGCGCGATCTCGCCGAGATTGACCGCCTCAATCAGATGCCACGGCTCCTCCGCATCCTCGCGCAGCACTCCGGCCAGCTTGTCAACCACTCCGGCCTCGGCGCGCCGCTCGGCATCTCGCACGTGACGATGATGAAATACGCCGGCCTCTTCGAGCAGCTCTTCCTCATCCGCACGCTCCCGCCGTGGTTCACCAACGTCCTCAAGCGCCACATCAAGACCCCCAAGCTCTACTTTCTCGACTCCGGCCTGCTGGCGTCGCTCCGCAGCCTCACGCCCGCCCGCCTCGCCGCCGACCGCGGCCCCTTCGGCGCGCTGCTCGAGACCTTCATCCTCACCGAGGCCCTCAAGCTCGCGAGCTGGTCCGGCGACGGCCCGTTCGAGTTTTTCCACTTCCGCGACAAGGAGCAGAACGAGGTCGATGTCGTGATCGAGAACGCCGACGGCCAGCTCATCGGTCTTGAGGTGAAGGCCGCCGCCAGCGTCCACCCAGCCGACTTCGGTGGCCTGCGCAAACTCGCCGCCGCCGCCGGCAAACGTTTCGTCGCCGGCTTCGTGCTCTACGACCACGACACCGTCGTCCCCTTCGGCGACCGTCTCTTCGCCGCCCCGATCGCGTCGCTCTGGGTGTGAACGTTTCGGCTCACCGGTGGTTCCTCGAACGCAGATTTTTGAAACGCGGAGGACACGGAGGACGCGAAGAAATTCCCTTCTGACTCCGCGCCCTCCGCTTGCTCCGCGTTTAATTTCCGCTGACCGAGATTGGAAACAATTCTCCACGGACAATACTCGTGTTTCTCCTCTGGCCGCTTTCAATTGGTCGGGTTTCTACTTTCAATTGGTCGGAGCGCAATGATTGCCAAATGCCGATTGGCGATTGCCGAATTTACAGAGGAGTGGCTCTCGTGGCCACGTTGCGGCGCTCTCACCTTGAGCGCTGCCCTTGGTCTGCATTCGGCAATTGGCAATCGGCAATTCTCAAAACAGCGGTTGGTTGTTCTTCGGGTCGTTGACCAGCGCCTCGAACCGCGGGTCGCCGCGCAGCGAGGCATAGGACAGATCCAACTTCAACACATGGATGTTCAGCGTGCTCGGGGTGCGCAGCAGCCGGGCAATTTCTTCGATGGCCCGGTCCTTGTCACCGGTCAGCGCCAGGACGGAAGCGCGCGCCACGCTGATCGCCGCCCCAATGGTCCCACCGGACTCCGGATAAATCTCCGCCGCCTGGGCAATCCGCCGGAGCGCCTCCTTCTTATTCCCCAAAATGGCCTCAACCTGCGCGGCCGTTCGCAACAGCTGCGTGTTCCTCGGTTCGCGCTCCAGCTCCGCACGCAATCTCGCCGGGAGGTCTCCGAGCCGGGCGCGCGCGCCCGCCATGTCGCCCTGGGCGCGGAGAACTTCAGCCGCCCCGATCGCCCGGCCCTCGCCGGGTAAACCCGCGCCCTTTTGCTTTCCCCGATCCGAATTGGTGAGGGGATTTTCCCGATCCAAACGCAAGTATTCCGTGTAGTCCCCACGGGACGCCGTCAGCACCATGCGCAGCCGAACCACCTCGGGCGGTGGTGGAATGATCGCTTCCAAGCGGGCGAGCAGTTCGTCTCCTTCCCGCCTCGAGCCCGTGGCGAGAAACGCCAACCGCGCGAGATCGATGTCGTTCGCCAGCTGGCCCGGCTGCAGCGCCATCAGTCGGCGTTGCTCGGCGATCGCCTCATCGTAGCGACGGACAAACGTGCAGATGCGCACGAGGTCGCTTGCGTATCGGGGATTGCTCGGATCGAGCAGCGCCACGGTCCGCCAGGACGCGATCGCCTCAGGCCACCGGCCTTGAGCCAACTGCGCGAGACCCAGCGCATGGCGGGTCTCGGTGTCGTTGGGCTGGAGCCGCAGCAACGCATGTAACTGCTCGGTCGCGCGAACGTAATCCCCCGTTCCAGCGGTGGAATAGCGGGCGCCGGCGCGGAGCACCTCGGGCGAATCGGGCGCAAGTGCGGTCGCCCGATCGACGGCATCTTTCGCCTTCGCCAGCCGGGCCGTCGTGGTGTCGAAGCTCACCACCTTGAATTCCAAATGCACGTTGGCCAGTTCGGCCCAGGCCAGCGCGAAGTTCGGATCAAGGTTCACGGCGGCTTGAAGCCACGACTCCCGATTTCCCAGATCGGCGCGCGTGCGGTCCGTCACCGCCCGGGCCTTGAGGTAGAGATCGAGCGCGGCGAGGTTTTCCGTCGGCCGCCGCGCCAGCAGGTTTTTCTCGTGGGGTGAAATCGCCGCCTTGAGCTCGCCGGCGATGGCCTGGGCCAGTTCGGACTGCATGGCGAAGATCCCGGCCGTCGAAAGTTCGTGGTCGAAATCCTTCGCCCAAACATGCTCATCCGTCGCCGCGCGAATGAGGTGGCCGGTGATGCGCACGGCGCTGCCCGCGCGCTGCACGCTCCCCTCCAACACGAAGGCGACGTTGAGTTCGCGCGCGATCTGCGGAATTTTCTTCTTGGTGCCACGATACTCGAGCACCGAGGTGCGGGAAACCACCTGCAGTTGGCCGATGTTCGTCAGGCTCGTCAGGATGTTGTCGTGAATGCCGTCGGTGAAGAACTCATTGCCCTTTTCGTCGCTGCGATTCTCGAACGGCAGCACGGCGATGGACTTGGCGTTGACGACCGAAGCGGCGACCGCGGATTGCTTTTCGCCGACAGGCTTCGTCGGCGTCGCCAGCGGCTCCGGCTTGCGGTTGAGCAGAAACGCGGCGCCGAGCCCGACGACGCACACGGCGAGCGCGGCCCACCCCAACCCCGGCCGGTGTGACCTGGATTGTTGTAGGGCGGGGTCGCCGAACCCCGCCGGTTCGGGAGCACGTCCGCGTTCGCCTTGCGGCGGGGTTCGGCGACCCCGCCCTACAATTTCCGGCGGCGCCAGCAACCGCTTCACCTGCTCGCAGAAAGCCTCAAGGCCCGCATCGTCCAGCGCCTGCCCGGCGTTGCCCGCAGGGCGAAGCCGGGTCCACTGCACGCGCATGAACTCCGCCGGCACCAGCGCGCTCGCTTCCGCCGTCTCGTCGATTACCACGGGCGCGATGAACGGCACGCCCTCGGCCATCAGGTGCGTGCGCTCCGCGGCGAGTTTCCATTCCAGCCGGAAATACCCCTCGCGCCGCTCCTGCGTGTTGGCCGACACCACCGGCACGAACAACGCGCACTCCTTGATCTGCCGGCGGAGTTTCTGGTCCCACGCATCGCCACCGCGCAGCTCGCTCTGGTCGAACCATACTTCGACGCCGAAGCCGTGCAGCGCGTCGGCAATGCGGCGGGCCGCGGCGGCATCCTCGCGCGCGTAGCTGAGGAAAACCGCGCCACGCGGCGCGGAACTCTCAACGACCGACTCTGAACGCTTTACGCCCAAGGGTTGGCCTCCTCACGGTTCGTTTCCAGTTCGGTCATTGAGCGTCAATAGTTGAGCGTAGAGGTTTGATCGTTTTCCCGCCGGAAACATTGAAAGTCAGGGGCAAAAGTCGGAGCTGTTTGTGGTCGTGGGCGTGCGGAGTGGCGAGCGGATTGTGCGGGGGGCGCCTCGGCTGGCGTGCGTCTTCCGATTGACGGTGGATTATCGGAGGGCGCCGCTTGGTCGGCGCCGTTGTTTTTGAGTGGGAACACGGCTGCGACCGAGCGCCGCCCCGGGCAATCTCCGCCGGCCGCCGTCGCGCCCACCCAGCCTATTTTCACGTATTACGTTAAAAGAAACCTGGCGAGGCTCGCCGTGTATCCCGCACTCCTCCTGCTCGCATGCACCGTCGTCGGCCCACGCCGTAAGTCTTGCCTCCAAACATACTCTTCACGTAATACGTGAAAATGAAATCCCGCCTCGACCTGCCCTTGAACCCCCAGTTGCGCGCCGTGATGCAGCTTGCCGACCTCCTGGTCGTGCAGGCCGAGGACCTCGCCCGCGCGGCCGCCCGGCATGTCCTGCGCTCGCCAGCAAGACGCAACGCCACGCTGCGGCCCGGTGTAGAACGCCAGTTCATCTTCGACAGCGGCGCCAACTAGAACCCGACACGTAAGTATCTGGTTTTACGTGGGCGCCGGCCTGCGTGAGCGGTAGTGCTTGGGGCCTTTACGCAGACCCCATGATCACCCCGGCTCAAC
>SXGT01735140.1_pt1 | contig 12849 bp, 9 predicted proteins | sample 3176221 | NCBI WGS metagenome assembly SXGT01 (sample SAMN11356862, study PRJNA531348) | freshwater metagenome | isolation source: freshwater sample F1-120 | place: China: Fuxian Lake, Yuxi | collected 2017-12-25
ACATCTGCCCGACAAAGCCATTGACCTGATCGACGAAGCCGCTGCGAAGGTCCGCGTGGCGTTGTACTCCATGCCTCCCGATTTGAAGGGCATGAAAACAGATGTGGATCGCCTCCGCGCCGAGGAAGAGCAGGCTGGTTTGGAACGCGATTACGAACGCGCCGCGCAAAAGAAAGCCGAGCGTTTGCGCCTTGAAACTGAATACTCTGAAAAGCGCGAAAAATGGGAGATCGAACACAAACTCGATGAAGTCGTGGATGTGGATGACATTGCCTCGGTCGTGCATCAGTGGACGGGCATTCCTGTCAACCAGATGCTCGAAACTGAATCGGAAAAACTCCTGCACATGGAAGCGCGTTTGCACGAGCGCATCATCGGGCAGGAAGAAGCCATTCACGCAGTCTCTGATGCCATTCGCCGCGCGCGCTCCGGGCTGAAAGATCCATCCCGACCGATCGGATCATTTATTTTTATTGGCCCGTCCGGGGTCGGAAAGACCGAGCTGGCGAAGGCCCTCGCGTGGTTCATGTTCGATGATGAAGAAGCTCTCGTCCGCATTGATATGTCTGAATATCGCGAACAGCATACGGTGAGTCGACTCTTCGGCGCACCTCCGGGATACGTCGGTTACGAAGAAGGCGGACAATTAACCGAAGCAGTTCGACGCCGCCCGTATCGCGTTGTTCTTTTTGATGAAATCGAAAAGGCACATCCCGAAGTGTGGAATGCCCTGCTGCAAATTTTGGATGACGGCCGCCTGACGGATGGACAAGGCAAAGTAGTGGACTTCCGCAACACGGTCTTAATCATGACCTCGAACCTGGGTACTGAATACGTGACAAAGGGTGGCACCTTGGGCTTTCTCACCCAAAAAGCCGACGACGATGAACGCGCCATGCATGACAAGATCGAGAAGGCGCTCAAGGGTGCCTTCCGCCCCGAGTTCCTCAACCGCGTGGACGAGACCGTCATGTTCTCGCCGCTTTCCATCGAACAAATGGAAGAGATCGTGGTCTTGCAAATGAAGGAAGTTCAGGATCGTTTGAACGAACACGACATCACCATGCAACTAAGCGACGCTGCCCGTATCTGGCTCGCCAAGGAAGGCTTTGATCCCGCCTTCGGTGCGCGCCCGTTACGCAGAGCCATCCAGAAATATGTCGAGAGTCCGCTTTCAGTGGAATTGCTCGGCGGGAAATATAAGGACGGCGTTGTGGTGCTGGTGGATGTAAAGGACAATAAGATCATATTCCATACCGAAGCCGCCCCTGCGAAGAGAAAGTCAAAGCAAAAAGTGGAAGCGTGAGCAAGTAAAAAGTGAGAAGTGAGACGGAAGAAGGCGCAAGCCAACTTCCGTCTCTTTTTTTCATCCTTTATCCCTCATCCTTGGTTTCCCTCCCCCCAATTTACTAATCCCCTTTTCACACATAAACGGTATGATAAACAATCTTTTTACTAGTCAAAGGAAAAATAATGGAAAACAATGAACCAGAAAAAAAATCGGGCCTTTCCGCGATTGTCATAGGGATTGTGGCATTGTTATGCTGCATCTGCGTGCTGATAGCTGGAATAGCCGGGTATGGATATTATGCCTTTACCCAGATCAAATCGACTGATGTTTCAGTTCCTCCAGCCCCTTTTATTAACAACACTGTACCGACAAGTGAAGCGGAACTCGTCCGCCCGGAAGGAGAAGCAATCTCAACAGACACCATTCAAACGCTGGAACAATCCAGTGTGCCGGAAAATGATGTGTACGAACTGGCCTGCCGTTTGCAGGGCAAGTGTGATATTCCAAAAACATTACCCGCTCCCGCCGTTCCATTAACGGTCGGCACAACACAAAAGTTCTGGCTGATCAACGCAGACACGAACGAAAATTTTCAAATAGATGCCACACTGCTTTACATTACCCCACTGACCTATTTTTGGGCTGAAGAAGGTGTGGATGTCAACGAAGCCGATATGAAAGCGTTGATGGATACCTTTGATCAAAAAATCATCCCAACTGACCGTGAGTTCTTCGGCAGTGAGTGGACGCCCGGCATAGACAACGACCCGCATATTTATGTTTTATACGCCGGCAACCTCGGCAGCAACATTGGCGGATACTACTCTTCGTCAGATGAATACAACCCGCTGGTTCGTCAATATTCCAACGGACACGAGGCGTACGTGTTGACCAGCTCCCAGCCCCTTGGCGATGAATATGCCTACAGCACGCTTGCCCATGAATTCGTCCATATGATCCAATGGCCCACAGACCGCAACGATGTATCCTGGATCAACGAGGGATTTGCCGAACTCGGTGCATTTCTGAATGGGTACGATGTGGGCGGCGCAGATTATTACTATGTTCAATCACCCGACCTGCAATTGAACGACTGGGCAACGAACGACTCCCCGGACTTTGGCGCGCACTACGGGCAAAGCTTCCTGTACCTCACTTATTTTCTCGACCGTTTTGGCGAGGAAGCCACAAAAGCATTGACCGCCAACCCTGAAAATGATCTTGCTAGCGTGGATGACACCCTAAAGACGCTCAACGCTGTTGACCCTCAAACCGGCAGGGTGATCACTGCCGATGACGTGTTCATGGATTGGGCCGCCGCCATGTATTTACTGGATGGGAATGTGGGCGATGGACGCTACACCTTCAACAACTATCCCAACGCCCCACAGACCTCAGACACCGAAAAGATTTCCGTTTGTCCGCAATCTGCGCTGACGCGCGATGTTCACCAGTTTGGAATTGACTATATTAATATCTCATGCGCGGGGGAGCATAGCCTTACATTCACAGGTTCCACCGCTGTACAAATGCTGCCAGTTGATCCATATTCAGGCTCATACACATTCGCGACAAATCGCGGCAACGAATCAGATATGACCCTGACCCGAGAATTTGATTTCACAAGTGTCAGCAGCCCCATCACACTTTCATTCAGCAGTTGGTATGACATTGAAGAAGATTATGACTATCTCTACCTGGAGGTCTCTGAAGACGGCGAGAATTGGCAGATCATCACCACGCCCTCCGGGACAGGCGAAAACCCATCTGGGAATTCCTATGGCTGGGGTTACAACGGCGCCACCAGTAACTGGATACAGGAAGACGTAGACCTTTCGCAGTATGCCGGCAAAAAGGTGCAGGTGCGCTTTGAATACATCACAGATGCGGCAGTCCTCGGGGAAGGCTTTCTGCTGGATGATGTCTCAGTCGAAGCGATCAACTATCAGTCCGATTTTGAAGCGGACGATGGAGGTTGGACTGCTGCGGGATTCTCTCGCATCCAAAATATCCTCCCGCAAACTTTCAGGCTGGCGCTGATTGTGAGAAACTCCAGCGGCACCGCCGTTAAGATGATCGAAACAAGTCCCGACCAACTGGCAGAGATCCCGCTTTCGCTTCAAAATGGCGATGAAGCAATTTTGATCGTGACCGGCACAACCCGCTATACTCGAAAAAGCGCCGCCTATCAAATCGAAATAAAATAAGTCACGCTTCCGCGTGATGTTTATGTGTCACACCTGACCAAGATCAGGTGTGACACGCCAGGAGAAAAAATGTCAATAGCCCCAAAATCTGAGATCTTGAAACTTGTGGAAATGGTTGGCTATCAGGATGCCGCCGTTGTTAGCCGCCAGATCACCAAAACCGAGGCGGGTAATGTCACGCTTTTCGCCTTCGATAAAGACCAGGGTTTGAGCGAGCATACCGCCCCGTTCGATGCGCTTGTACATATTCTGGACGGCGAAGCACAAGTCACCATCTCTGGAAAACCCTATGACCTCAAGACCGGCGACGCCATCATTATGCCTGCCGGCGAACCTCATGCATTAAAAGCTGTTCAAAAATTCAAGATGCTGCTCACCATGATTCGCGCCTAAAGGCTTATTGGAAAATTCAAACTCAACATCCCATTCATTTCGTCATATATCGGCAATCCTGATTCAATTTTCCTGACGTATAATTTCAATATCACATGATGATTGATTTTAACAAAACCACCAGTGAACGAAAAACGATTGCCGTACTCGGCGCGCAACTAAGCCGCGCATGGGGCGCCGAGTTCATGGCTGGCGTATTGGATTCTGCCAAAGTCCACGACATGAATGTGGTCTATTTTGTAGGGGGAAAGCCGGTGCCCATTGCCGCGCCGGAGCACAACGGATACTCGTATGGTTTGTATGATCTGATCAAGCCGGGGCAATTTGATGGGATATTACTGGCCGCCGATATTGGGCATGGTCCATCGGCAGCGGATCTAAGGGATTTTTGCCGTGTATTTGCACCCACACCGATTGCATCGTTTACGATCCAGGCTGAGGGCGTATCTTCTTTTATAGCAGACAATTCAAACGGAATGCGCGCGGTCATCCGCCATTTGATCGAAGTCCATGGTTACAAGAATATCGCATTCATTCGCGGACCTGAAGGACAGTTGGAAGCAGACCAACGCTTCGAAGCTTACAAACAGGAATTGGAATCCCACGATATTCGTTTTGATGAGCGTATTATTGTCGAAGGGAACTACACTCCGGAAAGCGGACGAGCCGCAGTGCGGACATTGCTTGATGAACGCGGTCTTCGCATCCAGGCAATTGCGGCATCCAATGACCGCATGGCATTTGGCGCAATAGAGGTGTTACAGCAGCGGGGCATTCAGGTACCGGAGAGTGTCGCTGTAACCGGCTTTGACGATATAAAGGAATCCCAATCCATGGGAGTTCCGTTGACAACGGTACATCAATCCTTTACTGAAGCCGGCAAGCTGGCTTTCGGCGCACTGATCAAACGCATGAATAGGGAACATGTGGATGACATCAACATGATGCCTGCTCAATTGGTGGTGCGCTGGTCCTGTGGTTGTTTACCCGAAAATGTAAAAAGGGCAGTGGTGCTTCCAAAAGAGGTGGCACGTACCGGCAGACTGGAGAATAAGCGTGATTCGGCCATTCGCGCTTTGCTTGAGGCGGCAGGCATCCTTGAGGATGACCCGGCCCAGGCTCAATATCGGGATGTGTTTGGCCGCACATGGGATGTATTCCTGGCAAGTTTACGTGGATCAGACAAGAGCGATGCTTTCCTAAAAATGATCCAGTCCATGGTGGAAGTCCTGCAGCGTAACGAACATGATTCCACCACATGGCATAACGTCATTTCTACGTTCAGAAGATACGCGCTGGGCGGCCTTATAGAACCTACGATCATGCTGCGCGCAGAAAACCTTTTCCAACAGGCACGCTTGCTGGTGGGTGAATTATCACAACGGGCGCAGGCATTTCACCGCCTGCAGTTCCAACAGCAGGAAGAAATTCTGAACAGCTTTGGCTTTTCCATGGCTCCTGCCATGACGCTGGAAGACATCGGCGAAGCCATCTCGGATCACTTTCCGTCGCTTGGACTAAAGCGTTGGTATGTGATGTTTTATAGTGACGTCAGCGCGCCCGGCTCAGTATCCTCTCCACCGCCGGAAAGTTACCGATTGCTCCTGCAATACGATCAGAATAAATTTCAGATCCCGCAGGAAAAGTCTACAATTGCCACCGGGCGTTTGGTGCCGCGTGGAAAGACCCCTGAAGATCATCGTTACGCTGCCATGGTCATGCCTCTTTCATTGGCGAGCAACCGCTTTGGTTTCATGTGGGCTGAGATAGGCACAACTGATTGGGACGTTTACGTGCGTTTGAAGAACCTCCTCTCCAGCGCACTCTTGCGGACCATGCTCGTACATCAACGTGAACAAGCGCAAACGGAAGTGGAGCGTTTGTTGAATGAGGCGCGTGAACGGGCCGTGGAGCTTTCACGCGCGCGAGATGTGGCTGAAAAAGCCGCAGCGCAAAACGCAAAATTATTTGAGTCCGAACAAGCCCGTCGTCACGGGGCGGAAGCTCTGGCACGTTCAGCCCGTCAACTGTCCTCATTAAATACGATCAAAAACCTCCCCCAGCAAATACTCGAACAGTTGCAGCAAGTCCTGACATATGACCGTGGTATTTTATTCATGGAGGATGTAAATGGTGTGCCACGCATCCAGGCGCATCAAGGACTGCCCAGTGAGGCGAACAGTTCAGAACTTCAATTGAAGATCAATGGAAGGGACTTATACAAAACCATTGCGCGAAAAGGGGAAACACTACTCATTAGTGAACTAAGCGCTGTGAAGGGCTGGTCACAGCCAGGCTGGCTGCCACAGGATCGTTCATGGTTGGGCGTACCGCTCTATTCAAAAGATAAAGTGATCGGCCTGCTGGCATTGAGCCGCTCAAAAAACCAGTTCACCGATGACGATGGCATCATGGCAAGTACATTTGCAATGCAGGCCATTGTTGCCTTGGAAAACGCGCGCCTGTACGAGGAAGTGACCAGCATCAACGAAATGATGGAGCGCATGGTTGCCCAGCGTGTTGAGGAATTAAACACTGCCTATACCACACTGGCAAAACATGACAAGAACAAATCTGCATTCATTCAAGTGGCTGCCCACGAACTGCGCACACCGCTGACAGTAATCAAAGGCTATATCGGCATGTTACAAGCCGACTCGGTAATTCAAAGCAACTATATTTTGTCTCAAGCCATTGCAGGCGTTCAGCAGGGCACAGATCGGTTGCATCAAATTGTGAACAGCATGTTGGATGTGGCGCGGCTGGATAATCAGATCACGAATCCGCATGTTGAACCGGTGAGCTTAAGCTTGATCCTGCGCCTGATCCACAAGGATTATGTGAAAGACATTGCGGCCCGCAACCTGACCCTGAGCATGGATGAGGCGATAAAAGATATTCCCCCGCTTTTGGCTGACTCTGAATTGCTCAAGAAGGCACTCGACCATTTGATCGTCAACGCCATCAAATTCACCCCGGACGGCGGGTCGATCCACATTTCCGCGCAAGTCGTCGAGGATGGGCATCTGGGTAAATGCGCCGAAGTACGCATAAAAGACACCGGCATCGGTATCGACGCCGAACACCACAAGATCATCTTTGAAAAACTATATCAATTGGGGACAGTGGAACTGCATTCATCCAGCCGCACAAACTACAAAGGCGGAGGAGCAGGGTTGGGACTGGCAATTGCCTCTGGTATCGTTAAGGCGCTGCAAGGAAGTATTTGGGTGGAAAGCAGCGGCCACGATGAAGTGAACTTCTCCGGAAGCACCTTTATTATCCGATTACCTCTATTAAAGGGGTAACAAAAAAGACGTTCATCCCAAAAGGGCGAATGTCTTTTTGTTTTAAGAGGATACCCGTTTTACCCTTCGCCATTCCCGATATGGCTTAAATTTTCTTTCGTGGCAAAAAGCCAAATTACCCAATCGCGCAAAGGCGACAGGATGCCGATGTGCATCAGCATTAGAGCAGAGATCGAGATCATGGCGCCAAAGATCGAGAAATCTCCAAACAACTTCCACCCATTCGGATTTGATACAAAGACATATCGAATAATGATCGTAACCAGTTGAATGACGCTAATTGCCAGCAAAGGAATGGCGAACGGACGCAGGTCATGGTCTTCCACCATCAAGTGCAGGCAGATCAAAACGAACAATCCGCCAAGCAGCATGAGCAAATAAGCCCAGAAGTGCAGACCGTCATATTTTTGCATGTAAAGTTTTTGTATGACCTTCAAATAAAGAATGCTGACCGCAAAGAGACAAGCCCAAGCGTAGATCTGGATAATAATCGGGTACACCAAATTCCCAAAAATGCGGATAGAGACCAGTCCAACGATCCAGCCAAAGAAGAACGCAAATGCCAAGACGATGAGTTTGACCAATAATCCATCAACGCTGTTGGAAAGACCATCATCAAACACATCAAAGATAAATTTAGAGGCGCCAAGCATAGACAAGGATAATGAAGCCATACTTACCAGCATTGTAATAATGCTAAGCATCCCGCGTACATCAACGGCTTTTCTGCGCGACGGTCTTGCTGCCGGTACAATAAACGGAGGTACTTTTGGTAACGATTCTTGTGACTTCGTCATGGTCTGTCTTCCAATCCATGCAAGTTTATCTGTTTTGACTCTACGTTATTTTCTCGCGAAAATCATAAATGCCATCCCGCACTGCCCATTTCGCTTCGCAGGTCGGGCAATATAAATAATCCTGCCTGTTTTCCAATTTTTCATTTCCGCAATCAGGACATTTAAATAGCTCGTTCACATTAGTGGGGATTTCGCTTGACATCCCGTTGTCTCTATTTTCAAGTTTTGCCTTCACAAACACACTCGGCGTAAACTGCCAGAGCGTGCCGGTCGGCTGGAACAAGCCATCCAGCGCGGCGAGAAATTTTGCAGGAATAATGCGTTTAAAAAATCCAAGGCGGAAGTGCGAAACCGTCAGAGTCTTTTCGATCGAAAAGCCCAGATCTCCCAGCCAGGCACGGATCGCCTTTGGATGAAAGTCAAAATTCAACTTGACGAATTCCACAGGCTCCAACGTAAAGGGATTCCAGTCCTGCTTGCCGAGCCAGTACCGCAAAATAGACTTGAGATTAAGCTTGTTCGCAAACTCAAGGATAAAGATGGCATTGGAACGCAAAACGTTCCTTACCTGACTTAATGCTTTGGGCGCATCAGCCATATGGTGCAGGGTGCGGATCATCGTTGCCGCGTCAAACTGACGATCACGGAAGGGGAGTCGGTAAATATCGGCAGCCACATAAATATATTTATCGGAACGTCCCAGTTTTTGCTGAGCCTGTGCCAATTGAGTGGTGGAGTAATCCAAAACAACAATGCGCTCGAAACCTGCATAGCGCGGCGTGTTACGGCCGGCGCCTGCGCCAAGTTCGAGCATGATTTTTCCGCTTTCCCTTGCACCACTTGAAAGGGCAGGTGTGGGAAGCAATCTTCGCAAAGCAATGGCTTCGGCGCGGTCTTCATATTCGCGCCCGCCCTGCTCCCAAAAGGAAGTCTGATAGTCGGAACCTTCGTAATTACAAACGGGGGGAGTGTTGGTCATATAGTTTTGTATTTTTTCTTGTGAGATGATCAATATAAAAATCGGATAGCGGGGGTATTGTACCCGACTATCCGATCAACTATTCAATTACTAAACCGTCCGACTACCCGACTATCTCCCTACGGCGCGGTAGGTAAAGCCCATCTCTCTCATCAATTTAGGATCATAAATATTGCGTCCGTCATAAATGACAGGGGTTTTAAGCAGGCTTTTTACTTTTTCAAGATCAAGCTGCTTGAATTCATTCCACTCGGTGATTACCATCAACGCATCACAGCCTTTGGCTAGTTCGTAGGAATCTTTGAACATTTCCACGGCATCGGGCAGCAGCGGACGCGCCACTTCCATGGCAACGGGGTCATAAACGCGCACACTCACGCCGGCGCTGACCAGTGCCTCGGAAATATCGATTGACGGTGCATAGCGCATATCATCTGTATTGGGCTTGAATGCCAGACCCAGCAAGCCAATGGTCTTGCCCTTCAAACTTCCGCCAAGCATTTTTGTCACATTTTTTACGGCATCTTTGCGGCGGTCATTATTCACTTCCATCACGTCATTCAAAATGCGCGGATTAAGCCCCTTCTCTTTTGCCATGAACGCCAGTGCTTCGACATCTTTGGGAAAACAGGAACCGCCCCAGCCCAGACCTGCATCCAAAAAATGACGGCCGATGCGCGCATCGTAACCCATGCCAGCAGCCACTTCCTTCACATCCGCGCCAACCAATTCACACAGGTCAGCCAGTTCATTCATAAATGAGATCTTTGTGGCCAGGAAGGCATTGCTCGCGTATTTGATCATTTCCGCAGTGCGCAGATCCGTAATGACAATCGGTGCGCGCAGGGGAAGATGCAAATGTGCCACTTTATTCGCGGCATCCTTGTCCATCGAGCCAATCACTGTGCGGTGCGGATTCGTGAAGTCGCTGATGGCTGAACCTTCGCGTAAAAATTCGGGGCAAGATACGACCGCAAATTCGATCGGCTTGGGCTGGGCACCCTTCACAATGTCAGCCACCCAGTCCCCGGTCCCGATCGGCACCGTGGATTTGTTAATGATAACCAGCGGCGCAGTCATATTTTCCGCAATGGACTTTGCCGCGGCGGCGACATATTGCAAGTCCGCTTCGCCGCTCTCACCCGAGGGTGTGCCGACTGCGATGAAGGCATATTCGACATCCTTCATGGCTTCCTTGTAGGAAGTCGTAAATGAGATACGCCCGCCATTGACGTTGCGCTTTACCAGCTCATCCAGGCCGGGCTCGTAAATGGGCATGATGCCTTTTTTGAGATTCTCGACCCGTTGTTCATTTACATCCAGCGCAGTAACGCGGTTACCGAGGTCGGCAAAACATGCCGCAGTGACAAGGCCGACGTATCCCACGCCGACAACGCAGATCTGTTTCATATTATTTCCTCTTTGAAAAAAAGATTTTGGGGAGACATTGCATATTTTATATCGCGCAAGGTTTTGACAATTACCAGTATGACGCAATCCAGCCCATCATCACAGTTGCCACAGAGCGGGCAAACCGTTGGAACAACGCCTGCGGGATAATAGTCCTATTTACAGACACAGAAAAAATTAATGCTTCTTTACCCAGTATTGTACGGCTTCCACAAGCTCGCCCAGATCCATGGGCTTGGTGATATATTCGTTGCAGCCGGCATCCATGGCACGCTGGCGGTCACCGGGCAGGGCATGCGCTGTCAACGCGATGAGCGGAATATTGGATGTCTGCTCATGCTTTTTGATCACGGCAGTTGCGGTCCATCCATCCATTTCCGGCATGGACATATCCATGATGATCAGGTCGGGTTTTTGTTTGATCGCCGCGTCCACGCCGTCGCGCCCATTCACCGCCAGAAAAGTTTCATACCCATTCTTTTCCAGGATGAAATGCACAAGTTCATAGGTATCCATATTGTCTTCAACGACGAGTATTCGCTCTTTGCTCATGGCGCTAATATACTACGTCTCTCGTTTACAGGCAATGAGTATAATCAAGAAATCTTATGAAAATTCTCTTCGTGGCTGATGGCCGTTCCCCCATTTCTCAAAACTGGATTCGCCACTTTATAACACGCGGCGATGATGTGTATCTCGCCTCTACCTTTGCCTGTGATGTGGATTTCCCACTTAAGCGGCTTGAGTTTACCCCCGTGGCTTTTAGCACAGTTAAGAAGCAGACTTCTCGTCCCATCAGCGGATCTTCCCGCGGATTGGGCTTGCGTACGCTTATCAGACAGTGGATCGGCCCCCTGACCATTGCCCGCTCCGCGCGAAAGTTACGCGCTTTCATTAACGAAGTCCAACCTGACATTATCCACGCCCTGCGCGTACCGTACGAAGGCATGTTGACCGCCTCCGCGCTCGAAGGTTCTGTTTCTCATCCCCCGTTTCTTGTCTCCATCTGGAGCAATGACTTCACCCTGCACGCCCCATCCACGCCGTTGATGGGATTTTACACACGCAAAACAATGGCCACGGTCCATGCGCTCCATGCCGATTGCGAACGTGACGTGCGCCTCGCGCGGACATGGGGCTTGGGCGTGGACAAACCCACTTTGGTCACACCCGGTAACGGCGGAATCATAAGCGATGTTTTTTATCCCCCGCTAAAACCTGTGACGAATCCCGTCATCATTAATCCGCGCGGATTTCGTTCCTATGTCAAAAATGAGGCTTTCTTCAAGTCCATTCCGCTGGTGCTGGCAAAACACAGTGATGCGCTTTTTATCTTTTCTTCGATGCAGGGGGAAGCTCAGGCGCTGCAATGGATGAAGGATTTTAAGATCGAACATGCCGTTCAGCTGAATCCGCCACTTTCGCACACGCAAATGGGAGACGTCTTTCGCGGCGCGCAGATCGTCGTCTCGCCCAGCATTCACGACGGCACGCCGAACTCATTGCTCGAAGGCATGGCTTGCGGATGTTTCCCGATTGCAGGCGACCTTGAATCGATCCGCGAGTGGATCACGCCCGGACAAAACGGCTTGCTCATTGACCCGAATAACCCGCAATCCATTGCGGATGCAATCCTGACCGCGCTTGAAAACAAAGACCTGCGACACGAAGCCGCAGGTCTCAATGCAAAGATCATCTCTGCGCGTGGGGAATATACGCAGAATATGAAATTGGTGGGTGAGTTTTACAAATTGGTAATTGGTAAATAGTAATTGGGAATTACCATTCACTATTTACAGGTTTACTTCCCTCGGCGCCCGCAAAGTCTCCAGCCGCCCGCGTAATTCGATACGGCGTGAATCTGCCGCGTGGCGCACTTCGTTCATAAAACCCTGTCCACGTTCGCGCAATTGACCGCGCAATTTCTCGCCCGCTTCAGGCGCCAGAAGCAATGCGATCGTAGAACCAACCACCGCCCCGACCAAAATTCCAATTAGAAAACCGAACATTCTGCGCATGTGAATTTCTCCTTCACTGAATGATTTTTGTTTCTCTGAAAATATTATACTGCTTATTGAAAAGGTCTGGGCTGTTCTACAATTTCTCCAACGCAGTGACTAACTTATCCGGCACATCGAATCCACCCTGACAGAATTTTGCCAAACGGATGTCCAGAGCAATGTGTCCTCGAAAGGCTCTTGCCTCCTGACATCATTCCATGCTACACTCCCTTCTTAAGATTGAGCTAGCACTGACGCTCCCGCCCACACGCATCCACGATGTTCCACCACATTCAGGATACTATCTGTCATGAACCATGCCAGCTTGTAACTCCAAGAAAGTTTTCTTGAATGCGACCACAGTTCCTTAGCAAGAATCATCCCAAAGTCCTCCAGGAAAAATGCGAATGTTCACGGTGCTAGAGCTGGAAATTCAACTGGAAAAAGTCACGAACCAGCAGGCC
>SXGT01570798.1_pt1 | contig 12847 bp, 7 predicted proteins | sample 3176221 | NCBI WGS metagenome assembly SXGT01 (sample SAMN11356862, study PRJNA531348) | freshwater metagenome | isolation source: freshwater sample F1-120 | place: China: Fuxian Lake, Yuxi | collected 2017-12-25
GCATGCATAAATAGCCGAATTGGATTAATCAAAAGTACAATAACGAATGGATAATTTGCAACTGAAAAACACACAGGAAACTATGGACGGATCCCAAGGAATATCAACAGCGCCGCAACAACCGCTATCTTCATCGAAAGCGGCAGAGAATTCGAAACAAGCAGCAATAGATGCCAATGAGCTGGAACTGAAATTCACTCAAGCACGCACAGCGCTGCTGGCTCTGCAAAAAGATGACGGTCATTGGTGCTTTCCATTGGAAGCGGATTGCACGATCCCTGCCGAATATATTCTGATGATGCATTTCATGGATGAAGTGGACGGTATCCTGGAAAACAAAATCGCCCGTTTTATCCGCGACAAGCAAGACATGAACCACGGCGGTTGGCCGCTCTATTACGGCGGCGCTTTCGATATCAGTTGCACCATCAAATCGTACTATGCGTTGAAATTGGTCGGCGACTCCCCCGATGCGCCGCATATGACACGCGCCCGGGAAGCCATTTTAGAACGCGGCGGCGCAGCCAAAGCCAATGTCTTTACCCGTTTATTGCTGGCAATGTATCAGCAAATTCCATGGCGCGGCGTGCCGGTGGTGCCGTCCGAATTGGCGCTGCTGCCGAGCTGGTTTCCTTTCCATATCAGCAAGGTATCTTACTGGTCGCGTACCGTAATGATTCCATTGTCGATTTTATGTACGCTGAAAGCGAAAGCAATCAATCCGCGCAAAGTCGATATCCGCGAATTGTTCATTACGCCGCCCGAAATCGAAACGAATTATTTCCCCAAAGCGGATACATTGCTCAAGCGCAGCTTTATGCTGGTTGAGCGTTTGTTGTCGAAATTCGAGCCGAGTCTGCCGCAATCGATTCGTCAGTACTCGATCCGTAAAGCAGAGCAATGGACGTTGGAGCGCTTGAACGGCGAATGCGGCATCGGCGCCATTTTTCCCGCCATGGTCAATGCGCATGAAGCGTTAACCTTGTTAGGTTATGAATACGATCACCCCAATCGCGTGCAATGCCGCAACGCGCTGCGCGGGCTGTTGGTCGACGAAGGCGAACGCATTTGGTGCCAGCCTTGCACTTCGCCGGTATGGGATACCGTATTAACCAGCTTGGCATTGCAGGAAGATCCGGCGACAGACCAAGCACCCGTATTGAGAGCGCTCGATTGGCTGGTGGAGCAGCAAGTATTGGACGAACCGGGCGATTGGCGCGATAAACAGCCGGATTTGCCCGGCGGCGGTTGGGCGTTTCAGTACGCCAATCCGCATTATCCGGATTTGGACGATACCGCTGCGGTGGCTTGGGCATTGGATCAAGGCCAAGCGGAACGGCATCAGTATTCATTGGATCGCGCCGCCAATTGGCTGGCCGGCATGCAGTCGCGCAACGGCGGATTTGCTGCCTTTGACATTGATAACACGTATCACTATTTGAATGAAATCCCTTTTGCCGATCACGGCGCGCTGATCGATCCGCCCACCAGCGACGTCACCGCACGGTGTGTCGGTTTGCTGGCCAAATACGGCAGACACCAGCGCGAAGTCTGGCGCGGTCTCAGTTTCTTGCTGCGCGAACAGGAAACTGATGGTTCCTGGTTCGGGCGTTGGGGCACCAACTATATTTACGGTACTTGGTCGGTGTTGGAAGCTTTCCGTTTGGCCAAATTCGACATGCAACATGCCTCGGTGCAACGCGCGATCAAGTGGCTAAAATCCGTGCAACGTGCCGATGGCGGTTGGGGAGAAACCAACGATAGCTATTTGGATACCGAACTGGCGGGACGATTCCCGGAGACCAGTACGGCATTTCAAACCGCCTGGGCGATATTGGGTTTGATGGCTGCCGGAGAAGTCGATAGCGAAGCGGTACGCAAGGGCGTGCATTACCTGCTGCAGAACCAATCCGGCGATCATCTGTGGGAAGAGCCTTGGTTTACCGCACCGGGTTTCCCGCGCGTTTTCTATTTGCGCTATCACGGTTACTCGAAATTCTTCCCGCTATGGGCATTGGCACGTTATCGTGCAATGACCAGAGCATAATCCCGCATGAGCGTCGTTGGGCTGGTAACGGCTTTGCGGGCTGAAGCCGGTTGTATCGCATCGGCGCATATTCCGTTTAACGAGAAAGTATCGATCGACGACCAAACACTGCTGTGGCTAAGCGGCATGGGCGGCGCAGCGGCGCGAGCCGCTGCGGAAGGGTTGTGCCGGCAGGGTGTTACCGCGTTGGTGAGCTTTGGCGTGGCGGGTGCATTGGACGATCGGTTAAAACCCGGCGATTTGGTATTGCCGGATGCCGTTCATTGCGGCACAGCATTGACAGTCAATCTGGCGTGGCGCGATCGGTTGCAACAACGACTGCCCGCCGGGCTGACAGTAGTCAACGGCATGATCGCGAACAGCGAAATTGCGGTAACGAACGAGGCGGCAAAAAGGGATTTGGCACAAACCACCGGCGCTTGCGCCGTGGATATGGAAAGTGCTGCAATCGCGCAGGTTGCTGCACAAGCGGAAATCCCGTTCATCGCGGTACGCGCCATCATCGATCCGATTCAATTTTCCCCGCCGGAAGCGCTGCTAAGCGCCGTTCATCCGGACGGCAGTGTCAAGTCGATTCACCTGGCGGCATTGTTATTCAAACGCTCGGTGCGAATCGGTACGCTACTGCAAATGGGAGCTGCGATGCGCGCGGCACGCAAAACGCTGTCTCAAGTGATCCAATCGGCCGGGGTGGGATTGGCGCGTCACACTGCGGCTTGAAATTGCAACGCCGCCAGTCGAGCATATAAGCTGCTGTTTTGCAACAGCTCGGCATGGGTACCGAGTGCGTCAAGACGACCGCAGTCCAGTACCGCAATGCGATCGGCGGACTGAACCGTCGCCAAGCGGTGTGCGATGACCAGCGTGGTGCGGTTGCGCATCAATCGTTGCAAGGCCTGCTGTACCCAATATTCGCTTTGCGCGTCCAGCGCACTGGTTGCTTCATCGAGCAGTAAAACCGGCGCATCGGCCAGCAATGCGCGCGCAATGGCCAATCGTTGTTTCTGCCCGCCGGATAAACCCAATCCAGAATCGCCCAGCGGCGTTTGATAGCCCTGCGGCAATCGGTCGATAAATTCATGCACATAGGCCGCTTCGGCGGCAGCGCGCACTTCCGTTTCCGATGCATCCAGACGGGCATAGCGCAAATTTTCCAGGATCGTACCGTGAAACAGCACCGGGTTTTGCGATACCAAGGCAAAACAACGGCGCAACGCGGCAAGATCCAGCGACCGGATATCGATGCCTTCCAAACGAATACAACCGGATTGCCCATCGGCAAACCGCAGCAACAAATCGAACAACGTCGACTTTCCGGCACCGGACGGTCCTACCAGCGCCAAAGTTTCCCCAGCCTTAATCGAAAGCGACAAACGATCGATCGCCAAAACTTCGGGTCGAGCCGGATAGGCAAAGCATAATTGTTCAATCGCGATGTTGCCGGTTACTTGCGGCAGAGGCTGGCAAGACGCAGGCGACTGAATTTGATTGCTTGCTTGCAGTAACTCCATAGTGCGTTCGGCCGCCCCGGCAGCACGCTGCAAATCGCCGATCACTTCCGAAATCGAAGCGACCGCCGATCCGACAATAATGCTGTAAAACACAAAAGCCGCCAATTCCCCCGAACTGATACGGCCTTCGATCACATCCATGCCGCCGACCCATAGCATCAATCCGACTGCGCTGAGCACCAGAAAAATCGTGAAAGCAACCAGCCACGCGCGCTGCAATGTGCGTTGCTTGGCAACCGTAAACGCTTGCTCGACTTGTTCCTGGAATTTCCGCTGATCGATCCATTGGTGATTGTAAGCTTGCACGGTTTTGATTTGCCCGAGCACTTCGCCGACATAAGCACCGACCGACGCGATTTTATCCTGGCTTTCGCGCGACAACTGCCGCACGCGGCGGCCATAAATCAGAATCGGAGCCACCACCAGCGGCACGCTGATCATGACCAGCGCGGCCAGTTTTGTGTTGGTGATGAATAACCAGACAATGCCGCCGATCATCATGATCAAGTTGCGCAATGCAAACGAAACGGAAGAACCGATCACCGTTTGCAGCAAGGTCATGTCGGCGGTCAAACGCGACTGTATTTCCAAGCTGCGGTTTTGCTCGAAAAATCCCGGGTGCAAATGAATCAAGTGATTGAATACGCGGCTCCGAAGATCGGCAATCACCCGTTCGCCGAGCCAAGTCACCCAATAATAGCGAGTAAACGTACCGGCCGCCAAGGCTGCAACCAGCAGTAAAAACATACCGACATACTGCGTCAGCAATGTTTTGGATTGCGTCGCAAATCCTTCATCGATCATCAGACGAACGCCTTGCCCGATGGATAGCATGATCGTTGCGGTAAACAACAGCGCCAATAAGCCGTATACGGCTTGACGCCGATAAGGCGCCAGAAATTGAGCGGCTTGTTTGACAGCGCGCCAGGAGGGCTTTGCCGCTTGGAAATTGTCATCCATTATGCGTCGTCCAAATTAAAAATGGCCGGTAAGGTACCGGCCATTTTTTACACAACACAATCAATACCGTGGCGCTGCCGGCGGTTCCTCTTTCGTTTTAGGGACAGGAATCTTTCTAAGTAGCGGAATACACAGCAACCCGATCAGAATGCCGATCAGCATCATGCCGTAAGTTTGCAGGTTATTGTTGGTAAATTGCGTAATTTGCCGCACCATTTTGCTTTGCTCTTCTTTATCCGACAGCTTCGGCAGGTTCTCGGCTTCATAGGTATCTACGCGATTATACGGGGTTAGGCCCGGAATACTGGGAATATCGGTTCCACCTTTGCCGACGACCAGTTGCGCTTTCATGCCTTTTTCCATGTGGTGCGAAATGTCGCAGTGCACCAGGAAGGTATCATCCGAACCCGGTACGATGATGGTGCCGGATACGGTTTTGGGGCCGGTGACTTCCAGGTGGAACATACCGTATTTATACAAATACTTCGGCAAGCCGTGCATCATGAATTGGTGGCGGATATTGTCTTCGTTAACGAAATGCCAGGTAACTTTGGCGCAGGGCTTGACAGTCCATTGTTGCTGATCGAATGCAAATGCGGTACCGGGAAAGTTTCTGGCATATTTTCTGCCCGCGCGCACCGTGATTTCGACGTGCTCCGAAATGCTTTTGCAACTGCTCGGCAGTTTATCCAGATTCTCACCCATGACCATGGTGCCTTCGTGATCCATCATGTGGTCGTGATCCATATGATGATGGTGATGCGCATCGCCATGATCCGTAGATTTCTCGGTATGCGCGCTGTGGTCCATCGCGTGATCGTGGTCATGATCGCTATGATCCATCGTGGAGTGATCGACCGCAGGACCGCTATCCTGACTCATGCTATGCCCGCTATGATCGTGATGCTCGTGTTCAGGCTCGTTCGGCTTGGCTTGAGGTTGTGGCGCTTGCGCAAACGCATGCGTGCTAATGGCGAAGATACCGGCGATTAAGAAAGTAATTGGTTTAATCATTATTGCTTACTCCCTTTTGGGCTTTTAAAACGTGAAATCGCTGACATGGTGCTTTGTTCGATCTGCCCTCTTCGGGAAAATATCCAGTAAATAAAGAGCCCGATGAACAGACCGGCGAGAGTATAAATTGCCGATGTTTGCGTTGCATCGTCCAAGCCGGATTTTTCGCCGGGCGATCCCAAGCTGGCCCATTCGTCCAGATCCTGCCATTCGGGCAACCTTCTTTCGTAATATTCCTTGGTGAAATATTTATTCAAATCGATACCGAAGTGACTGACTTTGGGCATGCCGTTCTCGGTCAGGTAGGATTTATAAACGATCGAACTCATGCTGCCGCCTTCGGCCATCCCGTTTGTGGTGATGCCTTTCTCGCGATGATCGTGAATCAACCAATCGCCTTCGCCATAGCTGTGCTTGCCGTCGTTGACGGTTTCCAATTTCAGATCGAGACGCTGCGCCGGCGCCATATCGAAGACATCGCGCATGATTTGCGCTATCGGATTGTGTTCCACGCCGTCGTAATGCGTGATCGTGGCATGATGACCGTGCGTGTGGATAGCGATCAGTTCGCCGCCGCTGTTCAACATGCGCAGCTTGATCTTTTGATCCGGCTCGACGACGATCAGCGATTCTCTCAAAGTATAAGGAAACGACAAACCGTTCAGCGTATAGTAATCCTCGGTCGCATCGGTAATGTCATAGCGACGATTCATATCGCGCGCGATCAGTCGAGGATCGTTATATTTCTGAATGATCTCGCCCAATTCCTTGTCCATCGCGTGGTAGTGCAGATCGTACTCCTGATCGAATTGCTCTTTCACGGCAACCGACGGATGGCGCACTTGGCCGCCGCCGATATTCAGAGTTTGCAACCAATTGTTCGGCCTGTTTTCTTCGACGATAATCATACCGGCCAATCCCATTGCCAAATGCGTATGCGTTTGCACGTGGCAGTGGTAGAACATCGTGCCCGGCTGGCGCGCTTGGAATTGATAAATGCGGCGCTCGCCCGGCATCAGCTCGACTTCGCTGGTTTGCGGTACGCCGTCCTGGCCGCCGTGTTCATGATGCATGAACGGATGATCGACGCCGTGCAAATGGATGCTGTGCGGCAGATAATGCGTGTTTTCCAATACGATTTGCACGATGTCGCCGACCTCAACGCGAATCACGGGCGATGGCAGTCGCAGCAGCGGATTGGCGCGCACGCTTTCGAAATTCTCGGTCGACATGCCGCTGGTTTTGGGGGCGAACACCCAAGCACCCGGTTGCACGCCGGGTGCAATGTCGAACGTCGGCACAATACCCGGAAAATCCGGCGATTTTCCGTTCAACTCCATGATTTCCAGTTTGATAACGATACGGTCGGGGTCGCCGTCGCCGTCCAAATCGTCGGTTTTGATGATGGCATCGGGCGATAAGCCCGTTTTCATCAACGTATCCATCGAAATGTTATTGGTTCCTTTTACCGCTGCCGCAATCCACGCCGGATTGTCAGGGCTGCATACCGGCGAGGCATCGATTTTGACACCCTCGATTTCCTGCGCTTCCCGCCAAGCAGGAGAAATCTTGGGATCGCACATCGGTTCGCCGGTCAATGCAGACGGATTGACTTTTACGGTCTCCGGCAGCTTCGAAACAGCCTGCGCGGCAGTCGTGGCAGCTATCAGACAAAAAGTCGACAGGATAATAAAAATACGGATAGGCATATCAACGCACCTTTAAAATTAACTAAGAATTAAAAATAAAATGGCTGACTGGATCGGTTTCGTTTCGGCTTTTATGAACGGCAACAGTTTTAACAGCCAATATTTGTCGCGTACGACAAATAAATAAAAACACACTTAACTGTATATCTGCAGGCAGGTAAAATTATAAGAACTACTTATTTTCATATATGCAATACTTCTACATTATCCGTCAAGCTATCATCCGCCTCATTATACAGAACCCTACGGTGCTTTTGTGGTTTTTCCGTAGTAACCGCTTCGCGATTTAACTGACGAAACAAACGATACGAGTGATCCGTTTTAATTTTTTACGTTTTTCTATGCCTCTCAGAAATTCACTGCCGATCTTGCCGTTCGCGCTGTTGCTGGCGGCATGCGGCGCAAAGGAATCCGCTCAACCTGCGGTAACGATGGAACAAGCGATCACGGTAACCTACGCGATCGCAAAATCCGTTGTCATGCCGGTTAATCTGGAAACCATCGCGCAGACGGAAGGCGCCAAGGAAATCGATATCCGGCCGCGCGTCGGAGGAGTATTGCTCAAGCGATTATATGCGGAAGGCGCAGCGGTTGAAGCCGGACAGGCGCTGTTTTTGATCGATCCCGAGCCTTTCCGGCATGCACTGGCCGAAGCCGACGCACTGATGCGCGAACAACAAGTCCGGGTGCTGCGCGCGCAAACGGAAGAAAATCGCCAGCGATTATTGCTGGCCGAGAATTTTGTCAGCCAACGCGCGCACGATATTGCGCGCGCCGATCTGGCCGCTGCGGAAGCGGGATTGCAAGCGGCAAAAGCCCGGGCCAGGCAAGCTGAATTGAATCTTTCCTACACTACCGTCAAAGCGCCATTCAGCGGCGTGACAGGGCGTTCGCAATTTTCCGAAGGGGCATTGGTTTCCGCCAACGACAGTGTGCTGACGACATTATCGCAATTGTCGCCGATCTGGGTACAGTTCAGTTTCTCGGATAACGAGCTGGCGCAGATCGGCGGGCGGCTGACCGGAAACAACGTGCACAGCGTAAAAATGATCTTGCCCGATGGCTCCGAGTATCGGCGGCAAGGTGAAATCAATTTCGCCGCGAGCCAGATCGATCCGCAATTGGGTACGCAGCAATTGCGCGCCACATTCGAGAACAGCGATCACCATGTTTTGCCGGGGCAATTCGTCCGGGTGCGGATTGCCGCCGGAGAACCACGGCATGTATTTCTGGTACCGCAAACAGCGGTCATGAGCTCGGAATCCGGCAGGTATATTTATCTCGTCGGCGACAATAACACCGTAACGCAACGACCTGTCGTCGTGGGCGATTGGATCGGTACGGACTGGATTGTTTTGGACGGCTTGCAAGCTGGAGATAAAGTGGCGGTGGATAATTTAATCAAATTGATGCCGGGCAAAGCGGTGAATCCGCAGCCGCTGCAAGCTGCATCACCCTCCCACGCGGATCAAGCGGCCGGTAAGCCGTAACCTGCAACGATGACTCAATTTTTTATCGTCCGTCCAATTTTTGCATCGGTTTTATCGATTGTCATCGTATTAGCCGGTTTGGCTGCGGCCTGGCAGTTGCCGGTCGAGCAATATCCTCGGGTTACGCCGCCCACGGTACTTGTGACCGCCACATTCCCGGGCGCCAGCGCGGAAACCATGATCAAGACGGTGGCGGCGCCGATCGAGGAAAAACTCAGCGCCATCGAAGGATTGCTGTACTTCAACTCAAGCGCGGATTCGAGCGGCAGGCTGACCATCACGATCACCTTTGAGATTGGCACCGACATCGATCGCGCAACGTTCAATGTGAGCAACGAAGTCAATACGGCACTGGCGCGTTTGCCCGATGAAGTGCGGCGTACCGGCGTGACCGTGCAAAAACGCGCCAACGATCTGCTGCTGGTTCTCTCCGTCACGTCGCAAGATGCCAAGCATTCCACGCTGTTTCTGAGTAATTTTATTACCAACACTATACTGGACGATCTCCGTCGCACCAACGGCGTCGGTGAGGCGCGGGTATTCGGCGCGCAGGACTATGCCATGCGTATTTGGCTGCGGCCCGACCGAATGGCGCAATTGGGCATTACGGTCGCCGACATTACCAATGCCATCCGCGCGCAAAATACGCAACCCGCCATCGGCAAAATCGGACAGGAACCCGCGCTGGCCGACCAGCAGCTGGTCTATACCGTAACTGCGAAAGGCCGGTTGCTGGAACCCGAACAATTCGAAAACATTATTTTGCGTTCGGACGGACCGCGCGGTGCGCTGTATTTGAAAGATGTCGCACGAGTCGAGCTTGGCGCGCAGGATTATTCCATCCGCACCTTGCTGAACGGCCAACCGGGTCTGGGCATCGGCATTTTTCTGCGCACCGGCGCCAATGCTTTGGAAACGGCGGCTGCCGTTAAAGCGCGCATGGATGAGCTTAAGCAGCATTTTCCCGAAGGCATGGAATATGTCGTTTCGTACGATACCAGTGTTTTTGTGAAGGAATCGATCCGCAAGGTGGTGCAAACGCTCGGCGAGGCGATGCTGCTGGTGGTTTTGGTGGTTTATCTGTTTTTGCAAAGCTGGCGCGCCACGTTGATCCCGATTATCGCCATTCCCATTTCGCTGATCGGCACTTTTGCCGGATTATGGCTGATGGGTTACTCGATTAACACGTTAACGCTTTTTGCCATGGTGCTGTCGATCGGCATCGTAGTGGACGATGCGATTGTGGTTCTGGAAAATATCGAACGCTTAATGTCGCAGGAAAAGCTATCGCCCATCGATGCGGCGATCAAAGCGATGCAGCAAGTATCCAGCGCTGTCGTCGCCATGACTATGGTATTGGCCGCCGTGTTTATACCGGTCGCATTTCTAGGCGGCATCGCCGGGGCTTTGTATCAACAGTTTGCGGTGACGGTAGCCGTTGCCGGCGTGATTTCCGGCATTGTCGCATTGACGCTCACGCCAACGCTATGCGCCGCCTTATTGCGCCCGGCGCATCGTCAATCGGTTTTCTTTACCCGGTTTAACCGCCATTTCGAGCAAGTACGCGGCTGGTATGTCGGTGCGGTCGGGTTGAGTTTGCGGCATTCGCTCAGGAGCGCGGCGATTTTTTTGGCGCTAATTGCCGCTTTGGTTTATATGCTCAAAAACATTCCCGATAGTCTCGTCCCTCCGGAAGATCAGGGTTTTGTCATTGCGGCGGTGATCCTGCCCGATAGCGCTTCTCTGGCAAGAACGGTTAAAACGGCTGAAGCGGTCAGAACCGAGATGGCGAAAGAATCCGCGATTACTTTTCAGTTTGCCGTCAACGGATTGGATTTTATCGGCGGCGGCAACAAAACCAATATCGCTACGGTATTTGTACGCTTGAAGGATTGGTCGCAGCGCGACACGGCGGCTACCGAAATCGTCGGCAAATTGTTCGAGGTCGGATCGCAGCAACCGGACGGCTTGGCGATTGCTTTCAATCCACCGGCGATCCGTGGCTTGGGAAGCACCGGCGGCTTTGAATTTTTTCTGCAAAGCCGCATCGATTCCAATCCCGCGCAACTGGCCGCCGTGGTGCACGAGTTCGTGCAAATACTGCAGCAAGAACCCAACCTGGCAACGGTGAATACTTTTTTGCGCTCTTCGGTGCCGCAATACTTTGTCGAAGTCGACGAAGCCAAAGCGATTGCGCAAGGCGTTGCGGTTTCCGATATCTACGCGGCGCTGCAAACCGCCATGGGTTCTTTTTATGTCAACGATTTCAATCGTTATGGACGAACCTACCGGGTACAATTGCAAGCCGATGCCGCTTACCGCATGAAACCGGAAGATTTGGGAAAAGTATATGTACGGTCCGATACCGGCATGATGATTCCATTGTCGGCATTGAGCAAAACCAAACCGATCGTGGGCGCCGAACAATTGGAGCGGTTCAATGGATTGCTGGCGGCAAAGATTATGGGTAGCGGAGCCAGCGGTGTAAGCTCTGGCGAAGCAATCGCGCTGGTGGAAGCCATCGCCGCAAAAGCGCTGCCGGAGGGGTATCAAATTGCCTGGACAGGCGCTGCATTCCAGGAAAAGAAAATGGGATCGGCGGCAATCTTTGCCGTGAGTTTGGCCATCGTGATGGTTTTCTTGATTCTTGCCGCGCAATTCGAAACCTGGGCGTTGCCGCTGGCTGTCATCATGGCGCTTCCTTTCGCGATGGTAGGCGCGTTGACGGCTATCCTGCTGCGCGATATGCCGAACGATGTCTATTTTCAGATCGGCATGGTGACGCTGATCGGATTGACGGCAAAAAATGCGATCTTACTGGTAGAGTTCGCCAACCAGAAAATGCGGCAAGGTATCGATGTCACGCAAGCTGCGCTGCAATCCGCGCAATTGCGCTTCCGCCCTATCGTGATGACGTCGATGGCGTTTATCCTGGGCGTCGTGCCTCTGGTGCTGGCAACTGGCCCGGGCGCTGCCGCGCGTCAATCGATGGGCACTGGTGTTTTTGGCGGAATGATCATGGCGACAATGATTGCAACGATTTTTGTACCTTTGTTTTTCTCTTGGTTCGTACATAACAACAATCCGCAAAAACCGGCGATGATATCGTATCGACCGATTAAGCGCCCGGAGGACTAATTCGGCTACAATCGCGAATATGAACGTTAGTAAAATAAAATCACTCCAATCGATTCAGAAAAAAACGGGGACTGCCAATATCATCCTGATCGGCATGATGGGCGCCGGCAAAACCACTATCGGAAGAGCGTTGGCGAGCCATCTGGATAAGGAATTCGTCGATTCGGATCATGAAATTCAAAAGCGCACCGGCGTAAAGATTCCGGTTATCTTTGAAATCGAGGGCGAAGCCGGTTTCCGCAAACGCGAATCCGAGGTGCTGGCTGAATTGGCCGAAAGGAAAAATATCATCCTGGCTACGGGCGGCGGGGCGGTTCTGAATCCCGAAAACCGGGAAATTTTGCGGCGCAGCGGCATTGTCGTTTACTTGCGCGCTTCGGTCGGCGATTTATACCGGCGCACTCAGCACGATAAAAACCGGCCGTTGCTGCAAACGCAAAATTTATACGCGCGATTGAGCGAACTTTATACCCAACGCGATACGCTATATCGCGAAACGGCGCATGTCGTTATCGATAGCGGCAAACAGGGCGTGCGTTTTTTAGTGGATAAACTCATTAATAAATTGCTGTCATTCGATTCTACCGCAATAACCCAGGACAATCAGAACACTGCCATGCAAACCATTACTGTCGATTTCACTCCTTCGCTCGATAAACGCAGCTATCCGATTCATATCGGCTACGGCATTCTGCAACAAGTCGATTTGATCGTATCGTGCTTACCGCAAAAACGGGTCGCGATTGTCAGCAACACCACGATTGCGCCGCTTTATCTGGACAAGCTCCGCGCTGCGCTGGAAGCAAAAGGTGTTGCGTCGATTCCGATCATTCTTCCAGATGGCGAAGCACACAAAAATTGGGAAACGTTGAATTTGATTTTCGATGCCTTGCTGAAAAACCATTGCGAGCGCAAAACGGCGATTCTGGCGCTTGGCGGCGGCGTTGTCGGCGATTTGACCGGATTTGCCGCTGCGAC
>SXGT01666716.1_pt1 | contig 12847 bp, 12 predicted proteins | sample 3176221 | NCBI WGS metagenome assembly SXGT01 (sample SAMN11356862, study PRJNA531348) | freshwater metagenome | isolation source: freshwater sample F1-120 | place: China: Fuxian Lake, Yuxi | collected 2017-12-25
CGAGCGGATTGCCAACCGGAAGGCCGTCGAAGAACAACTTGATTGTACTAGTCGTGCGATTGTGTTCCCAACCGTAGCTGTGCTTTTGGCCATCTTGGTTTGGGACAGGAATGATCTGGTTCGTATCGGCGCCAGCCGCATTAAAGACCATAGCGCCATCTAGGAACGCCACTACGCCGCCCGTGGTAGCGTCGCCATGGGCCAGAATCCGGTTATCGGGGTAGCCGACAAATGCACTGAACGTGGTAGCCGTGATTTCAGCCCAGCCGTGGAACACGGGACCGACGATGGTGCTAATTGCCCCGCCGCCGGTGAGACTGCCATCGAAATTCCCAAATGTCGCTGCCGGCCGATTGTTGGTCCAAACCCCACCGGCGATATCGTTTGTGGGGGGCGTTGTGCCGTCGCCGGCAAAGCCAGAGGCCGCAGGATCTCCGGGAGCGTCGAACGTAATGTCAACGCTAAGTGCAGCGAAAGCGGTAAAAGCCGTAGCTGAGAGATTCAGCATCAGAGCCGCGGGCAGATAGAAATATAAACCTTTCACGATGGGTCTCCTGCGAAATTGTGGAATGGAACAGAGTTAAATCATGTTTTCTCGCACTCAGTTTTTTGATTTACTTTGGGTTTGCTTTGGGTTCAGTTCGGTTTTCGTTCCTGAGAAATCAACCACGACTACCACGCCATTTTTCGCAGCGCTTCGGTGGCGCGGCGAACCTGGTTGAAAATTAATTGACTTGCCGTTTCCACATCGTGGGCGGCGATCGCTTCCACCACCGGCAAGAGCGACGGGCTCACCTGGCTGGACACGGCCGCTTCGAACCGTTTTTCAAACGCCCTGGTGCGCGGGCGGGCCGGCGCCAGGCGGTGTCGGGTGTAAATCTCACGCAGCATGGGATTGCCGCAATTGTCGAGCAGATAGTCGTGAAACGCGGCATTTGCCTCGTAGCGTCCCTTTTGATCCCCAGCTTCGCGACAGGCCGCGGCCTGTTCGGCGAAATCCCTTAACCGCTGGATTTGCAGACCGCTCATGTGGATCGCCGCCAGCGCCGCGGCGCCCGCTTCGACAAATTGGCGGACTTCGTACCGCCGCACCAGTTCATCGTGATTTTCGTCTTCGGTGTATGACACCACACGACTCCGCCGCGAACCGCGGTGTTGGACCAAGCCCTCAGACTCCAGCCGCATCAGCGATTCCCGCACGGGCCCGCGGCTGACGCCCAACATCCGGGCAAAGTGGGCCTCGGAGAGACGCTGGCCGTTGTGGACTTTGCCGTTTTCGATCAGATCCCGAATACGGCGGTAGACCACGTCCGACTTCGTTCGTCCCGCGGTGGCTTGGGCCATTAAAACCGCCTCCTGCAACTGATTGACCAGAATATCTACGTGGTTAACTAGATACGATACCAGTTAACCCAATAGAAATCAAGCATTCGGTAAGCCGCTAGAAAAAAATTTTCGCCGGCGGCAATCGCCTCCTGGCACAGCGGTGCTGAAGGAGCGCTTCGGGCAATCGAGATCCCCTCGCTTGAGCCCGTGAACGGTTACACAAAAAACTTCCGGCCCCCTGCCGATTGAGCGGAGGGCACCTCACACAAAACAGTAACCGTTCACGGGGCCGGGGACTGGCTCATTTTCCCGGCGAATTCGAGAGAGGTGTGTCTTCCTGTTGGGAGGTTGCCGAACGTGGTTCCCGGGAAAATGTGCCTGCCCCCCTCACTTGGCCCATGAACGGTGACACAAAAAATTTCCGGCCCACTCCCCCTTGCGGGGAGGGCGACTCAGCAAAGCATTTCCTGCCCCCTCCCCCTTGAGGGGAGGGCGACTCAGCAAAGCATTTCCGGCTCCCTCCCTCCTTGTGGGGAGGGCGACTCAGCAAAGCATTTCCGGCCCCCTCCCCCTTGAGGGGAGGGCTGGGGAGGGGGTATTTGTGACCCTCATCGACCAAGATCCCGACCAGCGCAACTTCGCGTGGGACCTTTACAATCAACCCACCGAAGCCGAGAAACAGTTGTCGTAGTTCTTTCGCGCCGGGCAACTCGGCGGCGAGTTCCGCCGCCAGGCCGCCATATGCGTTTACGTCCTTGATCTCGCCTGCTTCTTGCAGGGGCTGATGATTGAGCTGACGGACCGCAGCATGCCTAGGCCGCCGCAAAAGAGCACGACGCTCGTCGAACGGTCCGGCTGGCAACGCGCGGCTTCCGTATTCTCCGATTTCGGAATCACGAGTTCGACGAGAATATACAAGCGGTGGTTGATGCGCTCACGACGATTGCGCGAACCGAACCCCGGGTGCACGAAGCGCGACCCGTAGCTAATGGCAGCCATCCCTGCAAGATGTGAATTGGAATGACGTACATCAACCGGTGGTATCGCTCCGTTCAACCACCGACTAATCGCTGGGAACCCGTCGGGTTCAATCGCCGTGCTCGTCCCTTCGGGTTCGATCGCCCGGGAAAGCGTTCGCTCCAAGCCGATCAAGCAGGTCCTCCGATCGCCCCACTTGTTCCACGATCTGTACGTCTTGTGTGTTGCCCGCCAGCGTGAAGTGCGCCAAGGGAAAGCCCTCGCGCGTGACCACCAACGTCAAAATGATCTGCTTGCAATCGCTGCGATGATCGCGCGAATAACCGCGTTTGGCCAGCGGGTTGCGTTGTTTGGCCAGCGTGTTGCCTTCCGCCAGACCCTCGAAGTAGCTGCTGGTCAGGTCGTACAGCAGCAGGTCGTAGTCCCGTTGGAACAACGTGCCCAAGCGCTATTCCCGTTCGTTCTCGATCGGTTCTTTAGCGGCCAACAACGCGTCGGTGGTGCGATACAAGCGGTCCTTGCAGATCTCTTCGTCGGCACCGGGACAGCAATCGCTGTCCCGGCGACCCGTCCTTGAAATCCCTCCGGGATAAGCAGGACGATCGAACCCGAAAGGGTACGTCGATCCCGAGAGCCTACTGAGCATCAAGCTGCGCCAGAAGCGAGCTTGCGCGGGAGCGTTTCGCTGGGTCGGGGTCGCGGGCGATGATCCGCTGCAACGTGGAGCGAGCTTGCGGGTCTTTTGCCTCGGCCATTTCAAAGGCCAACGCATCGCGACGATCAATATACTGGTTGTCGTACGGCTTGACCTGGAGATCCCACTTCCGCCAATAGTATTGCAAGTCGGTTGACGGCCAATCCGCATAGATCTCCGGCCAGGTGAGCAGTTCCTTGCCGTGCGGCTCCAGGCTGTCGGGCGCGATCGGTTCCCTTGCCCTCTGAAACCGTGTGTCGAGTGACATGCGAATTCGATCACTCGTGTTGGGCAGTCCCTTGTGCACGGTTAAACTGTGGAAGATGAGCACATCCCCCTGTTGCATGCTTCCGCCGACCCAATCGTCGGTGGGCATGTTGACGATCTCCATTCCGCTGGCGCCCAAGGCGGGCCGGAAATCGTAAACACCCCCGCGATGCGAACCAACGCACAACTGCAGGCCGCCCAGATCCGGTGTGATGTCGCTCAGCGGAACCCAAGCGGTAAACGTTTCCGTCGTGCCCTGGATCGGCACGAAGTCCTGATGGGGTGGCGTGGTGTACTCCACGCGCCGCGGGAAAATGCTGCGGCCAATGATGCGCGGGTGTGGCAAAATCGGCTCGTGGAACATTCGCTCAAACACGCCGAGCAGATTTGGATGATGCTGCACCGCGTGAAACTCCGGCAGCCGATACATGCGGTGATAGACGTCCATGTACCGCGGCTCCGGTTCGAGGCAAAAGCCGTCGAGATCGGCGATGCCGTCCGCCAGCGGCGCATCCTTGCGGACCCAGCCGCCATCGCGGGCGATCGCCAGCAGCTTCAGACGCAGATCCTCCAACACTGCTGCTGGAATGATCTGCCGCAGAGCCAGATAACCGTCGCGCTCCAAGCGGCAACGCAATTCATTGGCATCGGATTGTACTGGCGTGGAGTCAAGGTAAGGTTTCATCATCGTGTTTCCGGTTTCTCTCTGAGCAGCCCTGACACCCCTGCGGGGGACCAACTGATTGTGCGGACTCCTCGAACAAAATTCCAGCTGCCTTGCGCCCGATCTCCGCAGCGCTAATAATCATAGTCGCTTTTGAGTGTCGATTCGTCTCGCCACGGAGGGATCGACGCGGTTAACGCCAACGTTTCCTGCGACAATCCCGAACAATTCGCCGCCAGCACATCGAAAATTCGATGGGCAACCATCCGGTGGGAAACGTCGTGGGCATGCACGCCGTCGGGATGGACAAGCCAGGGCGCCTCGCCGTAGGCCGACAGCAGATCGACGAATAAGCAGTGTGACTCGTCGGCCACGCCACGGGTGGCGGTGTTGAAGTCTTTGAGCCGGTCCAAGCTGCCTTGAGCCCAGGTGGCCCCGCCGAGATCGAATTTCGTCATGAAGTACGGACCCAGCAAGACCACGAGCGGCTGAATCTTGGCCCTCACGCGGCCAATGATGTCGCGCATGCACTCCGTAAACTGGTCGACCGGTGTGCCGCCGCGGGAGTCATTCAGGCCGTAGGCGATGATCAGCAAGTCCGGCTCGTGGGCAATGACATGCTTGTCCAACCGTTCATCGGCCGCTGGCTTGCCGCTGTGCGGATAGGCCGGCGAACGGGTCGAAATCACGTTGGCGCCGATGCCCACGTTGATCAGCTGCACGGGCATTCGCTGGCACTCGTCGATCTCACGGGCCAGCTGACTAGCCCAACAGCGTTCGCGCGTGCTGGCCCAGCCGCCGGCTGTCGTGCTCTCGCCGAGAGTGACTAACTTCTTGAACTCTTTGTTCGACCAGTCATGTTTCATGGAAGGCCAGTCATGTTTTATGGAAGGCCAGTCATGTTTTATGGAAAACCAGTTAGAACGACGCCCGCCGCGCACAATTATCTAGGGGCTGCCATGCCGGCGCTCGCGGGCAGCTTCGCGCGGGCGGCCGAGACGTTCGATAAGGCCGCTGGAGCGCAGCTCGGCCAGGGGATCAAGCGGCACGCCGCGGTTGCGCCGCCATTGGTGCAGCAGCGGCGTGACGTCGGTTTCGTAAGCGGCGCGCAGAACGGTTTCGGCCCCGACCACGTCGGTGTTTGCTTGTGCGGCGGCCAGGGCTTTACGATCCACACAATGGGCCTTGGCGAACAGTTTCTGCGCTTCGCACACGGTTTGCACCGTCGCTTCGAGCTTTGGTTTGAGGTTGTGCGATTGGTCGATGGTGTAGGCGATTGGCGCTCGCGCGCCCGTCTCAAACTCAAACTGGGCGATCTGGTCGAAGATGCGAAATACCGCGTAGGGATCAATACTGCCGATGGTCAGGTCGTCGTCGGCATACTTGCGGTCGTTGAAGTGGAAACCGCCCAGCATGCCCTCGTCAAGCAAGAACGCCACAATATGCTCGATGTTGCAGCCCGGCAGATGATGGCCGGTGTCGATGAGCACCCTGGCCTTCTCCCCGGCGGCCTTGCAGAACACGTAGCTCATGCCCCAGTCGGCGATGTCGGTGTGGTAGAAGGCCGGCTCGAACGGCTTGTACTCGACCAACAGCGCCGCCGCGGGCCATTCCCGATCCAACTGCTGATGAATGTCGCGGAGGGCGGCTTGCAGATCGCGTTTGCGTCGGCGGAGATGGTCTTGGCCGGGATAGTTGGTGCCGTCGCCCAACCAGATTGAAAGACACTGCGAGCCGCACTGCGCGCCCAGCGTGATGCACTCGGCGAGGTGCTCTCTGGCGCTGCGCCGCGCGTCGGCGTCGGGGGAGCAAAACGAACCGAACTTATAGCACGGGTCTTGAAAGACATTAGGATTGATCGAACCCACGCCCACGCCGTGTGATTTGGCCAGCGCGGCAATGTCTTGCGGACGCTGCTGCGGCGACAAGTCCCACTGCACGTGGATCGCCATCGTGGGACTGGCCGCCGTCAACCGGTGAACCACTCCGGCATCGTGAAACTTTTCCTCCAGCGTCACGGCCGCGGCGGGCTGATGAAACTTGCCAAACCGGGTGCCCGTGTCCGCAAAACCCCAACTGGGAATTTCGATGACGAAGCCGTCGAGCGCCCGCCAAACCGTCGTTTCGATGTCGCTGGTCATGGGATGGGCCAAAAATCGTTGATGAGATCAGTTAACGACGCCACGCAGGCTCGCAAGACTTCACGCCCCTTCTCCGCCGAGGCCAGCGTAGGCCGACCGTAAACCCCGTTGTGCGAAAGTTGATCGAACGGGCGATAGCAACTTGCCGCCGGGCCGTGCAGCATGTCGAAGTGCATCGGCAGGCTGCGATGTTGAATGCCACCGTCTTCGGCCCGCGACATATCGACCAATTCGGGCGCGATCACCAGTAGCAAACTGGTTTCAAACTCGCAGGCATGACCAACCGACCCAAATGGCCCCTGTTGCAGCGGTGCGAGCCGTTTAGCCGCCACGGTCCACCAGTTGGCCACCAGGAACTCAACCCGCGGAAATCGCTGCCCGAGCTGTTCACCGATCACGCCGTCGATGGCCTGATTACCGCCGTGGCTGTTGAGCACCAAGAGCCGCTGGAACCCGTGCCGGACAACCGATTCGGCCACGTCGCAGACCGCGCGGCGAAACGTCTCGTGCGTCAACGTCAATGAACCGGGTAACGCCATGTGATGTTCGGAGCAGCCGACGGTTTGGGCCGGCAGGATCAACAGCCGGTCACCCAGGGCCTCGTCCAAACCGCGGCAGATGGCTTCGTTGATCAGGCAGTCGGTCGCAAGCGGCAAGTGCTCGCCGTGCTGTTCAACCGCCGCCACCGGTAGAACAACCGGGGTTTTGCGGTCGAACTCAGCGAGTTGTCCGCGTCGCAAGCTGGCCCAGTACATGGAAGTTGACTTTCGGTTGGACGATGGATCGACAATCTTTGGACAACGGCGGCTGGGGAGTTCGCTCTACGGTGTGACGCGGTAATGCTTGAGCGCCTGGCGATCGAGTTCGACGCCTAATCCGGGCTGGTCGGAAACGAGCAGGCATCCGTCGGCAAATGCCAGGGGCTCGACAATCAAATCGTCTTCGCGCAGAAGGCTCCCGATGATATCGCTGGGCAGTTGGCATCCGGCGGCCGCGGCGGCGTGGAGGCTGCTGGCATCGCGAATGCCCAGATCACAGCCAGTGCCTCGCCAGGTCGGGCAGCCGGCCGCCTGCGCAAGTCGCGCCCATTGGCTGAACTCCACCAGCGGGCCTAACAGATTGTAATAGTCGGCCGCGTCGAGTTTAATCGCTTTTAGCAATTCCTGCAGCGAAGTCAGGTGCAGGGCGATCGCCTGCGGGATTTTTGCGCGCAACAAAACGTACCAATCGAGTCGCTGCTGCGGCACGGGGCTTTCGAAGATGACGCGGTCGAAGGGCTCCAGCGAGCGGGCCACATGCATTGCGCCGGCCGGATTCAAAAACCGTTCGTTGGGGTCCAGCACGATCGGAAAGGACGGCGCCACTTCGCGTACCGCCCGCACGCGATCCGCAATCGGATCGTCGAGCGTACACTTCATCTTCACGCCGTGAAAACCATTCGCCACCGCCCAGTGAGCGCGGCGCGCCGTGTCGTCGGGCGTCATCCGGCCCATCCAGAAGTCGATTGGCACGCGGTCGACTAGCTTGCCCCCCAGCAGATGCCACAGCGGCACGCCCAGATGCTTGCCCAGCAGATCCAGCCAGGCCATCTCAAACGCCTCGTAAATGATGTACGATTCGTAGCTGTCGCCGTGCGGCAGAGGCAGATTGCCGATCGGCAAGTCGATCACCCGCTTTCCAATCAGTTGCTCGGCGTATTGCTTGAGCGGCGCGTGCAGGTCGCCGCGGCGCGGCTCGCCCAGGCCGATCAAGCCATTGTCGGCCACCAGCTCCACGATCCACTTGGGAAACTCCCAAAAATTCAGACTCCGACCGGTGACAGGATCCGGCGCGCAAAGCCGATCCTCCACGCCCGCCGAGTGAACAACCTCGGGCTTCATCGGCACGACGACTGCGTGCAGTTTCACGTCAACGATTTTCATGGCCGGAATCGACGTTTGACGCAGGTGTTTCGACGGATCGCAACGACGCAACCAACCGCTTCAAGCTGGCCTCCAAGAACGCGCTCGGCTCGGCAAGGCAGACAAACCGAAAGCCCTGATCGATGAGCGTTGGCCCATCGCCGATCATCCACATTGGCTTGCCAACTGCGTCTGCGGCTTTGCGAACGCGCTCGATCGAGGCCCAGAGCGTGGGATGACGCATCTGGCCGCAAACGCCCAGCCGAGCCGACAGGTCGAACGGGCCAACGCCGACGGCGGTAGTCAGCGGATGCGCGGCAATCGCGGTCACATTTTCCAAGCCCTGCGGGCTCTCGATCTGTGGTATCACTACCAGCGTGTCTTCGACCGTTCGGCGAAAGGCGTCGTAGGTGTATTGATCGAGCCAACGGTTGCCTGGTCCACCGGGACGACGCTGCCCCCGTGGCGGCAAGTGCAATGATTGACGAGCAGCGTCGAGCTGCTCGGCCGAGTCGATCATCGGCAGCAACAGCCCGCAGGGTCCCAGATCCATCGCCAGCCGCAAGGCCGTGGGATTGGTGTCGGCGGGGCGCACCAGGATGGGAAAGTCAGCCATTCGACCGAGCCGGCAGACATCGGCCATCAGCGAGCCGCCGTGATCAAGGTGCTCGGCGTCGAGGATCGCGTAATCCAGCCCCGACCCGATGGCGATTTCGATCAGCTCCAACCACAGATGATGGGTGACCAGAACCCCCAACACCGGCTGCCGGGCGGAAAGTTTCTCACGCAAGACAACCGCGGATTTCACGAAAGGTTCCCAACGTTAAAGGCTGGCCAGGTTGTTCAGCGCCGCGAAATCAGACGAGCACGGGAGACACGAGCTCCGGAAAATCAGCGCCTTGGACGATCCCGCCAATGGGAATATTGCCCAACGATGCCTGGCGATTGGGATTCCAATCGCTGCCAACGCGGACCGTATTGCCCGGTATCAATATCGGCACGTAACTGCGCCGTGGATTGTCCGTTCGATTGCCGTACGAACCATGAAACGTGCGGCAATGGTGGAAATGGCAGTGTCCGGCCCGGACCTCGCAAGGTACCTGCGTCAGGTCGGCATCGACGGGGATGTCCGGACGACGCAAGAGCCAGTCCATGTCGTTGGCGTCGACTTCGTCGCGATTGTAACGCACGGGCCAACGATGACTTCCAGGAATTACATGCATGCAACCGTTCTCCACCGTGGCGTCGTCCAGAGCAATCCAGCAGGTACACCACTCCGGTGGGCCGATCTGATCGTTGTAAGCGAAGTCTTGATGCCAGGCCAGTCCGGTCGTCTCGTCGTGCGGCACTTTCATAATTGCCTGATCTTGCCAGACACGGACCGGCCCCGGTAGCAAGTCGTGAGCCAGCGCGCTGATCGACTCCAGTCGCAACACCTCAGCGAAGACGGCATCGTGCCGAAAAACATTGACCAATTTGACACCGTTCAGGTTGCCCTTGAGCTGGCCCACCTTCGGCGTCTGGCCGCGCAGCAAGTCGGGAAAATCAGTTCGGCCCTCGATAATGTCGTCGAACCGCTGTCGCAGCCTGGCCAGCAAGTGATCGTCCAGCACGCGCGGCCCAGCCACGTATCCATGGTCCCGATAGAACTGAATCTGGTCGGCAGTGAAATGCATAGCAGCACCGACGATAGCCAAAGTGTGGTTGTGGTTGTATTATCAACGATAGCGATTGAAGAACAGGCCATCAAGTCAGATGGGAATCGCTCATGGTGCGCAAGCGCGCCCTTCGAGGCATAACTTAACCGCCAGTGTCCATTCGAGCCCGACCCATGAAATAAACCTCGGAGGCCGATTCCTTGGCCTCCGAGGTTTTTGAAGTTACGTGCTTCATTGAGAAGCTGTTACTTTTTGCGTCGGCGAATTCCCACTGCCAACATCGAGAACAGACCCATAACACTAAGGATCGCACTCGAAGGTTCTGGGATTACCGGCCCCTCCCCACCAATAACTCCGTTTACGATGTTGCCCGACAAACGAAACGGCTGTGAGCCCGCCGAGTCGAGCCGCAACTCGAACGTTCCATTGGCGGTGTTCTTCAGGGTAAACCGACCTAAGGTAAACACACCCGTGTCGGTGAGGTCCGTTGTGAACCACTGCTGGTTAATCGACTGCGTGTTCCACACGGCCGCAGCAGCACCGCCGATGTCGACCGCACCACCTGCCGTGGAAGGGGCTGACAACGGAGCTTTTGCAGTGGCATAGGTGTCCCAACGCAACGTAGGAAAGGCACCAAAAAAGGCGGAGTTAGGCGGCAACAGCCCAGCCCCACTAAAGGCGTCCTGGTAAATATCTGTCGCACCCAAACCTATAAGCCGCAACTGAGCGCCGGTCCAATCCGTCGTCGCGTTAACGCTCAGATCTTGGGAGACGTGACCAGCCGGCGGGGAAGTCCCGCCTTCCGAGGCGACCGGAACAAAGCTGCCGGTGATGGCCGCCGAGGCGATCGATGCCAAGCTTACCAAAACAGCTAATGCCAAAACTAACTTTCTCATAATCTGTTACCTCTTGTTGGAATTTAGTTACCGATACTAAACATTGAAACCTCCAAACAATCCATCTTGCTGACGGATGCAATTCCGATGAGCCCTCCGCCAAAATGCTCGCGCCCGCGTAAGTAAAATACAGGCGCCAGCATCGCAAGCTGGCTCAACATCATCAACAGCCGTCGATAGTACTCAGCTGTTTCTCGTTGGCGCCTCCCAGCAGATAGCTCGAACTTAGAGGGTAATGTTGCTGCCTAGTAAACTTTCACGCCCTGGTACACTCCAGGGTCGAGGACAACCAACACGATCTTAATGATAATAGCGGCTGCGAGGATTGCAAGCGAATTTTTCCCCCGTTGGCGAAATTTTTTTTGAGTGCCATCGCCTGGATGGTGGATGGGAATCTGCTCGGCTGGAAATACCCCACGTTTGGGGGTTGCGAACCTCAAGGTCAAAGGAGTGTGGACCATGGCGCGCAAGCGACCGATGCCGGTCACGTTGGATGAGCAGCAAAAGCCGCCAATCGCAGCGAATTTACCGACATTTACGGGGGTTTTTCGATCAGGAGGCGCAGCGGATCGCGCCGCGGATAGCCTCCAAGTCAACCCGCCAAATGCCTGGCCAGACGGAGTTCGAGCTGCGCGATCGGGTACATGCCGGGGGCGCCCAGGTACCGGAGGCGGCCCCCCCGGGAGCGGCAGAAAAAAAGAGGGTATTTTTTTTGGCGGCTGGGATTGGGTGTGGGTGCTGGTGGTTGGCTGGCTTGGCTTGCGGGGGCGGCGCGTCGAGAAACTCCTCTGCCGCCATCCAAGACGCTCATCACGCGGAGCGTGATGGCTGGATTGGCGCATGCTTGCGGATAATGCACTTCGCTGCGCGTAATCCGTCGAGCGCCGCGCTGACGATGCCGCCTGCGTAACCGGCCCCTTCACCCACCGGATACAAGCCTGCAAAGCCCGGGCTTTCTAAGGTTGAATCATCGCGCAAGAATCTTACCGGCGAGCTGCCGCGCGATTCGGGGCCCACAAGGGTCGCCTGGCGTAAGAACCGCCCGCGCCAGCGCCGATCAAGCTGTGGAAGTCCCTGCTCGAGCGCCGCAATCACCTGTGGCGGGATCACCTCGCGGATATCGGCGGGCACCAGGTCGCGCGGATAGCTCGAGGGGGGTTTCGTCGTGGTCCGGCGGCCCATCAGAAAATCGTTGGCCCACTGTATCGGGCAGCGATACTCTCCCCCCAGCCTGAAGGCACGCCCCTCATAGTGGCGTTGCAGCATCATGCCGGCCAGTGCGTGCGATGAGCCAAACTGTTCCGGCTCCAGCGTGATCATCAGACCACTGTTGGCGAAGGGGGAATCGCGATGGGAGTAACTCATGCCGTTCGTGCAGAACATGCCGGGCTCGCTGACGCTGGGCATGACGTAGCCACCGGCGCACATGCAAAACGTAAACAGGTTCGTCGATCCACGAGCCACCAGGCTGTAGTCGGCCGCACCGAGCTTTTCTTCGAGCTTGCTGGTTCCGTACTGGGCGCGGTTGACCTGTTCTTGAAGTTGCTCAATGCGAACGCCGATTTGAAACGGCTTTTGCACCATCGGTACGCCGCGGCGATGAAGCATCTCGTACGTGTCGCGCGCGCTGTGGCCAATTCCAAGGATGACAACGCTGGCTGCCATAAAGCCGGAAGACGTGCTCACCCCTCGCATTCGCCCGTCGGCCACGTCAAGGTCTTCCAAGCGGCAGTCGAAGCGAACTTCACCGCCACGCGCTTCGATCGATTGTCTTAGCGCCTTCACGACCGCTGGCAAACGATTGCTGCCCAGATGCGGGCGATGATCGTAAACGATCGAGGGCTTGCCCTTGTGCGCGGCGAACACCTCGAGCACGTGCTGCACGTCGGGGCCGCTACAGCGGCAGGTGAGTTTGCCATCGCTAAACGTGCCCGCGCCCCCTTCGCCAAACAAATAATTGCTCTCCGGATTGTGCGGTCCTCCGGCGTCAAAAGCCCGCACATCTCGTACGCGCTGCTGGACCGGCTTGCCGCGCTCGAGCACGACTGGCCGGTAACCATGCTCGGCCAGGAAATACGCCGCAAACAATCCGGCCGGCCCAGAGCCGACGACAACCGGCCGATCTTCCAACACCTCGTTCCCGGGCAACGGCGTCTCAAACCCTGGCTCGTGATACAGCTCGGCTTGCATCGTCGAGCGGCGCCGCTGGCTGCGGGCAATCGCCAGCCCTTCATCTTCGCTCAACGTCACCTCGACCGAGTACACAAACGTCAAATCTTGCTTGTCCCGGGCGTCGAGACTTTTTCGCAGGATCCGCCAACG
>SXGT01396962.1_pt1 | contig 12846 bp, 12 predicted proteins | sample 3176221 | NCBI WGS metagenome assembly SXGT01 (sample SAMN11356862, study PRJNA531348) | freshwater metagenome | isolation source: freshwater sample F1-120 | place: China: Fuxian Lake, Yuxi | collected 2017-12-25
AGGCCCAAACAAACGCAATGCTGAAAGTAATCAGTATCGCCCGGTTAAAGACTCAGAGCTTTACGAAGTCTGGTATTACCACGGCTATGCTGAACCTGATGACTTGATAGCGGCTGGCTGCGACTGCGATCCTGAAGCATCCGCTATGCCTGTTATTGTCGTCATGGTGAATGACAGGGTAATTAAGGCTTCTCTATCTGTGTTCGAATCCGGTGCGTTTCCCTATGATGTGATGGTATGGCAGCGTGTAACCGGCTCTTGGGCTGGTAGAGGCGTAGCTAGACAAGTACGCACAGCGCAACGGATGCTGAATGCAGCCAGTCGCAACATGATGGACAATGCCGGTGTAAGTGCTGGGCCTCAAATCATCATGAAAGACGGTGTTATCTATCCGGCTGATGGAGACTGGGCAATTACCCCGCTTAAGATATGGCGAGTAGACGAAGGTGCAGACGTACAGCAAGCCGCACACGCCATAACTAGCATCGTCATACCATCACTGCAAGCTGAACTGTCTAACATCGTCAAAATGGCGCTAGAGTTTGCCGAGAGGGCTACTTCTATGCCGTTACTCTTGCAAGGGCAGCAAGGCGCATCGAGCGAGACTGTGGGTGGTATGCAGATATTACAAGCTAATGCATCTACTGTGCTCAGACGTATCGCAAAGATAGTCGATGATGATGTAGTTGAGCCACACATATTGCGCTATTACGAGTGGCTGATGATTTACAGTCCAGACGACAACATCAAAGGCGACTGCAACATAGAAGCCCTAGGCAGTACGGCATTCTACGAGAGGGATGCACAAGCGCAGTTTGCTATGCAGTTGCTCCCTATGTCGGCTAATCCTGGATTTGGCCTTGATCCTAATAAACTGATGATTGAAGTATTGAAGGCCAACAAAATCAGTCCTGAACGCGTGAGGTTTACGGATGAAGAGATTGAACAGCAAAAACAAGCAGCTCAAGAAAATCCACCTGTTGATCCACGAATCCAAGGCCAGTTGCAGGTGGCTCAGATTAAAGCCCAGGCAGACATGGAAAAAGCTAAGCTGGTTCAATCTTCTGACATGGAAGAGATCAACCGCAAAGATGAGTCTATGCGCTCAGAGTTCGCCCTCAAGCTCCAGATGCAGCAAAACGAATTTGAGCATCAAGAGCGCATGGAGCGCATGAAGTATGACATGAAGATGATGGAGTTGGCCCAAGCTCAACAGATTAGCGTGGATAGTATAAAGGCCGCTTTATCTTCTGATGTGATGCGCTTGAATACGCAAAAAGAATTATCAATGATGAATCACCGAGCTAAACAGGTTTCTATGCCTGAGACTGAGCCGGTTGGGCAAGCAGACGCAGGCCACGCTTACGAACAATAAAAAGTGTTGACTTTTAGAGTTTTGTAATATAATAAATTAAACATCGTTCAATTATGCAACTTACCGATAAGGAACTCGATAGCGAACTATGGCGAAAGCTAATGGCCCATTTAACCGGACTACTAGATAAAGCCCATGTTGAGCTTGAGAAAACATCTAACACTGAGAGCGCTACGGCACAACTCAGAGGCAGAGCAAAACTTATCCGTGAGTTGCAGAAATTGGGCAAACAAAGCGGCCTCACAGAGACTGCACCAGAATACCGATAACTAACAAGGCTACGGACTATGAGTGAATTTGACGACTTTACATCGATAGAAAACCCCGAAGAGGAACAGCTAGAGGCTGCAACTGATGAGGAAATTATCGAGGAAGCGTTTGAACAAGGTTTAGCTAAATCGCTGAATGAGCAGGTAGAAGAGCCGACTACAGAGCCGGTAAAGCCTGAATATGACATTCAAGAACTGATTAGCAAAGCCAACCGTGTAGATGACTTGGAACAGCAGCTTACTAAGTTGCACGATAAAGCGTTTGGCACGATTGGGCAATTGAAACAAACAATTGATGAGTTAAAGACTCAGAAAGTTGGAAGGCCACAAGTAACCAAGGATTCTTTCAAGGCGCTGGCTGAATATTTTGATGATGATGCCATTGCAGAGGCAATTGCAACCGGATTCAGTAATATCGAGTATGCCCCGCCGGTTAATGTGGATGAACGCATCAATCAGGTAAGAGCAGAACTGCAAGACAGTTTCGAGCTTAAGCTGTTGAGTGTAGCGCATCCGGACTGGGAAGAAATTAAGGTAGCTGATGAGTTTTCCGTGTGGATAGGCACATTAAAGCCTGAAGCACAGGAAACGCTGAACAAAAGCCGTGACAGCACGACACTTATTAAAGCACTCAATCAGTTTAAAACATGGCGAAACGGCAAACAGGAATCAGAAGCGAAAAAACAAGCACGGCTTGAAAACGCTATGCCTGTCAGCGGTGGGCATGTAGTGGCTAGACAAACAGACGATTATTTTAACCAAGGCATGAAAAAGGTTTTAGGCCAGCGGGGCCGATAACCAAACTAACCGGCGTTCGTAACGAAGCGAACGTCACAACATTGTTACAAGCGGTGCGCTGTTTGTAACTGGTATATGTTTTTGGAGAGCCTATTATGGGTATGCAATTTTATGATAACAATCAGGCGCGGCTTGGCAAGCTGGCCGGTGAAATTATCGGACACGCTATTGCTAGTGAGTGTCTGAACATCGCTGTTAAAAACATCGATATGCCAAAAAACAAGTCCGACAACATGGTTGTTCGTTCTTGGGTTCCTTACGGTGCTACTTCCAGCGATCCTAACAACTTCTTCTCTACTCAATCGCCTGGTACTGGCGGCAGTGGTACAGATACTTTCGTCATGTCACATTTGACATCAGAAGGTGTTACTCCAGCAGCCGATACCATTACACCTCGTGACGTAACGATTCCTCTGAATCAATATAGCGCGTTGTACTCGCTGACTGACAAAGACTATGACTTGTTTGAAGATGACATTGCTGATGCGATGAAAGAGCAAGTAGGCGAACGCATGGGCTTGGTTCGTGAGTTGGTGATTTACGGCAAAATGAAAGGCGCTACCAACAAATTCTTTGGTGGTACTGGCGCTACTTCTCGTGCAACCGTTTCCGGTGCTTTGACACAGAACTTGCAAGATAAAGTCGTTCGTTCTTTGGCTCGCAATCACGCGACAAAAGTCACTCGCATTCTGTCACCTTCCACAAACATTAGCACTGAAGCCATTGAAGCGGGTTATATCGCTTTTGCTCATACTGATTTGGAATACGATATTCGCGCAATGGCTGATTTCGTTCCTGTTGCGAAGTATGGCTCACGTCAACCTATCAGCGACTTGGAATTAGGCTCTGTGCGTAACGTGCGTTATGTGTTGAGTCCTGTTCTGGATGCTTATCTGGATGCAGGCGCAGCAGTCGGTTCAACTGGCATGGTGGCTAACTCTACAAACGTCAATGTGTTTCCAGTGATTTACGTTGCTAAAGATGCATTCGCATGTTTGAAACTGAGAGGCCAAAGCGTCATTGATCCAACTTTTATCTCTCCAATGGAAAAAGATAAAAACGATCCACTAGGCCAACGCGGCTATATCGGTGCGAAGTTTTACATGGGTGCTGAAATCCTGAATCCAGGATGGTTAGCAGTTGCCGAAGTCGGCGTAACTAGCCTGTAAGGGGGTGATTTATGGATGCAGTTAGAGCAATTCAGGGTGTAAACCTAAACGTACTGGGCTTAGTGACTACAGCAGTCACAAGCGCAGCTACCACAACCACCATTACAGCGGTAGCAACTGGCGGTATTTTGACGGTTGCTAGAGATGGCGTTAAAGCCACTCTGTCAGCCGGTGCTAAAGCCTACAACCAACGCAAAGGCGATGGTACAGCCGATTCAACCGTTAGAACCTTGGTAGCAACTTCTACCACAGGCCAAGCGGCAATCGTTGTACATGCACTGCAAAACATCAGCGGCACTGAAACCTTGGTTCAAGTACTGGGCGATACCGCCAACTTGGGTGCTGGCAGTGTAATTACCAGTGCTGGCGGCTTGAAATTCCCTAACCTGTCTGAAGATTTGGTTCCTGTAGCCTATACCGTGGTGGTTAATCCTCCTGGTTCGTCTACAGCTACTTTCACATTCGGAACTAGCAACTGGAATGCAACCAGCATCGTAACATCGAATGCTAAAGACGTTGCAGCACTGCCTAGACGTCCGTTGAACAAAGTCGCTTAACCCTACCCTGCCCCCTTAACCGGGGGCTTTTTTATTGAGAGGTAACAATGGCTCGTAGAGGCTATGAAGTTAATCAAGATGAACGCGTTACTGAAGGCAATAGCCTGAGTGACTTTAAGAATGATTTTGAAGTCGTAGACAAGGCCGACAGCCAGCTATTGAAAGACATTGCATTCATGGAGGAGTTGGTAGAAGTCGAGGTATTGCCCACTGATAATCCCCATGCTGAGGCATTAATCCAACTGTCTTGCAATGGCATTAATCAGTTGTTGATTCGTGGTATTCCACAGGTAGTTAAACGCAAATTTATTGAGATTTTGGCAAGAGCGAAAACCGAAAGCATTTCAACACCTGAAATCATGGACGCTAAAGGCAACAGGATGGCAACCGTTAGACGTTCACAGGGTTTGCGCTATCCATTCCGTGTACTGAGTGACGAGAATGTGAATGGCCGTCAATGGCTGGAATCTGTTATGCGTGAGGCTGTGTGATAAAGCTGCCTGATAGTTTAATTGAAAAGGCTTATGAAATAAGTATCTACTTTTTTTTATTTTTTATAGCGGTTCTGGTTGGCTATTCAATTAACTGATAACGGCAATCATTATTCATTATGACACTGAGACAAAAGCAATCCAAGTTTGCCCGTATGGTGGCTGATTTAATCATCAAAGCCGAGGAAATGGGCTATGAGGTTACGCTTGGGGATGCTTTTCGTGACCCACGCTTACATGGCGCTATGGGTGAAAAGAAGGGTTACGGCTCTGCTAATTCATTCCACAAACAACGGTTGGCGATTGATTTAAATCTGTTCAAAGATGGTAAGTACCTGGAAGGCACTGAAGCACACAAGTCTTTAGGCGAATGGTGGGAGTCTCAAGGTGGAACTTGGGGGGGAAGATTCAAGGACGGTAATCATTATTCATTAGGCGAAGTATGAATTTTTTGGAATTATGTAAGCGTTTGCGCTCTGAAGCCGGTGTTGCCGGTAGCGGGCCTTTGACTGTTCTAAACCAGAACGAAGAGCTTGAACGCTTAGTCAACTGGATTAAAGATGCTTACATTGATATTCAAGATAAGCGTAATGACTGGGATTTCTTGCGACAAGATTTCTCATTCAATACGACTTCAGGGCAATCCACCTATGCTGCATTGACTGATTTAGCTAATTGGAAGCGTAGTTCTTTCAGAATTTACTTAACATCAGCCGGTGTTGGTGATGAGCGCTGGTTACTAGCTGAGGATTGGCCTTATTTCCGTGACAATCGCTTGTATAACGCTAATCGTGATGTAGCCGGTAGGCCACTGTATTCGACAATTAAGCCGGATAAATCCATTGTGTTATGGCCTAAGCCAACAGGCATTTATACCATCAATGGTGAATATTTTACTGTGGCGCATGAGTTCGTAAACGATACAGACGAGCCTATCTTTCCACGTCATCACATGGCGATTGTCTACAACGCTTTAATGCGTTACGCGGCTTATGTGGCTGAACCTTCCCTTTATTCAAGAGCTGAAGCTGAGTATAAACGACTCATTAACAAGCTGGAAAGGGATTACACGCAATCTATAGGCCGTGCTGGCGCAATGGCATGATAGACAAGACACAAAAGAGCTTTGATTTCGTCAAGTTCGAGGGTGGACTTGATACCGTAACCCCTAATTCATTGCTTAGGGCTGGTTTTGTCAGCGAAAGCATGAATGTTGAACAGGATGTGAATGGAGGTTATCAACCAATTAAAGGGTTTACTGCGTACGATGGGCAGCCAAGCCCTTGGGATGACGAGTTATCATTATTGCCATTTACCATAGCTGGCACTGTAGATGCTACCGCCCCCATTACAGGCGCAACATCAGGCGCAACTGCGAGAGTTGTTGCTGTTAGAAGTGATTGTTTTGTGGTTGGAAATGTAACTGGCACATGGGTTACTGAAAATACAACGCTTCTTGGAGCATCAATTGATGTTTCATTAACGCCTGTATACCCGAGCAATAAGGATTGGGCGGAATACAGGGCAGCATGGTTTGAATATATAGCCCCACCGAGAATAACTGATGTTCCTGGTGAGGGCAATGTATTAGGAATATGGGCATATAAAGGCGCAGTATATGCGTTTAGGAACAAGGTTAGTACAGGCGTTGGCATGTATAAAGCCACTTCGCTAGGGTGGCAATCAGTTGCACTGGGCTATGAAGTGCCATTTAGTAATGCTAATACCAGCGTTAATGAGGGCGATACCTTAACATCGGGCGGCACAGCAATTATCAATCGTGTTGTTGTTGAATCTGGCACGTTAAGCAGTGGCACTAACACAGGGCGATTGATACTAGGAACTCCAACAGGCTCTGTTATAGCAGGCGCAGCAACATCAACTGGCGGTGGCGCATTAACGCTAACCGCAGGCGCTACAGCTATCACAATCCCAAATAAAAACGGGCGTTATGAGTTTGTAAATGCCAATTTTACCGGCAGCGCATCGACTCAAAGAATGTACGGCTGTGATGGTGTTAATCGTCCGTTTGAGTTTGATGGTACTGTATTTGTACCGCTTCAACCCATTTCAGCGACGGTTTACCCTTTACATTTAGCCGCACACCGTAACCATTTATTCTTCAGCTACAAGTCATCGATTATTCATTCGGCTATAGGCGATCCATACAACTATACAACCACAGCAGGCGGCGGAGAGTTGGCTGTTAGTGATGATGTAACAGGACTAATGGTGCAGCCAGGTAGCGAAACAACGGCTTCTATGGCGGTATTTTGCCGTAATAGTTCTTATATGTTGTACGGCTCAGATGCTTCAACATGGGAATTGATGCAGTTCAATGATTCCACAGGCGCTTATCCGTACACCATTCAAAAGATTGGTGGGCAAACCTTCTTTATCGATGATAGAGGATTGATAACGCTTAATACTGCCAAGGAGTTTGGCAACTTCCTGGAAGCAACGGTTAGTCAACGCTTTAAGACTTGGCTGGATGCACGAAAGCATTTAATTGTGGACTCTCATGTATCAAGAGACAAGCAGCAATACAGACTGTTTTGCTCTAACGGCGACGGGGCATATATCACCATTACCAGTAAAGGCGTTTCCATGATGCCTGTATGGTTCCCCACGCCAGTCTTGTGTTCGTGTTCATTTGAAGATTCAACAGGGCAAGAAAAGATACTTTTTGGAACAAATGAAGATTACACCACTGTAAATCAATTAGACAAATCATCAATGCTAGGGCTTGAATCATTAAGCTGGTACATGAATCTTGTGTTTAATGCGTCCAACAGTATGCGTGTATTAAAGCGGTACAGACGAATAACTTTAGAAGCAACCGGAACAGATTACGCACTATTCAGGATGAATTATTCATTGAGTTATGGCAACGGTTCATCAGCTCAACCCGATACAGTGACTATCGAATCTGATTACAAAGTGCCTTACTGGGATACCTTTGACTGGGATGCTTTTGCATGGGATGGACAAGCGCTACAAGTTCACTCTAAAGCTGTATCAGGGGTAGGCGAAAACATATCTATACAGTTATCCGGCAGCGATACCTACTCTTCCCCGGTTAAATTCAGTGGTGCATTAATTGAATATTCACCACTCCGCACAATGAGGTAATAGCAATGGCAAACGACTTTTATACAGAATCAGGCAAACCGTTTCAAGCTTCACAAGGCTTATCTTCTGCTATTCGTGCTGAATTTAGATTAATACGGCAAGCGTTTGACAAATTACCAGATGTAACAGGTAATGCTGGGAAAATTGTGCAGATTGATCCACTTGGGAGCGGTAATTTAGTACCGTTAAATTCAACTGCCATAGGATTAGATGCAGATAAATTGGATGGGCAGCACGGCTCATATTACGCGGTTGCTAGTGACTTAACCACTCATGTCGCAGATGCCACCAAGCATTTAACATCAAGTCAAAATACCTGGATAGATGCTGTCACAGCTACGTCAACAGAGGTTAATTATCTATCCGGTGCTTCTTCTAACATTCAGACGCAAATTAACACCAAGCTGGCATCATCCTCTTACACAGCAGCCGACGTATTGACAAAAGTCAAAACGGTAGACGGCACAGGTTCAGGACTTGATGCAGACACATTAGACGGGCAGGAAGGGGCTTATTATGCAGTTGCAGCTAATGTTGAGCCATCCATGACGGCATGGGGGGCATCTATGCCTAATGCGCTTGCGACAAATTACACAAACAGCACAGGACAAACAATTGATGTAGCTATTGTTCTAACCATGCCAGCAGGGGCAACAGTTACAGCAACAGTAGATTCATATCCATTTCAAACGATTAAAAATACAGGCGCATCATCTTGTGACATGTCGTTGTATTTTAGAGTGCCAAAAACAAGAGTGTATCGATTAGATTCTACAGGCGCTCCAACAATTGTTAGATGGCATGAAACTTACTAATTTGTGGTAAAATTAAACATAGTTAAATTAATGGTGTAGTAATGGCTGCAAACCCTAGAGCTGCTTTGATGGCTGCTAATTACGCTAAACAAAATCAGATACCACAGCAACTAGCTAACTGGTATCAAACTCAAACAGCGCCTGCTACTCAAGGGGGCGATGGGTTATTGGCTCCTGCTACTACGCCAGCAACACAGCAGCCAGCAACAGTAGAACAAACCGCTACTACACAAGCCCCACAACAAACAGGTGGCTTTTTAGCGACACAGCAAGAAACATCCGGCAACAATCCTATTTTCTACAATCCTTCCAGCTACCAAGCGGATAAGTATGGTGCGGCACAATGGAACGTAGACAACAGCCAGCAAGCTAAGTCCTCGAACTACCAAGCGCAGAAGATAGGCGATGCTGCAAAGTGGAATGTGGCCGATAATCAACTTGCCAAGGCTTCTAATTATGAGGCAGCTACTTTAAGCGATCCTACTAAGTGGAACATTGATAAAAACCAAACATCAGCAGGACAGCTAGAAAACATCATTGCCAAAGATGGCTCATTGATGCAACTAGCTAGAACGCGTGGTATGCAGCAAGCTAACCAACGAGGGTTACTCAATACCAGCATGGGCATTGGTGCAGCTCAGGATTCAGTTATTGCGGCAGCTACCCCATTCGCACAGCAAGACGCAACGACTTATGCAAATGCTGGACAGTTCAACGCAGATGCAGCGAATAAGTTTGCCGTTGAAAATGCAGGCTTCCTGAATCAAGCAAGCCAATTCAACGCCACAGCTAACCAAGACATCAGTAAATACAACGCCGATGTGAACGCTAAAGCAGCCGGGTATAACGCCGAGACTGCTAACAAGTTCCTTGCGGCCGACGCACAAGCCGCTAACCAAGCAAATGAATTTAACGCTACCGCCGACCAAGATGTAAGCAAGTACAACGCTGACATGAATGCTAAATCAGCACAGTACAACGCAACATCAGCAAATGAAGCAGGCCAGTTCAATTCTCAAGCTGAAAACACAGCCAGAGACTTTGAAGCACAAGCGGCTAACCGTGCTAATGAGTTTAACGCAACAAACCAGTTCACCAAAGACCAGGCGCTATTTGAAGCTAATGTGAAAGCATCTTTATCGCAGATAGAAAACGAGGCTGGTTTTGATAAGCAATCCCAACAAATGTATGCAGGCTTATCTGATACGTTAATCAAAGGTATGCAGCAGATTAACCAAGATGTGAACATGGATCAGCAGTCTAAAGACTATGCCATTAAACAACTTTACGATACCTATAAGTCTCAAGTCTCCTTGTTATCCGCAGTTGGTTCAATTCCTGATGTGTCTACTCTGTTGGTTGAAGAAAAAACCGACACAGAAACCAAGCAAGAAGCCGACGATAAAGCCGCTACAGAGGCCGCAGCCAAGCGACAACTTGAAGCGAATCGGGTTAATGCTATTGCGCGTATTTCTAAGAACAAAAAAGCAAATGAGCAAGACGTTAAAGACGGTTTTGCAAGTTATAACGATGTTGGGCAGCCGGTATTTAAGCCTGAATTCCTGAAAGCGGATGCAGACGCACGGAAAGCCGCAAACAAGAAGCCAACAACAGCCGATTTTAGAAACGGCTTTGCTGTGAAGAACTCCAAAGGCAAATTAGTCTGGAAATAACATGTACGAAGATAACCGCAAAATCGATTCACAAGGGTTTTTGAGTCAAGGCACTAAGACATACACGCCTAAGCCTATTTCTATGCGTTTTAACCCTGCTAACAAGCCTGCACCGGATCATATCAACTATGACAAAGAGGCGGTGAGACAGCGGAAGATACAGCAGCGACAATTAGCCATGCAAGAAGAGCAAATGGAAGATGCTAAAGACGCTGGGGGTGGTGGCTCTGTTATCTGTACGCGTTATTTTGAGCATGGCTATTTGGATGAGCATGTATTTTCAGCGGATTGTGTATTTGCCGATAGGTTGATGCTCGAAAATCCAGCATTTATTGCCTGGTACTGGTCATGGGGCATTCCTTTTGTGAATACCGTCTTGCATGGGCAAACCAAGTTAAGCAGACTCGCTATCTGGCTAGGTTCACCGCTCTGCAAGGCTTGGGCGCAAGAAATGGCCTTTCAAGTCGGTGCTGTGCATAAAGGCTCACGAGTAGGTAAATGGATGATGAAAACAGGCCAATTCATTTTCAAGCTATCCAAGTATAGCCGCATGGAGAAAGCTGTATGCTAGAGGTTATAGCACACCACTTTATCGGGGGCGTATATGCAAAGGAGATGAGCATCCCCGAAGATTATCAGGTGGTAAGTCATAAACACGTCTACGATCACATGAGCGTTTTAACGTCAGGCTGTGTGATTGTTGAAGCGGATGGAGAACAGGAAACATACTGGTCGCCAGCGATTATCAACATCAAAGCAGGTGTTGAACACTCTGTCATTGCTGTTAATGGCCCTGCACATTGGCTCTGCATTCACGCCACAGATTGCACAGACGTTGAGAAAGTAGACGAAGTGTTAATCGAAAAACAAAAGCACATGGTTAAACAGGCTTTCACAATTCCTGTTCACCATTTAGGCGTAGAACTCAAACAAAACCCGCAATTGTGGGATGACTTTGATTTCAGAACCAAGAACCCAACTTCCCCACATAGAGATATAAGCGACATTATTGTTAGATGCCGCAAGCGTAGTGATTATGACGAAAACCAGCCGCAGACGTTTACTGAGCAACATGATTCTGTTTGGTATGACGCTTATTATGCTTTACCTAGCCTTCAATGGATTGTGGCACAACTGCATAACCAGTTAGGACAATTCGAGTTAGGTGGCGTACTGCTAACAAAGATACCGCCAGGAAAGCAGGTATTCCCACATTCAGATGCTGGTACATGGCATTCCGACTACTACACAGAGAAAGTTTTGGTGTTAGTTAAATCTGCCCCAGGCCAACAGTTTTGCTTTGAAGGCGAAACCCACGAAGGCGAAGCAGGGGATGTATTTATTTTCAATAACCATCCTACTCATTGGGTGGTGAATCACAGTGATACCGACAGGATTTCACTGATATTGGCAATCAAGAGGTTTAAATGAGTCATCTACTACGAGCGGCGATTCATGCCGAAATAGTACCAACATCACCATTTTCTGGGCCAGCTTACGGCAAATATGAAATGCCATTTGCGGCTATTGGTGCAGCTATTGCCGGTGCGGTAGGTACAGCCTTTGCCACAGGTGTTGCGGCAGCCGGTGTTGTTGGCATCACAGGCGCAGCGGCAACTGTAGTTGGTGTTGTTGCAGCAACTGCGCTAGTTGTTACATGGGCAGGTTTAGCATTAACGGTAGTAGGTGCAGCTACAGGCAATAACGATTTGATGAAAATCGGCGGTTATATGGGCCTTGCTGGTGGCGTAACGGGGTTAGCTATGGGTGGCATTGCCGCTTTAGGCGCATCAGCAGCCACAACAGCCGCAGGAACATCTACAGCAGCCGCTCCAGCAGCCAGCCAAGGGGCATCATCAGGTGCAGCAGGTGGTTTAACGGGCGCAGCAGGGCAAAGCATGACAAGCGCAGTCACGCCAGCCTTTGAGAGTGCAGCAGGACAAGCTGCAGCATCAACAACGCCAGGCGCTTTAGGCTCTACGGTGGGTAGCTCTACTGGCTTGCTAGGTGGTGTAGGCACACAAGCACTCAGTAACGTTGCCCCTGCTATGAGTAATGCGGTAGCAGCTCCTGTAGCTGGCAGTATTGCACCAACAACAGCCGCTTTAACGCCAACGCTATCGAATGCTTCCAGCGCTATTTCGCCGAATGCCGCTACAACAGCCGCAGAACCCGCTTTAAGCAGCGCACAAAACGCAGCCGCACAAACGGTAAGCTCAGTGCAAAACTCAGCTACCAGTGGCGTAGAAAGCACTGTAAACACCGCACAAAACGCAACCAAATTAACTAATCCAGCCGGTTCGGATAGTTCTAGCTTCTTTGGTTCGTTGATGGATGGCGCTAATAAATACGCCCCATTACTCAAAATCGGTGGCGAAGCATTGTCAGGCATGGCGCAAGGCGATGTTATGCAGCAAAAGATTGATAGCGACAATAAATACCAGATGGGTATGTTAGCTTTGAAACAGCAAGAGATGAACCACGATATTTCGCTGCAAAACAGACAAGCTAAAAACGCCAATACACAAGGGCGGTTGAATATTAGCGCTAGACAGTTGACGCAAGAA
>SXGT01423616.1_pt1 | contig 12846 bp, 12 predicted proteins | sample 3176221 | NCBI WGS metagenome assembly SXGT01 (sample SAMN11356862, study PRJNA531348) | freshwater metagenome | isolation source: freshwater sample F1-120 | place: China: Fuxian Lake, Yuxi | collected 2017-12-25
CAAGGCGCCGTCACGTTCCTCAAGCGCATTAAGGACGTGATCGAACAGCCACTGCGGATGCTGGTGGAAATTTAGCGAAGGACATGGATCGGATCCCCCGCATCAAGCCCAGGGACGGCAGTCCTTGGGCTTTCTCGCGCACTTGACAGGCTATTTCATCGCGATCGCCCGAGCCAGCGGTTGCAGCACGTTGTCAATCACATAGTCGTCGACCATCTCTCGGCAGACCTTCGTGAGGTTCGTAAGCGCGTCGATATACGTCGTGTCGGGATTCAGGCTGCCGTACTGACGAGCGGTAAAGTAAACGCTGAGCTGGTCTTCCGGATACTCTCCCGTCCGCACCTGATAGGCACTGGTGCGGGTTTCGATGCTCAACCGGCATTGCACGCGACACTCCTCGTCCAAGGAGAGCGTGAATGATGGCTCGTAGCTGATGACGCTCGCCGCCGGCACGTCCATCAGCCTCTCGAAGGACGGCGGCAGACCCAGCGCCTCGGCCACCAATTGGCTATGGTTCCCGCGATAGGTGAAGTCGAAACCAAACAGCAGATCAAGCGCTTCGCAATCGAGCGGGCTGACCGAAAGCATGTACGGAGCCAAATCCAGCACCAGCTTGTGCTGATCAAGCGCATCTTGCACGCACTCGGGATTCACTTGGCCGGAACAGACGCGACGGGCCTCCACGGTGCACCAGCGATACTGTCCCTGGTCTTTGTCTTCTTCAAGCACGAAATCCCCTTTGTCACGGCTGTAGAAATTCCGCATCGTGGGGAATTGTTTTTGAATGCGCTCAAAATAGTGCAGGATCGTCTCGCGATTGTTCGGCAGCTCCATCTCGGTGCCGAGGTTCAGATTGATGTAAAAGTCGTCGCTGAAAGAGCTGTACTCATTCATCAAGGAAGCCCCCAAAAACGGCCAATGAAGGAGGAGAGAGGAGTGATGAGCGATGAGAAATCACGGTTTACCCTTGATCCCCTATCCTTCCACGTTCCTTTCACCTTCGCATTGTGTATGTAATTTCACAGTATAGAATGTCAAGCGCAGGGGTGTCAAAGGCAGGGCCAATCAGTTGGTTATGCTGCGAAAGTGCGGATGCGTCAGGGGGTCGGTCGTTGGTTTCGGGGAAGCGAGTTAGTCCAAGGTATAGTCAACTCCGCGAAATCGACTCCCGACCCCTTCTACGTGACAGCGCAAAAACTGACCGGCCGTGGGGTCAAAGGTGCGCGCAAACTTCGGGCCGACGCCCGCCGCGGGCAGCGCCACAGGAGGAGCGGAGGATGTCGAAGCTGCATCGATTTCAAGTTTCCGTTTTCCGCACGGCTCTGGGATGGATGGCGATCGAGGGACGCGAGCAATCGTTAGTTGCGTTAACCTTCGGCCACCCATCAGCCGACTCCGCGCGCCAGCAAATTAACAGCAACAGGGTTAAACCGCCCCGCCAGCTCGATTGGTTGCCCGATTTGCGAAAGCGCCTGGAAGACTACGCGGAAGGCGCCCCGGAAACGTTTCTGGACGTCGACATTGCTTACCCGGTGGCGACTCCCTTGGCATTGGCCGTGCTCGCAGCCTGCCGACAAATTGCCTATGGTGAGACCCTGAGTTACGGCAACCTGGCTGCCCAGGTTGGAGCGCCGCGCGCGGCTCGCGCGGTGGGCAACGTGATGCGCACGAATCGCTGCCCCCTGGTGATTCCCTGCCATCGAGTCGTGCACGGCGACGGCCGAATCGGTAATTTTAGCGCCGCACAGGGTGCCAGCATGAAGGAACGCTTGCTGGCAATGGAGGCAGCGTCGCAACTGCTTTTGTTAAGCTAACGGTAAAGGTTCACGGGCCGAGGACTGGTCATTTTCCCGGCGAATTCGCGAGAGGCGCATCGTTCTGTCGGGAGGTTGTCCAACGTGGTTCCCGGGAAAATGTGCCTGTCCCCCTCTCGTGGCCCGTGAATGGTTATCGCGAACGTTCGAGCGATGAGAGAGCTACCAACGGCCGGAGGAGGATGCTGCCTCTCATCTTTCTCCTTCAACTTGGATCCCTTCAGCAGTGCAGAAAATCTTTCCGATTCGCCTGGATTGCTTTGCCCCCTTCTGCAAAAATCGACCTGGGCAAGATGTACTTCCAGGAGATCGGCGCGAAGCCGCTGCTGTCGCTCACGACCCCAGCAGTTTCGACCCCCTGAATGAGCGGCAACACCTCCTCCGATTCCGCGTCCTGGGACTTGTCGCGCCGCGGCGATGGCGCGGTCGTCGTGCGAGTGCGGTCGTGCCGCGATCACGGCCAAACTTTGCCGGACGCCGTGTTCGCGTTTCGCATTGGCGATCCGCAGTTTGCCTACTGGGATGCGCAACTTCGCTCCCGCGAGTTGGCCAGGTCCGCATGAGCAGGACTATCCCCCGGCTATCAGGACGATTGCGTCGTCGGCTCGTCGTACGGATTTTCAATCTCCGTCCTGTGCCCCGGCCGCCGACCTCCTCAAAGGGGTCAAATGGAAGATCCGACCGACGAGGAAATCGCGATCGTCCTGCTCCGGCTGTTCAATGACTAGCCAGCCAAGGCCAGGTTTGATACGCTCGTGTTCACGCACTATTCAATCCTGCCCGAGAGCACGAATGGCCGCCGCCGTTATGAATCCGCCGATCGCGGGCGTATCTCCGCCCCAGGTTCAAGAAGACACTGTGATGACCGTCTTCCCATCGATTGCTTCAACGGGCATCGGTAGATTTCTCGGTCGGTTATATCTGATCAGTTGGGGACGAGGCGTGATCACCGTCGGCCACTTGATCGCGCTGCTCTCGATCCCGCTCGCGGCATCCCTGGTTTTGTGTCGATTTCTGCACGGCTTCTTGACCGACATTCGATGCATGAAGCTCGGCGATTTCTTCCTTGCGTTGATTCCCAATTCGCTCATCATTCGCCGCTACACGTTGACGAACCAACGCGTGATCGTGCAACGCGGATTGCGAGCCGTCGATGAATCCTGGGTCGAACTCGATCGGTTTGACTCAATTGAAGTCGAAGTCCTGCCGGGACAAGAGTGGTTTCCCGCTGGCAATCTTCTCTTTCGGCGCGGCCCGATTGAAACCTTCCGACTGGACGGCGTCTCCCGTCCGGAAACGTTTCGTCAAACGTGCCTGAAGGTCCGCATGGCATACCTTGGCGCGAAGCAAGCGACGAGGTAATTCCTGACGGTTACCATTCACGGGCCGGGGGCTGGATCATTTTCACCGCGTATTCGAAAGACGCGTATCGTTCGATTGGGTGGTTGTGCAACGTGATTCCCGGGGAAAAATCTGCCCGGCCTGCTCTCTTTGTCCGTGAACGGTTAGCCCTGCTGGCTGTCGCTCGCGCTCCGTCGGCCGCCTCCAGGGGTCGCCACCGGTATCATCAGGCGTAGATAATCTCGAAAACCTGCCCTCGAAAAAATTTACGTTGTGGGCAGGACGCAAGTGCCCACCAAGTGGAGACGAAGGGGATCGAACCCTCAACCCCCGGCTTGCAAAGCCGGTGCTCTCCCAATTGAGCTACGTCCCCAACCAAGGGATCTCGGAGGAACCATGACGGGCTGAGCGACCCGCCGGTCCTGCCGTCTCTCAACCTTCATCCCGTTCCTCGTACTGCGCGCACTAAGATTCGAACTTAGGACCTCCACCTTATCAGGGTGGCGCTCTAACCAACTGAGCTATGCGCGCTGCCGGCGCCCGCACAAATCGTCAGACGCATTCCTGCGGGTGCGGGTTCTTCTAACCTGACCGCGCCAGCAGGTCGAGTCCTGGATTTTAGGGTTCGCCCAGATGCTGTCAACGAGCGGAAAACTTCCGAAGATCGATAGAATCGGAAAAATCCTCCCAAACGATCAAACTCTGCACGGTGAACGTCCGAATTAGTAGCCGGGCGCATCCGCATGGCTGCGCGAAGTATCCGGCCTGTCAACGAAACCAGAGGACTACGGCGATGACGATTCGTTTGCGCAAAGCGTGCCTGGCACTGACATTGGCAATTAACGGCGTGGCCTGCGAAACAGCCCTTTGCGCCCCCTCACCGGAAGAGGCACTCAAGCTGGCGCCAGTTCAAAAGGACGCCGATTACGATAAACCCGGCGCCGCGGACACGGCCAAGTGCTCGATCAAGGCCGAAAAGTTTTCCGGCAAAACGGGATGGATCGTCCGCGACGCCGCCGGACAGATTCTTCGCAATTTCTTAGACACTAACGGCGATAATGTCGTGGACCAATGGAGTTACTACAAGGCCGGCATTGAAGTTTATCGCGACGTCGATACCAATTTCAACGGAAAGGCCGATCAGTGCCGGTGGCTCAATGTGGGTGGGACGCGCTGGGGCGTCGACAAGAACGAAGATGGCCAAATCGAAGCCTGGAAGGTTATCTCGGCCGAAGAGGTTTCCGCCGAGGTCGTGGCCGCCATCGCCACACAGGACACACACCGCTTCGAACGCTTGCTAGCAACACCCAACGAGATTAACTCGCTTGGAATCGAATCCCAGCGTTCCAAAGAACTGCTCACCAAGGTTGCATCCGCAGCCGCCGACTTTGCCAAACTCGCACGCGAGAAAAAACTGCTTACGCCCGACAGCAAATGGGTGTATTTCGGCGGCGGCCGTCCGGGGCTGGTGCCCGCCAGCGGCGACGGCACCGCGGACCTTGTCGTTTACGAAAATGTGTCCGCAATGATCGACACCGGCGGCAAAAATGGCCAGGTGGAGATCGGTACGTTCGTGCGCATTGGTGACACTTGGCGACTGACTGACGTTCCAGCGGCGCTGACCGGGGCCCAAGGATTCACTTTCTTCGGAGCCGCGGAAAAGAGTGAGGAGGTTGCAGGTACCGGATCGGCGGCGCCAAGCGAGGATATGCTCAAGCTGCTGAAGGAGCTGGAAGACATCGATAAAGCCATGGCAACCGCAAGCGCGCCCGAGCAGTTGATGAAACTCAACGCGCGGCGCGCCGATCTGGTGGAAAAACTGGCACACGATGCCGATACGCCCGAGGATCAGGAAACCTGGTATCGCGATCTTGGCGACACCGTGCTAGCAGCGGTGCAAACCGGCACCTATCCAGAAGGTGTTGAGCGGTTGGAACGAGTGGCCAAAGAGCTTGCTGAGAATGGCAGGCCGGAGGCAGCGTCGATCGTCCAGTTTCGCTTGACGAAGGCCAAGTATTTCGTCGCTCAACAGGGGGGCGACAACTTCGCCCAAGTCCAAGAGCGATGGCTCAAGGACTTGGAACAGTTCGTAAGCGATCATCCCACGAGTGCCGACGCGGCCGATGCCATGATGGAATTGGCCACCGCGCATGAGTTTGCCGGCAGCGATGCGAAGGCGCTCAAGTGGTATGCCGAGATTGCCAAAAGCTTTCCAAAGTCACCCGTTCTTGCCACCGCCAAAGGAGCCCAAACCCGCTTGGAGTCGGTGGGAAAGCAGCTCAATATCGTCGGAAAGAAATTTGGAGTGACGGGCAATACGGGCCTGTCTAATCCCGCTTACAAGGGCAAAGTGGTCTTGTTGCATTATTGGTCAAGTGACGTGAACGTATGCCGGGCGGAGATCCCGCAGCTTCAGGACATGCAGGCCAAGTACGCCAAGAGTGGTTTTGCCATTCTGAGCGTCAGCCTGGACCGTGATCCCAAAGCGCTGCAGGAATACCTTTCGACCAAAAAGCTCCCTTGGGAAACGATTTACGAACCCGGCGGCATCACCGGTCGACTCGCAACGGAAATGGGCATTCACACGGTGCCCACCATGCTGCTGTTGGACAAGCAGGGCCGCGTAATCAATCGCGGCATTCACGCTGCCGAACTCGACAGCGAACTGCGCAAACTATTGATGACGGAACCGCGCCAAGCGAATCGGCCCTAGCGGCACGACCAATCAGTCTACAATGCTCGCCACTGCGCAGCCCCGGCTTTGCCGGTCGTACATGGCGGGATCAGGCAACTCTGGCCGCCACGGCGGAGCTTACGGCGCTGGCCGGCACAGCCGGCCCTGCGACTACGGCGATTAACTTATCGGCCCAGGTGGTGGCGGCAAGTCAACGAGGGCGCAAACAAAAACTGGCAACCGGTTTGCAAAAGCAACCCCCGGGGCGCAGGTAATACGGCAGCGCTTGGCAACTGTCCTGGCGTCTATCGACAGGCCACTCGCGTACTGGCATAACGCGCGGACCTTCGAAGGCTCGACCAGCGCCGAGTACGGCTGCTTCGGCAAACGCGGCAGGTTCTATAGGAGATCATGCTACCAACTCCAATGCTTGTTGCGCCGTAGCCGAGTGCTTCCCGGCGTGCTAGCCATCTTGCGGCTGCGGTTCGTCCGAGTCACCTTGCTTCTGCGAGCACGGAACTTCTCGGAGTCCTGCGAACTCTCAATGCGGAATCTGCTGGTGTAGTCGATTTCGTTATCGGACTCTTCAAACATTGGCCCAGTTTCCTTCTCTTTTTTCGAGTGGCTAATGCGACCCACGATCGGCGCCAGCTAGATGCAAGCGGTGCGCCAACCCTTGATAGCATCGCCGAACCGGTGCTGATTTCGTCGTTACTCGTTAGGGAATAGTGCTTTAGCGCATTGGCGAAACGAGGGAGCCGTCCCTGCGATTCTTCCAGGGTTCACCGAAGTTCACCAAAATGGTGAAACTGTTCGCACCGGTCCAATCTAAATATCGACGCAGACAGGCTTTACAGCGCTGTCATAACTGCCATTCGCAGGATGGCAATTTACACCACTGACAGCGAGTATCGCGTAAGTCTCGCCGTGCAGGTAGGTTACAGCGAACCATCAACCTAGTGGCGGCGTTTCACCAAAATGGTGAAATGGCCGAGCCACCCGGCGACCAAGACGTTGCCAGCTTCTGACGGTTCGAAAGGTATAATCGCGAGCGGCAGCGTGTAGTTTTTTCAATTCCCTGCTGCCAGATCATTTTTCTCGGGAAGCCGGAAGTCGCACTAAGTCCTGACCCGACTGGCGGTTTGCAACGGCAGACAGGCATGTTGAGCCCATGTCAAACCGGCATGGCACATGAATCGCTTAGGGAGGCTTTCACCGTCCGGCAAATTCCCACGCCGGCAACCATTGGAAATGAACTTCCAGGAGACTCGGGCATGGATGCCTCGCTGCAACAGAATCTATTTTGGGCTTTCGCGGCCGTACAGGTCGCCGGATTGGTCAGTGCCGCCCTGGCACGCCTTGCTGAGAATCGCTCGATCCAAGCCTCGTTCCAGGGGCTGTTCTTGGCTGCCATGTCGCTCGTGGCCCTTGTGACCGTCGCGTCGATCGCGATGGGGTGGACGGCCTGGGTGCTGTCTGGCGCCACGCTAGCGCTGATGGTCGTGATGGCCGTCTGGGATCCGGGCCTGCGGACTGCTAGCTAGCGGACGCGACGACTGACCGGTTTTTCAACGCACGATGCCCTGTCTCGGGCAAACTTCATCGTCGAACTGGCGCTATCGCTAACTCGCTCCACGTTCAAATCTTGCGATGGACTCCGCGCAACCGCTAACGGCGGAGCGATGGGAACGACCCCCAAAATCAAAAAAAAGCTCCCCTTCGGCATAACCGGCAGCCGAAATCAATACTCAGCGGGCAAGATCGGCCGCAATCGTTGCGCGAGGGAACCAAGCGAACCGTACGTTGTTGCCAGGTTGACCTGGTAACCGCGATTTCCCTTGAGCCGCGTCGAAGACTTTCAGTTCCGGCCTCAGCCGATCATGGTTTCCGCGTTTGCCGGCTATCGCCGGAACTACGAAAAAGGTTCGAACAAATCAGGAGGGGGAAGCATGCGACGGAAAATCTTTGCCATGGCGGTCGCCGCAATCGCCACGTTTTCGACGGTCACCGTGATGGCCGCGGACCAGAGCGAAACGGCTGTTGCCCAGCAAATCGCCACGGTCCTGCGCGATAGCGGCAAGATGCAAGGCTACAGCATTGGTGTGAAGTTCAAGGACGGGACGACCTGGCTGGCGGGGCGTGTCACCAGCAAGGAACAGGCTGCAACCGCCTTGGAGATCGTGGGCAACATCGAGGGGGTCGATCAGATCGTCAATAATTTGACGATCGGCCCCGCTGCGGCTGCTCCACCAGCTTCCCGCCGTAAGTCAACCATTGCGACGGAGCCCCCTGCTGTGCAGTTCGCCGGATCGCAGGACCCGCAGAAACAAGTGCAGTTAGCCAATGCGGAGCAGCCAGCGCCTAGGAACAAAATTGCCAAAACGCAGCCGGTGGCGCAGCGCCAGATGCAGAAGTCGGCTGGCTACAAGCAGTTGCCGCCGGCCCAACTCGCTCAAAACGTGCCGGCTCAACCCATGCCTGGTTACGGCCGTCCGATCCCCGCCTACCAGCCGGGAATGGGAGGGTCGGTAGCGCGGGCCACCTACGACCAGGCCCACATGCCGAATTACGCCTGGCCAAGCTATGCGGCGTACCCGAACTATGCCGCACTTAGCTATCCGAAACAGTACTCGGCTTCGGCCTGGCCGTTCATCGGACCGTTCTACCCCTATCCCCAGGTGCCACTCGGCTGGCGCCGGGTTTCACTCGAGTGGGACGATGGTTGGTGGTTCCTCGACTTCGACGATCGCGGCTGCCAGTAATGGCTAGCAGCGCGGCTGAGAGTTGAAACTCCGAATCCCCGTCGAGTTCGCTCGACGGGGATTCTTTGTATTGGTCGCATCGCGATCTGCAAAGCACGGTGGAACGGCCTTGATGGGAACATTGGAAATTTTGCTGAACTGGCGGGGCCAGCAAACGGCGGCGGTCGGTTGAATGGGACGTTGTAATATTTCATGGTGGCGTGGGTGCAGAAGTTGATCACGGGTCAGCCAGACGGTATCTGGCCCCGAACCGCCAGTTCGCCTTGACCGAATTTTGCGCCCATGCGAAACTTCGCCCCGACCGAGGCGGGTTGCCATAACGGGCTCGTAATCGCGGCTCGGAGAGCCGTGTCCACACGCGTTCCTGGGAAGGGAGGCAGTTGTCATGCGTTGCACGATGTTTATTGCTGGCTTTGCGTTACTGGGCTTGTCGGCTGGCTGCGGCCAAGCGCCGAAGGATGGCCAGCAAGTGGAAAACGGTTCCCAGGACGCGGTTGTTCCGGAAGGTGGACCCGAGATTGCGGTACATCGCTTTTTGGAAGCCGTGAAAGCCGGTGACGACGAACGATCGGCCCAAATGTTGACCTCACGCGCGCGTCAGAAGACGGCGGAGTACAACATGATCGTGGCCCCGCCCGGCAGCGATACCGCATCGTTCAAGGTTGGTGAAATCGAAATGCTGGGCGAGGACGGCGCCCATGTTGCAAGCTTCTGGACTGACGTGGACGAGCACGGCGAGAAACACACGGACGCCATTATTTGGATGGTTCGCAAGGAGGCCGAAGGATGGCGCATTGCGGGGATGGCGACTCGTATATTTGAAGACAAGCCGGCAATGATCTTGAATTTCGAAGAGCCGGAAGAGATGCTGGCAAAGCAGCAGCAAATGGAAGCCGACATGTCGCGCCACGCCAGTGCAGAAATCGCCGAAAAGGGGGGAACAGCTTCGGCAGATTCGCGTTCCAAAGTGGACACAGCGCGGCAGAAGCTGCGTTAGTCATCCATCGCAAACCTTTCTATTAGAACAACTTAGCTCGTGCAACCCAAAAAGAGATCGCGCCTCAAGCGCGATCTCTTTTTTTTGTTTTGCGTCCCACCTCTGGACAGCAGCTAATCATGCATTAGACTTGCCGTACTGGCCGTTAAACTAAGCGCAAAGCGCCTGGGCATCTTAATCCCCACAGCTTCGCTCCTACCGCTTGACAACTCAACAGTAGCTGTTAGCCTAACAACCTAGATTGTGCATTCGTGTTCAAGCTACCTAATCCGTAAGGCTTATTAGCAGGGCAGCCAAGAAGCTAGCTTGAATTCGATTTGCACAGTCCATTGTGTCCGCCCGCTTCGACTGCCGTCGGAGGAGCCGGGTTGGCGAGTCCGACGGCAAATCGTTTGAAACGTAACTGTTTCAGGTACCTGTGTAACTTTTTAGGAGGATTGAGGATGAATCGCACGTTAATTTTGGGCCTCGCGATCTTTTTCGCGGTGGTCGGCATCGCCATGTTGGGCGGTGAAAAAGTGGCCGTCGCCGGCCATGGTTGTCATGGTTGTGACGGTGGTAGCTGTGGCGGTTGCGACGGCGGTTGTGACTGCGGCGCCTGCGATTGCGGTGGCCGCCGTAGGCATCGCTGCTGCGGTCGTCGTGAACGTCGTAGGAATCGTTGCTGTGGTTGCGCGGGCGAAGCACCTGTATGCTGCGCTCCCGCGGCATGCGAGGCTCCGGCTTGCCCGCCGAGTTGTGCAGGTGAAGCGGCTCCGGCCGCTGCCCCGGCTGCTCCGCCGGCTCCCAGCGCCTAGTAGTCTTTTTGCCGCTGGGACGCCTGCCCTGGGTGTCCTAAGTGGATGTAGAATTAAGCCGGGCCTCCTCGCGAGGCCCGGCTTTTTGTTTGCGCCACAGTCACAAACCCGAAACGCTTGTGAGGAAGTCCGCCCATTTGTTCTTATTTCCGCCCTAACGCTTCGCACCTGGCGGGGCGAATGCCGAAAGAACCAGCATGTCTTTGCAACCATCCCTTCCCCAGCCGCAACTACCCCCGGACTCGGTTCGCGGATTCGTCAGCCTGTTTCTGATCATGCATTTGTTTGCTGTCGCGGCGGCCCTGTCGTCGTACGTGTCCGCGTCGCTTGTGCAGCGGCAACTGGTGAATGGTCTGAGGCCCTATCTGCGGACATTGAACTTCGACCTGACCCACGTTTTCCCAGCGGTTGCCCGGCTGCACCTCACGCATGCAGGGCCGGTCGACGTCGATTTTCGTCTCACCGGGGAGACCGATCTTCCGGACGGCAAAAAACAGGCTTGGCAGATTCCTCGCTCGGGCCTGTTTCCACCAACTCGGTACCAGCGCGACCAGGCGCTGGCCAACGTAGTCGGTTGCCTGATGGAGAGTGAAAGCGAGGAATTAGAGTCGATACTGCCCCGTGCCCTTGCCGCCGCCGAACTGCGGAAACTTGGAGCCAAGAAGGGGTCGATCACCGTCACCGCCCATTACCTACAGGAACTCAACGATCTTAAGGCCGCTGAATCAAGTCGTCGCGACCCGTTCGATGCAAGCTATTACCGTGTGGTATTCGATGCCCGTGTCATCGCCGCGGTGCTCGGTGGAGTGGACTTGCACAAGAGTGCCGCGAAGGGCGAAGTGGCGCCCGTGACCGGCGCTGGAGGAAAGTCGTCGAAGTCGGTCCCTGGGATCAAGACACCGTAAGCATGAACATCAAGACGTATTTTTCGTCGCTGATTGCCGACACCGGCACCTGCTGGAACCGCTTTTGGTTCTGGCCGCTGGATCGCAGGCCGCTCGATTGGCTGCGGATCGTCGCAGGCTGCGTTTCGCTCTATCTGCTCGCTACCTTGACGCCGGATCTCAACACCTACTTCGGTGAAAACGGATTGCTGCCGGTCGAGGCGGTCAACCGGGTTTCGACCAATGCCGCGGGAGACAGCCTGCGAGGTTGGTCGTACCTCGACTATTTCACCTCCAGCACCGAATTGCTGAGCGTGCATGTCCTGGGCATCGCCGTAGTCGCGCTGTTTACATTGGGATGGCTCACTCCGGCAACATCGCTGCTGTCGTTAGTGGTCATGCTATCAACGGTTCACCGCGCCCCCATGATCACCACGCTGGTCGAACCGGTCGTCACCCTGGTGCTGTTTTATTGGTGCCTCGGTCCTGGCGGACCGATCGCGTGGGCGGCGCGCGCGATCACTCGGCAACCCATGCAGCGCGTGAGTGTGTGGGCCTCGGTTTCGCTGCGCCTGATACAGGTGCACGTCGCGCTGCTGTACGGCACGATGGGCTTATCCAAGCTGCTGAGCGACACATGGTGGAACGGCACCGGGATCTGGTGGCTGATGGCCCGGCCGGAATCGCGGTTGCTCAACCTGGCGGGAATGGCAGAATTGACGCTTGGCACAACGCCAATCGGCCTTTACCTGGTGAATTCATGGACCCACGCCGTCGTGGTCTATGAGCTGGCATTCGCCGTGCTGATCTGGAATCGCACGCTGCGTCCGCTCCTGCTCGGCTGGTCGATTGTGCATTGGATCGGCATCGCCATCTTGCTCGGCCAACCCCTGTTGGCCGTCACGATGATCGGCGTCAACGCTGCATTTATGACCAACGATACGACCAGGTGAACGCAGTTATTGGGGTTTCGCGAGTGCGTACAGATTATTACCAGCTAGCATCCCTGAGAGTGGTTCTTCTCCGACCTCCGCTGTGACCGATGATATCGTGCCGGCACGCTCTTGCTGTGCAAGCTCACGTCCCGACGACGCGCACCAACCCGGGCCCCCAATTCCGAGGCGTTATTGTGCAGCGGCACCTCCGGGCGCGACAAGACCGTCAGCAATTCGCGCTTCGTCGACACCGCCGGAGAAGCGGCGTTTCGAACGCGCTTCCGCTAGACGAAGCAGGCGGCCAAAGTGCGATTCGCGAGATGCGAAGACGAGTTGGCAAAGTTTCAGCCCGGCGACAAAATGAGAGTCGGGCGCTGTGAATCGACTCATCGAATCGAGGACTTTTTAAGGAGCTACAAATCGTGAAAAGTTTTTTCTGGCGAATGATTTGTCTGTTGGCTGCAATAGCGATCGCGACCGCTTCACCCGCCGCCGCGACAGCGCAGGGCAAACGCCCCAACATTGTCATCATCTGGGGCGACGACATTGGGCAGTCGAACGTTAGCGCCTATTCCCACGGCGTGATGGGCTACAAGACCCCGAACATCGATCGCGTAGCCAGGGAGGGGATGATGTTCACCG
>SXGT01472214.1_pt1 | contig 12846 bp, 17 predicted proteins | sample 3176221 | NCBI WGS metagenome assembly SXGT01 (sample SAMN11356862, study PRJNA531348) | freshwater metagenome | isolation source: freshwater sample F1-120 | place: China: Fuxian Lake, Yuxi | collected 2017-12-25
ATGTTTTTTGATGATGCAATGTAATTTAGATTCCATGTCAGCTCCGATTGTTAAGACAATAACCGCTTAAACGGTTTTTTTGGCCTAGATTACCACAACGGGCTGTTTTAAATCATCGTGCTCTGCTTATGCACGTGCTGCCCATTGGTTATTGCGCTTTACGGCTTGATGGTTTGATGCGGAAAGGTTTGGTCAGCGGTGGGTGCGGCGGATGGGTTGCGGCTGGCGCTAACCCAGTCTTTCAGCATGGGCAGCAATTGCGCCATAAAAATAGCGCCCACTACCCACATTATTACGCTGTTTTTTGCTTCCAAAACATCGGCTTTGGTGGCGTAGTTTGACTTGATCACCGCGACATCCGTTTTTAGACCATATATATCTTTTCGTATTTCTGCGACATCAGTTTCCAAATGCTCAACACGTTGTATTAAATCCACAGGTGGCTCTCCACCGCCGTTACCGGCGTCTTGAAGTTGAGGCGAAGGGCCGGTTTTAATCACATGCAATCTCGGCTTAGTCGTCATGGTCGTCGGCCTTCGGGTTGGTAGCATTATGGCACAACTCGGCCACCTTGAAATAATCGAACAAATACAAAAAGCCGCAATCCTCGCAACGTGCGGTAATCACCGGCAATGCCCCGCTTGCACCATAGGTTATTTCGGCTTTAACCGCATCCTCTAGCAGATAAAGCCGGGTTTCCGGCAGCGAACGCAAACCGGCTACCGCCTGCGTTGACGTGGGCTCGCTTTTGAGGGTGCCACGCAATACCCAGTTATGCCCATCACACCACGGGCAACGTTTTTTATCCAGTCGCACCAGCCAGTCGTCGGCGGCTTCCAGTGATACCAGTTTGAATTTTTCGCTCATATTATTCCTTATGCCATAGCGCCTTTTTGGCAATCGCCGCCACTAAATGGATTTTGTCGATTTCAGCCAAGTTAAAGGCTTGTGGTGGGTGAGCCTCGTTAACCGACATCACATGCACTTTATCATCACGCTGATAGAGCAGGGTTTTCACCATCACGCGGCCATCGTGGGTTTTCAGCAAGATTTCATCGCCGGGAATCGGCTCGCTATTCGGCTCGACAATCACAAATTCCCCATCCCGAATGCGGGGCTTCATGCTGTCGCCATGGCAGCGTAACGCGTAGGCGTTTTTATCGCGGGTTGGGTAGGTGATGTGGCCGTCGCCAAAACCCACGGGGTATTCCAGCTCTGACCAATGGCCGTTATCACCGAGTTGTGCTGAGCCAACGACGGGAATGGCGCTAAATTCCCCCAGTGCTGGCCCAGCTTCAACCCGCTGCGCGGGGTCTGGGGTGTTGGTGATTGATAGGCCACGGAGTTGTGCTTCAGATATTCCCAATGCAGTTGCCCATTTTTTTACAGTAGCGTCGCGCGGGTCGTTTTGCTTGCCTTTTAAAAACCGGTTTGTAGTTGGTTGGGGCACGGTTGACCGGTCTTCCATATCGTAGGCGTTCCATTTCCTAAGGTCCATTTCCCTTTGTAGATTTTCTCTAAGTTTGCTCATGGTTAAAGCATACGGGCGCGTATTTTTTAAATCAAAGTCAATTTCGTATTGACATTGATACGATTGCGTATTATTTTCTTGCGGTATGAACATTCAATACCTCCTGACACGCTTAAACGAAAAAATGAGTGACGCAAAAATTGGCATTGCTATAGGTGCGCCTCAAGCAACGGTTACGAGGCTGAGAAATGGTTCTCATAAGCGTACATTTTATGAAAGAGCCGAAGCTATAAAAAATCTTGCCATTCAAAACGGCATTGACATTTTCCCATCCTAACCATGCACAAAATCTCGCCCATTCCAATCATCCCCCGCTATGGAAACCGCCACCTGACGACGCACGAGAATTGTCTACAAAGGCGGTTGTTACGTCGTCTGCATAAACGATTCGAACGCTCACTTCAAAATGTCGAGCGAGAGCAAGCCATTCTGAAAGGAATGCCGAGTCATTGTTTAAGTCTAGCAGCCAGAGAGCTTCACTCAACCGCTTGCTATGTTCGCTCGGCGGGGAAATATGGTTTTGCGCTGGCACAAAATCGCTATAGACGCTGGGTGCTGATTGCAATTTATCGGCTGCAACGATGGCGTATTTGGTTGGCATTTGGAGGTTCCTATGTTCATTGAGAGATTGGGGAATTTTGATTTTAGCACTGGGGCTTCCACCTTTTTTACCCCATGACCATGCACCCACCCCGTCGAACCTCAGACCTCACACGCTCCGGCAACGACGGCGGGGCCGGGTGCGCCCGGTGTTGCTTGCAGGTTGTGAAAGACAGCGTGGATGAGGCCATGGCGAAAGGCATGAGCTTTAATCAGTGGCGTAGCAGCTCATTGGCGCTATCTGATGCTTTAGCAGCCAGCGCAGAATCGCGAGCTTGTCTTTTAGGATCGACTTGTCAACGGGAAGGGATCGAGCGGCGCACGGTGGCGATGATGCAGTGCGCGCCCAATCCACAATCTGACCAGCGCACAGCGCCTTAGCTTGCCATGGCCATTTATCCAGCGGTTCATTCAGGTTTTTCGACAGATGCGTAGCCAGAGACGACGCCACGGGCAGCCATTCAGCGGGGTTATCGATGGTCGTAATATCGCCATTCAACCGCGCTGCGTGCTGTTGATACCAGTTAAACAATATTTCGGCGGCCTGTTCGCCGGTCAGTTTTTTCATGACTTAACCCCTGTGTTAGTTGATGTGTGTGAGAGCGTTGATTCTAACATGAGGGTTACTCCTATTTTCGCCGCTGGCAGACCGGCTTTGTCTGCTGTTTCATCCTGTGTGACAGCGCTTTGCCGCCAGCGTTTGGGGCGGCCTTTTTTTGGGATAGGCCATGATCAAGCGTAACAAAACCATCAGCTTTACTTTGTCCGATCAAGACCATGCCCAACTAGAGGCGCTGGCCGAGCTGGATAGCATTACCTTGTCCGAGTATTTGCACCGTATCGCCATTACCCACCTCGCCGAATTAAGAGCCGAGACCATGATGAGGATGGAAATCTTTATGGGCAATGAAAATAGGATTTAGAACATTTACCCACTCAAACAATAAAAAAAATATGCCTGTCACCACGATCAATTCACGCAATAAAGGGGCTTCCGCCGAACGGGAGCTAGCAGGGGTGCTATTCGATGCGCTGGGCGTTCGCCTAGTGCGTAATCTCGACCAGTGCCGGGGCGGTGGCCACGATTTGGTGGTAGCTGAGGGTCAGGAAGGCCCGGTGTGCGACTACTTGAAGGGTTTTGCCATTGAGGTGAAGCGGCACCAGACCGCGACGCCTGCCAAGATTTCCGGATGGTGGGATCAGGCCGAGCGCCAGGCTTTAGCGGTCGGTAGGCAGCCCTTATTGGCCTATCGTGCCGACCGCCAGTCGTGGCGGGTGGTATTACCGGTACTGGATAGTCAGGCTGAAATCGATCTGAAGCTGTTTATATTCATGGCACGTGAGTGCCTGGCGTTGCGGGCGGCGTGATGCATAAAGACACCAAGCTAGCCATTGCCTTGCAATACCTAGCGCTGGGCCTGAAGATTCAACCGATTCACTGGATAGCGGACGGCCAGTGTTCGTGCGGGTTGAAAGACTGCAAAACGCCCGGTAAGCACCCGTTGACGGCGCAAGGCTATAAGGATGCCTCGGCGATGGCCGGGCAGATTCGCACCTGGATCAACCGCTGGCCCCGGTGCAATCTGGGTCTGACCATGGGCCAGGTGATCAACGGCCAGCGTCTGATTGCGCTGGACATCGATCCGCGCAACGGCGGCGATGACGGCCTGGCGGAACTGATTAAGCAGCATGGCCCCATGCCCGATACACCGATGCAGCTCACCCAGTCCGGCGGGCAGCATTATTTGTTTTGGACGCCTGAAAACGCGCAGTTGCCGGGTTATCTGACGAATCGCGGTGTCGAGGTCAAGACCAAGAATCATATCAACATCTATCCGTCGGTGGGTCTACAGGGCGAATATCACTGGGAAGCCAGCGCCGATCTGTTGGACGGTTGTCCGATTGCCGACGCGCCGGGCTGGTTGCTGGAGTTCAAGAAGCCGCCAGCGCCAGCCCAGGCTAAAGCGGCCGGGGATTTGTTCATGGATGCGGTGGTTGTGGCCAGCCTGAAAGAGGCGCTGGTGTTTATCCCGCCCGATGAGTATGACTTGTGGGTCAAGGTTGGTCAGGCGCTCAAGGAGCTGGGACAGCAAGGCTTTGGATTGTGGGCGGCATGGTCGCAATTGTCGGCTAAGTTCGAGCCGCGGGTGATGCGCCCTAAATGGGAGAGCTTCCGCCCGACCGAGATCCATTATCAGTCGATTTTTAGCCTGGCCGAGCAATACGGTTGGGTGAATTCGGCACGCAATGATCAGCAGGATTTTGACGACTTGATGCGGAAGGCGCAGCGCAAGACGGCGGCACCGACGCTGGAGCCTGTCGCGCCGGTGGTAGAAGATTTGCGCTGGCCGCCATCGTGCGCAGGGCTCAGCGAGATCAGTGATTTACTGCAAACCGGTGGCGGGGTGCGCCATGCGGCGATTGGTCGTGCGGCTACGTTGGCGTTGTTGGCTTATGCGGCCGGGCGCAAGTACCGCACGACATTCAATGATCCGCTGATGCTGTATCAGGTGCTGTGCGCACCGTCACTGGCAGAAATTCGCCATGTCAAAAACACCCTGTTCAACCTCTGTCGGCAAGCAGGCTTGTCCGGCGTCAAGCAGATGGATTTGATCAGTCCTCACCAGATTTATCAAAAGCTGCATGAAAACCCGGAATTGCTTTACATCAATGACAAGTTTGTGCAGCAGCTTCGACAAGCCAAGCGCCAGCCGTCTGGCGCTCAGGAAAACGCCCTAGCCACTTTGTCAGACCTGTACGAATCAGACAGTGTGCCATTGGGAAACCCTGCCGATTACGGGATTAAGTCCGATAGCAAGCAGGTGGTGATCCATGCCCCGGCGCTGAATTGGCTGGCGATGTTGCCCGATGAGCAGGCCAATGAGCTGCTGTGTGTGAGCGAGTTGAGCCGAGGAGCGCTGAATCAGTATGTGTTTTCCTACGCCGATCCCTCTCAAAGTATCGCCAGCGAGCCTCAAGACATCGATTGGCCGCCCGGCATTATCGAGCGATTGCAGCGTGTGGCCGATCAGGCGATTGTCAGTGAGTTCGATGGCCTGGTCAATCATGCCGAAGAACCGCCCAACATCACCCGGGTACGGTTTGAAACCCCGCCTGACGCGGCCTATGCCGAGATGATGGCGCTGTCCAATCATCCGCTGGCGCGCAATATTCTGCTGAGCGCACGAGATCAGATGCGGCGCATTGCCGCTGTGCTGGCGGTGTGGGTCAATCCGCAGACGCCGGTAGTCACTCAAGAGCTACTGGATTTCGCCAAGCGCGTGGAGCTGACCTCGTGCCGCGAGGTATTGTCTCGACTAAAACTGATGTATAGCGAGGATGGCAAGACCAGCGCGGCACAAAAAATCATGGCCACGATCCATAGGGCCGGGGTTGCTGGGATTACTCATCAAAACCTAGTGCGTTTTTGCCGCTCCTATAAGAATCTAGGCAAAGACGAGCGTGCCAAGCTGATGATGCAGCTGATTGATGATGGTGATGTCGCGGTGTTGCCTAATGTCAATCTCAAGGGTGAGCGGTTCATATCAACCGATTTTGTCCAACAACCCTTAGCCAAGGGAGACAAAGGAGACACAAGGGAGACACGTTTTTTGAGTAGTGTCTCCCCATGCGAGCCCACGGATGGCGCTGGATAGAGGCGCAAAGTAGACAAAGGAGACGCCTCTTATAGGAAAAAAAATTTCTCTATAAGAGGGTCTCCTTTGTCTCCCTTGGCTAAGGTAAAGAAGAATAAAACAAGAACAAACAATGAATTTAAGCTGAAAAATAGTCAAAAAAAGAACTAAACAAAAACATTTTAAGAGGAAACCCCATGTCAGACCTCCATATTTTTCACAAACTCGCCAAAGATGCCGGTAATCGGCTCGACCACTCGTTATTGGCACTGTTGTTCATGGTGCTGAGGTTGGCATGAGTCTAACCCCCCACCAACAAGCCGCTTTAGACCGCTTGAACACCTTTCTGGGCGACGACTGCGCCACCATGGCCACACTGGAAGGTTATGCCGGGGTTGGCAAAACTTTTCTAATGGGCGAGTTCCTGAGGCTAGCCAAGGCTGCTCACAGCGTTTGTGTGGCCGCCCCTACCCATAAGGCGCTTAAAGTCATTTGCTCGGCGCTGGAGGCCTCTGGATCGGAAATTAGCGCTATTGTCGATGACGAGCCCGACGACTTGTCAGGCGGTATGTTCGCGGTATACCAGCGAAAGCAATCAAAAAAAGGGCTTTACGCGGCTACCGTGCATTCGTTGTTGGCATTGCGATTGACGGAGCTGGAAAACGGCGAGACGGAGTGTAAGCCAGACCCCAGCAGGCTGCCGTCCCTATCAGAATACGATTTGGTGGTCATCGATGAAAGCTCGCTGATTTCAAAGCGCATGCTGGAAATGATCATTACACACAAGAAAGCGGCCAAAGTGTTGTTTATAGGCGATCCGGCCCAGTTGCCGCCTATCGAGGATAAAAACGCTATCAGTCCGGTGTTCACCCACATCGACAACAAGATTTCGTTGACCGAGGTCGTTAGGCAGGCCGCGGACAATCCCATCATCAAGGTGTCGATGGCCATTCGTCAGGCGGTGTATAAATTCTCGCCACAGGATTTTATGGCGCATTTGCCACCCTTGCCAGCGTCAGCAGCCTGTCTGAATGGCTCTGCGCAAATGCTGATTGATTTTGCGGCATCAGAGCAGCTGGATGGACGTGATGCGCGGGTGTTGTGCTACCGAAACAACACGGTGAGCCATATCAATCAATCCGTGCATGAGCGCTTGCACCCTGGCACGTTGTATGCCGAAGGCGAAAAGTTGCTGTGCTATTTCTGCTCTGGCAATGGCCCAGGCGAGAAGTCGCCTTTTTTGACGGCGTCCGGCAGTGAGTACAAGGCCAGGCTAATGGATGAGTTTACAGTTGTAAGCGCCAGGGAAGACCGGGATCAATTTGGGGTTTCCGTCATGATGCTGGCACTTGAGACGGAAATTGGAAGCATCGTTAACACCCAGGTGCCCATCGATAGACAGAGCTATCAGCGCGAAATCAACGCAATATGGAACGAGTATCGAAGCGTCAATACAGCGCATGAACTGGAGAAGGATCATTCAGCGAAAAACCAGCTTAAGGATAAGAAGAAAAGCCTTAGCCGAAAAGCCTACGCCATGCGCAATAAGTACCCCGACCTGCGCCACGCCTACGCTATGACCGTGCATCGCTCTCAAGGCAGTACGTTCGATACGGCGCTGGTGCATTACGCCGACATCAATACCATGCGCTCGTCATTTGAATTTAATCGGGCGCTGTATGTGGCCTGTACGAGACCGCGCCAGTATCTGGCTGTCGTGGTGTAACCCCACCGTTAACTGGAGAAGACATGCTTAAAATTTTATGTGCCATAGCCGCCATACCAGCGTTTATGCTGATAGCGGGGCTCATACTGGCCTGGAAATGTGTTTTTTTTGCCACGATGCATATTGACCAGGCGATTGATGGGGCGCTTGACCGATGGCTATAAAACAACTCATCGATGAGGTTCTGAAGAAAGAGGGCGGATATATAAACCACCCGGCGGATAAAGGCGGCCCCACCAAGTACGGCATTACTCGCCGAACGCTGGAAACCTGGCGTGGGGTGCCGGTTGAGTCACGCGATATAGAGCTGCTGGATAAAGATGAGGCTGCTCAAATTTACGAGGCGCGGTATTACATTTGGCCCGGTATCGACAAACTTCCCGAGCTGATCAGGCCGGTTGTGTTTGACATGGCCGTGAATCATGGCCCCATCAAAGCCGTTGAGCTGTTGCAAGATACCCTGATCAAAATGACCGGTAAAAAGCTGGTGGTGGATGGTTGGATCGGTGGCCATACGATGGCAGCGGCTATTATTGCCGTTAATGTGTATGGTCAGGATGTGGTCAGGCAGTTGTGCAATCGGCGGGCGGCGTTTTATCACAAGATTGTTGAAAACAATCCTAGCCAGGCGGTATTTTTGAAAGGCTGGCTGACCAGGGCTGATAGCTTTAGGGTGGGTTGATGCTGCCCGGCATTGTACAGGAACTTGTTTGTCTGATCGGCGAGGCTGAGGCGCTCAGACTGGTTAAGGTGGTAGGTGGTCAGGCGCTGTTTTTTCCAACAATAGGCGATAAGCCCGCCTATTTGGCGGAGGTGTTGACTGAAGGCGCATGGTTAAAGCTCTGCCATCGTTTCGGCGGTGGCTATGTGTATATTCCTAAGTGCCATCGCACCATGCTGCTGCAACGCAATCAGTGGATTCGGCAGGCTAGGGCAGACGGTAAGAGTATTCGTGATTTGGTGTGTTTGACCGGTCTGACAGATCGACAGCTGATTACCATTTGCGGTGGGTCGGATTCAGGCGAAGCGCTTCAGATGGATTTATTAAGCGATGACACTTAGTCTGTCCATTGTTTATATCATGGAGGCAGGGCGATGAAATACGGTATCGATTGGCGGCAGCGCAGCACGATCAGGGGCGCTGTGTGGCTGGTGACGGCGGTGATTGGTTTTGGCTTGGCGTTGTCAGGTCAGCCGGTGGATCAGGTGTTATTGGTCGGTGCGGCGGTTGCTGGCGGCTTGGGCGTTGGAGTCAAAGACGCATGAGCGACAAGGATGAAAGCAGTTTGCATGTGGTAGATACCTCTAAATCACTCACCGTCGAAGAGTTGCAGGAACTCAAGCGCTTGGCGGCCATGAGCAAAAGCGCCAAACTGGTGTTTGCCGTGGTACTGGGGGCCGTGTCGCTGGTAGGTGCCGATAAGTTTATTGAGTTTTTGGGCAGGCATCACTAATCACATGACCTTGTCTCCGCAGCGCGAAAAATTCTGCCAAGGCATTGCCGATGGTTTGAGTCAGGCGGAATCTTTGCGTGCTGCTTATCCGAAGTCTAAAAATTGGAAGCCTGAAGCAGTATGGTCAGAAGCATCCAGACTATTGGCCAACCATAAGGTTTCCGCAAGGGTCGCGGAAATCCGCGCCGAACTGGCAGAAAAACAACTCTGGAAACGCGAAGACAGCGTTAAGGCGCTCAAAGGCGTCATAGAACATCCGGACAAGGCTTCAGATATCGTAGTCGCCGTTAAAGAGCTGAACGCCATGCACGGTTATAACGAGCCACAAAAAATAGCCATGACCAACCCGGATGGCACGCCAGCAGTACAGATGCCGACCATTATTCAGATTGTCGATTTAGCCCATGACGACAGCACAGATAGCGATACCGCCTAAACTGCGGCCTGTGTTTGCGCACAAACGCGGCGCGTTGCGCTATCGTTGCGCCTATGGCGGTCGAGGTTCCGGCAAGTCGTTTTCATTTGCGCTAATGGCCGCTGTCTGGGGCTGTGTTGAATCCTTGCGGGTGCTGTGCACCCGTGAGTTGCAGGTCAGCATTAAAGAATCATTCCACGCCGAACTGAAGGCAGCCATTGCTTCGCAACCCTGGTTGTCCGCCCACTATGACGTAGGCATCGATTACCTGCGCGGCAAAAACGGCACCGAGTTTATCTTTCGCGGCTTGCGGCATAACATGGGCAGTATCAAATCCATGGCCAAGATCGATCTATGCATTGTCGAAGAAGCTGAAGACGTTCCGGAACAATCCTGGGTGGATCTTGAGCCGACCATACGCGCGCCAAACTCTGAAATCTGGGTGGTGTGGAATCCACGCCTCGAGGGCAGCCCGGTTGACAAGCGCTTTATTCACAACACCCCGCCACGCTCACGGGTGGTTAAACTCAATTACGCCGATAATCCCCGCTTTCCGATGGTGCTGGAAGAGCAGCGCCAACATGCCCGGCAAACGCTAGACCCCGGCTTGTATGCCCATATTTGGGACGGCGACTACTGGTCAGCCAGTGCCGCGCAAATCCTTAATGGTAAATGGACAGTACAAGACTTTACCGCGCATAGCTACTGGAACGGGCCATATTTCGGCGCAGATTGGGGCTTTGCCCAAGACCCAACCACGTTGGTTAAGCTGTGGGTATTTGAAAACGTGCTGTATGTCGAGCATGAGGCGTATGAAGTGGGGGTTGAGATCGATCATACCCCGGCGCTATTTCGCAAAGTCCCGGATGCCGAAAAACATACCATCCGCGCTGATTCAGCCCGCCCCGAAACTATCAGCTATATGCGCCGTCAAGGCTTCAACGTGCGCGGCGCGGAAAAGGGCAAAGGCAGCGTGGAGGATGGTATTGCTCACTTGCTAGGCTATACCAAAATCATTATACATTCCCGCTGCAAACACGCCATCCAGGAAGCGCGGCTGTGGTCGTACAAGGTAGACCGATTAAGCGGCGATATTCTGCCCAAGCCAGCCGACGGCAATGACCATTGCATTGCTGAAGGCGTTTTAATTACAACAATGCGAGGTGACGTTGCAATAGAAAACATCACTACTGATGATTTTGTAATGACTCGCGGCGGTTGGCAGCGAGTGTTATACGCAGGGCAAACAGATGTCAATAGAGATATTTTGCGGGTTGAGACAAATGGGGGAATAGTTTTTTGCACGCCAGACCATGAAATATGGGTTGAGCAAAAAGGATTTCTAAGAGCTGATGCTATAAGATACGATGACGATATTATTTTAATAAAGGAATCATTATGGCTATCTCAGAAACTTATGAATATAACGGGGAAATTTATCGCCGCTATCCGTATGCAAAAAATCGAAGCGATAGAGTTTATTTTAAAAAATCAAGAACCCGAATGTCACCAATATTCCTACATAGGCAAATATGGATTGATCATTTTGGGCCTATTCCAAAAGGGTTTCACATTCATCACAAAGATAATGACCCGAGCAATAACGCTATTGAAAATCTTGAATGCGCAAGTTGTAAAGATCATTTTAAGCATCATCCGGTATGGGGCGGTGATGATGAAGGATTTAAAAATCATCTCGACAGAATACGACCGCTTACAAAGGACTGGCATGCAAGCGAAGAAGGCAGAAAAAAGCATGCTGAAATTGGCGCAATGGCCTACAAGGCATTTGTTCCAATGGTTAAAAAATGCGAATACTGCACTATTGAATTTAATACAAAACAATCAGGACACGCAGATAAATACTGCTCAAATACATGCAAATCAGCAGCAAGGCGTCAATCAGGAGTCGATAACATCATCAAAACGTGCCCATGCGGAAAAGAATTTGCAACTGATAAATACAAAAACGTTACGCATTGTTCGAGGACGTGTACTAACCATTACAGAACACGGAAAAGCAAATAGGGTATTTGATTTAACAGTAGAAAATCATCACGAATTTTTTGCCAACGGTGTTTTAGTATCGAATTGCTGGGACGCGGCCCGCTATGCCCTGGAACCCATCATGAAACGCGGCCATGGCAAATCCGGTATCACCACACCAACAAACAGCGCCGTGAGCGCCTGGTAACTATGAAACCCATTATTCAAACCCCAGACCCGTTATTACAGCGAGAAATCACCAGTCACCACCCAGCCTCAAGCGTAGCGGCATTGCTGGCGATCCTGACCGAGGCCGAGCAGGGCGATATTACCCGGCAGGCCGAACTGTTCACCGACATGGAGGAGCGGGACGCGCATATTTATGCAGAGCTGCACAAGCGCAAGATTGCCGTGTCTCAGTTGGATTGGACGCTGGCACCGGCGCGCGATGCCGGGGAGGCGGAAAAGAAACTAGCCGCCGAATTGGCCGCCATCATTCAAGACAGCCTCGATATTGATACCCTGATCTTCGACCTGGCTAGCGCCATCGGTCACGGCTTTGCCGCTACTGAAATTGAGTGGGGCAAGACTGAAAAAGGCTATTGGCTGCCGGTTAAGCTATATCCGCGCCCTCAACGCTGGTTTACCGTGGATCGTGAAACCTATCAACACATCCGCCTACGCCAAACCGGCGCGCCCTACGGCGTGGAATTAGTGAAATACGGCTGGATTTTGCACCAGCACAGCGCCAAAACCGGCTACCCGGCCACACAAGGCTTGTTTCGTGCGCTGGCCTTGCCGTACCTGTTTAAAAACTTTGCCGTTAAAAACTGGCTGCGTTTCTGCGAGCTGTATGCAGTGCCGATTCGGGTACTGATGACCCAACAGAAAGATCCGGAACAAAAGCGCGAGTTGCTCAGGCAGCTGCAAGCCATGGGTCAAAACGGCGTGGCGTTGCTCGATGGCATGCTGAGCGAAGATTTGCACACCGTGGACGCGGCCAGAGGGGAAGGCCAGGGCTTTTTATCGTTGATCGAATGGGCTGAGCGCAGCATGTCCAAGGCCATTCTTGGCGGCACGTTAACCAGCGACAGCGGCAAAAACGGCAACTATGCCACAGCCAATGTGCATGACGACGTGCGCTACCAAATCAGAGACCACGACGCCAAACAGATTGCCGACACACTGACCCGCGATTTAATCGGCGCGATACTGACCATCAACGGCCTGAACCTGCGCTGTCGCTGGCAGTTTGACACTCAGGAGCCGGAAGATTTGGCATTGTATGCCGACGCACTCCCTAAGCTGGTCAGCGTGGGTGCGCAAATCCCGGTCGCGTGGGCGCATGATAAATTAAAAATACCGCTGCCGGAAGGCAATGAGCCGGTATTGGCATCCGCCAAACCCGAACCCACCCAGCCTAACCCGAATAAAACCGGCTTAAGCGCGGGCCTGGTCACGCTAGCAGGCGATAAGCCGCGCTTTACGCCAGAGCAGCA
>SXGT01720380.1_pt1 | contig 12846 bp, 14 predicted proteins | sample 3176221 | NCBI WGS metagenome assembly SXGT01 (sample SAMN11356862, study PRJNA531348) | freshwater metagenome | isolation source: freshwater sample F1-120 | place: China: Fuxian Lake, Yuxi | collected 2017-12-25
GCCGCGCGCACGGCCCGGCCGCTCGACACGACCGGTCGCGGCGCGGCGCCCAACCCACGCGCCGCTCACATCACGGGTGCACCACCCGCAGCGTCGCGCCCGCGGCCACCGAGCGCCAGTCCGCGGTGGCGCCGTCGGGCCACCGCACCCGCACCTCGGCCTGCCGGGCGGCGCCCACGCCGAAGACCGTCGCGAGGTTCCCGTTGGCGCGGTAGTCGGGGTACGGCGTCGAGCGGCGCCGTTGGGTCACGGTGTCCGAACGCACCTCGACCGTCGCCGACAACGAGCGGGCGCGGCCGCCCTTGTCGTAGACCTCGACCTCGACCCAACCGTTGGTCCCACCGGGGTTTTTCCACACGAACGCGCGCCCCGCCCCCGGCGTCTCGGTGTTCACCACCACGAACTCGGCGTACCGGTCCCCATCGAGGTCGGCCGCGACCGCGATGAGCCCGCCCTCGGGGGCGGTGTCGGCGGGGAACCCGGCGGCAACGGCGAACTGCCCGCGACCGTCGTTGAGCAGCAGGTAGTCGGGAGGGTTGGTGGGCTCGTTCGCCGCGACGTTGGTGACCATCAGGACGTCGATGTCGCCATCGAGATCGACGTCGGCCGGCGCCGGTCGACCCAGGTGCGCGGCGATCGGCCCCGGCGGCACCGCCCCCGCTGCTGCGGTGAATTGCCCCTTCCCATCGTTGAGCCAGAGCTGGCTCGGGGCGTCGATCCACCGCTCGGGCGGTTCGGTGTCGGCGTACACCAGCGCCACCGCGCCCCCGTCCGCGCAACGCACCGTGCCCCGTAGGCTCTCGCCGGGCCCGCGCGCACGGAGCGACACCGTGCGGGTAGGGGCGTCCACCCACGCCTCGACCTGCGACGATGCCGGCCGGCTCGGGGTCGTCGACATTGCCATGTCGAGCTCGACCACCGGCTCGCGCACCGTACCCGCGCGCACGGCGGCAGGGCGATCGCCGAGATCGCCCGACAACGACATCGTGACCCGACCGCAGCGGGCAGGCGCCTTCCAGGTGAGCCAGTCCTCGTCGTCGCCGGGAAGCTCCAGGCGAAAGCCGTCGTCGCCCGCGGCATCGCCCTGGGGGGGGCGGCTGCGGGCCAGGAACAGGTCGACGTCGCCGTCGTTGTCCGCGTCGAACGGGATGAAGCCGCTGACCTGCCCTCCAACCGGTTCGACCGGCGCCACGAAGCGGGGCCCACGCTCCTGGACCAGGAGCTCGAGCCGGCGATTGACCAGGCGCAGCGCGTCGAGGTCGCCGTCGCCGTCCATGTCTTCGAACCGCGCGCCGTGGGTGTTGGCCGACACCGCCAGGCCCCAGGCGGGCGCCACGTCGACCCACGCCGCGCCGTCCCACCGAAGGACCGTGTCGGCCACCCGCCCGGGGTAGCCGAACAAGCCGAGCTCTGGCCGCCCGTCGCCATCGACGTCGTCGCAGGTGACCCCGCGCCCGCGGTGCCCGACGAGGGGCGGGAAGAGCTCGGGGGCGCGGTCTTCCCAGACGCCGTCTCGCAGCGCCCAGAGCTCGGGGCCGTTGTCGCCCTGCCCACGCTGGGAGCCCACGCTCACGAGGACCTCGTCCTTCCCGTCGCGATCGATGTCGCACGCGACGACGGAGTGGCGGTCGCGCCCGAAGCCCAGGAACGCCAACCCCGCCGGGTCGCCGGCGAGGGGAATCCATCGGTGGAACGGCCGATGGGTGACCGAGATGAGCCCCCACCGCGCCGGCGTGCCCCAGACGAGGAGGCCCACCGCCGGCAGGTCGACCGGCACACCGAGCACGGTCTCCTCCAGCGACGCGGCCGGAGCGCCGGCGAACGCAGCCTCCATCCCGACGAGCGCCGTTCCACAGAGCAGGGAAAAAAGGCACAAGGAGCGGCGCGTCGAGGCCATGGCCGAAGGTATCCACCGCCGACGCGGCGCATCACGCCCCGATCCACCCCTGGGCCGCAAAGAAGCGGTCAGACTCGTCGAGCAGGCGGGGGATGCTCTCGCGCAGCTCGTGGCCGTCGTCGACCTCGACCAGGCGCGCGTCACGACAGCGCGGCACCCAGGCCCGGCTGCCCGCGATGGGCACGACCTCGTCCTGCCGTCCGTGCACCACCAACGTCGGGACGTCCGCCGGCGGGACGTCCGGACCGAACGACTCCACGTCGTGCAGGAAGCCGACCCCCACGGGCACGAGCTCGCCCGTGGTGTGGTCGGTCATGCCCAGCCAGCCCTTGCGCTCCCAGGCGCGGGCGTGCACCGGGTTGCGCGCGCGCCAGTCGCCGAAGCCGAACGCCGGTGCGAAGAGGACCAGTCCTCGGATCCGCGGGTCCGCGGCGGCGGCCCGCGCCGCGGTCAGCCCGCCGAGGCTCGACCCGAGGACCACCGCGCGGTCGTCCGGCCCTCCGATCGCCGCGCGCACGACCTCGATCATCGCGCTCAGCCGCAGCTCGCGGAAGCTCGGCACCCGCAGGTTGAGCCGCTCCACGTGGACACCGCGCCGCGAGAGGTGGGCGGCGAACGCGAGCCCCTTGGCGGATTCGGGCCCCGAGCCGAGACCATGGAGGTACAGCCAACGCGTCACCATCGGGAGCCTCACCCCTCCTTCAGCATCCGCGCCCACGGCAGGACGCAGAACCCCTGCGTGACCGCGTCGGACCAGCGCACGCGGTACACGTCGAGCCCACGCACCCCGGCGCCGAGGTCGGCCCCGTAGCCGCAGCCGGTGTAGGCGGCCGGGCGAACGCCGGGGCCCTGCTTCTGCTCGGGGGTGTCACACACCGGCACGCCCGACACCACGCTCCCCGGCTCGCCGTCCATCGGCCGACAGAGCGTGCTGCGCGCGACCTCGAACACGGTGACTTTGTAGGGTGCACGCGCCGGCTGGGTGCGCCCCAGCAGGCCGAGTGCGCGGAGCACCGACGCCGAGTCCCGCGCGTTCTTCTCGATGGCGCCGCGCAGATCGGCCAGTGGCACCACCTCGAGCCACGTGTCGTTGCCCGCGGCGGCCGGCACCTTGCTGACCCACGCGACCTGGAGCGCCTCGGCAGGCTCCTTCACCGGCTCGCAGGCCAGCGCCGCGGCCACCAGGGCCGCGATCACGACTGCGCTCCCCACGCCCGCACCTGCGCCGCGAGCTGCTGGTGTTCGGGCGAAGCGAGCACCGAAAGGTCCGGCTGGGGCGGCCCCCCCTTGAGGAATCGTTCGCGCAGCGTGTGCCAGCGGGCCACGGCGTCCACCGCCGCGTCCTGGTGCCGCTTGTCCTCCTCTTGCAGGCGCACCAACGTCTCCCACGCCTGGTGGGCGAGCGTGAGCTCCTTGCACATGAGGAACACGTCCACGCCGGCCGCCGTCGCCTCGCGGAGCTGCAGCTCCAGCGGGTAGCGCCCGCGCACGGCCTTCATCTCCATGTCGTCGGAGAACACCACCCCGCCGTAGCCGAGGCGCTCCCGCAGCTGGGCCTGCACCACGGCCGCCGACATCGTCGCCGGGCGGTCTTCGTCCCAGGCCGGGTACACCACGTGTGCGGTCATGATCGAGCCCACGCCGGCGGCGATGGCGGCGCGGAACGGGACCAGCTCACACGCGTCGAGCTCGGGCGGCTCCTTCTCGACCACGGGCAGATCGAGGTGACTGTCCACCGCCGTGTCGCCATGTCCCGGGAAATGTTTGGCGCACGCGATGCACCCCTCGGCCTGCATCGCCTCGACGAACGCCGCCACGTGCAACGCGGTGTCGCGTGCGACGCTGGAGAACGCGCGGTCGCCGATGACCGGGTTCTTGGGGTTGCTGTCCACGTCCGCCACCGGCGCAAAGTCGAGGTCGAAGCCGCAAGCGCGCACCTCGCGCGCGAGCGCCGCGGCCACCTGCCGGGTGAGGTCCAGCCGGCGGACGTTGCCGACGTGGCGCATGGGCGGCCACACGGTCGCCGGGGACTTGATCCGCTGGACACGGCCCCCCTCCTGGTCGACCGTGCGGATCGGCGGCAGCTCGGCGGGGAGCAGCGCTGCGAGCTCGCGGTTGAGCTCCCGGACCTGCGACGGCTCTTCGACGTTGCGCGCGAAGAGAACGAAGCCGCCCGGACGCACTTCCCGGATGAATGCCCGCTCCTCTTCCGAGATGGCCGGGCCCGCCAGGCCGACGACCAGCCGCTGCCCCGCGCGGCGTTTGCGGTCGGCGGTGCTCGTGGTGAGGCCGACGACCTTCACGAGTGGGCCCGGGGGAGCTCCGCGAGCTCGACCAGCACGCCCTCGCAGCTGCGCGGGTGCGCGAAGATCACGCGGGCGCCGTGCGCCCCCGGCCGGGCCGCTTCGCTGAGAAACACCCAGCCCTTCGCACGGAGCGTGGCCACGTCGCCGTCGAGATCGTCGGTCTCGAAGCACAGGTGGTGCAGGCCCCCGCCCCGCTTCTCCAGGTACTTGCCGATCGGGCCCTCGCCCCCCATCGGGTGCACCAGCTCGATGCGCGTACCCTCGACCGGAAAGAACGCGGTGCTGGTCTTTTCGGTGGGCACGTCCTCGGTACCGGAGAGGGTGAGCCCCAGGTCGTCCTGGTACAGGCGGATGGCCTTGGCGAGGTCGGGGACCGCCACGGCGATGTGGTCGAGACGTCGGATCATCCGGCCGTTCTATCGCGCGTCCCGTGCCCGCGGCGGCCTCGGGTGTGCTACGCTCGCGGCGCTTCAAGGATGAGCATGGAAATCGGTCGTCAGTTCGTGGCCCGCAAGGCCTTCTTCTCCTTCCTCGGTGGGACCTTCCGCATCTTCGACCCGCAGGGCAACCTGCAGTTCTACATCAAGCAGAAGGCGTTCAAGCTCAAGGAAGAGCTCAATGTCTTCGCGGACGAGGGCCAGACCAACAAGCGCCTCACGATCAAGGCCCGCTCCTGGGCCGACTTCTCGACGGCGTACGACGTCACCGACGCCACCTCCGGCGAGGTCATCGGCGCGTGCAAGCGCGAGGGCCTCAAGTCGATGTTCCGCGACACGTGGCTGGTGCTCGGCGCCGGCGACGCGCAGCTCGGCAAGTGCGAAGAGGACAGCATGCTCATGGCGATGCTGCGCCGCCTCATCTTCAAGCAGTGGCTCCCGCAGAAGTTCACGGTCAAGGACGACCAGGGCAACGCGGTGGGCACGATCCGCCAGCGCTTCAACCCCTTCCAGATCGCCTACGACGTGGACTTCTCGGGCCAGGCCAACCACTCGCTCGACCCGCGCCTCGGCATCGCGCTGGTGGTGCTCCTCCTCGCGATCGAGGGCCGCCAGGCCTAACGGGGGTGGGCGGTGCGCCGCGACCGGTCGCGTCGAGCGGCCGCGTCGTGCGCGCACCGCGGCGCCTCACTCGCGGGGGTGTCCACCCGCGTCGGCCCGCGCTTCCAGCTCGCGGAACCGCTCGGCGAGTCCGCGCACGAGCGCGCCGACCCAGCCCTGCAGGCCCACCTCGGACTCGAGCCGGCCGCGGCCGACCACCGCCACCACGACCGGCGTGATCGCCTGGACCGTCGCCGAACGCGGGCGCGCCGACAAGAGCGCCAGCTCGCCGAAGACCTCCCCCGGGCCGAGCTCCCGAACGAACACCGCCTCGCCTTGCACGCTGCGCGTGACGCGCGCCCGACCCGCCAGGAGCAGGTAGGCTTCGTCGCCGACATCGCCCTCGTGCAGCAGAAACGCGCCGGCCGGGAACTGAAGCTCCGGCAGGTGTTGGCCGCTGCGCAGGAACGCCCGCAGCGCCGCACCGAGCGCCCCCGCGTCGGCGTACCGGTCGCCCACCGCGGACGCCATCGCGCGGCGCACGATCTCGACGAGCGCCCGATTCGGCGGACGCGGCAGGTCGAGCGTCGTGAGGTCGGGTGGGTCCGCGCGGCGCACCGCGTCCAGGACCGAGGCGACATCGGTGCCGCTGAACGGAACCCGTCGTGACACGATGTAGTAGAGCACCGCGCCGAGCGCGTACACGTCGGTCGCCGGCGTGAGCGTTCCCCCGCGCAGGACGTCCGGCGCCATGAACTGCGGCGTACCCGCGAGGCGCGTCGGCGCCCCCACCGGCTGGGCGATCCCCCAGTCCATCAGGTACACCTCGCCGTGGGCGCCCACGAGGATGTTCCCGGGCTTGATGTCACAGTGCACGACGCCGGCGGCGTGGGCGTACGCCGCGGCGTCACACACCCGCCGCATGACCTCCAGCGCGTCGAGCAAGACCTCACTCGGCGAAGCGTCCCGGTCGCGCATCCCGAGCCACCGGTGCAACGTCTGCCCTTCGACGAGCTTCATCGTGAAGTAGGCGGCGCCCGTGGAGTCGACACCGACCGCGTGCACCGGCACGAGGTTGGGGTGCTCGAGCCGGCTCGACAATCGCGCCTCCTCCAGGAAACCCTGGACCAGGTGCGCCGGGAGCCCGGGCATGCCCTCGACCCGCTTGAGCGCGACCTCCCGCTGCAGGCGGTTGTCGCGCACCCGCAAAACGACCGCGGAGCCACCCCGACCGAGCACCCCGAGCTCCTCGTAGGTCTGGTCGGGAAGCAGGGGCGCGGGCTCGGCCGCTGCAGGAGCCGGCCGGGTGGCCGGGTCGGAAGGGTCTTGCGCCATGTCGGCCTCGTATCGCCGGGAGCACCGAGGCGACGCGCGGCGCGGGCCCGCCCCGGCGCGCTTCGGGACGGGCCCGCCGCGCCGCCCCGAAGTCCCTACTGGACGGTGATGGACTTGACCAGCGGACCCTTCAGCGTCTCACGGAGGGTCTGCTGGAGGCGGGTGTACATCTTGGGGTCCTCTTCCTGATCTTCGCCGGGCACCGCGTCGGCCTGGAGGCGCTCGGTGTGCTTGGACAGGTAGAGCTCGACCGGGGCGCCGTCGTCGAACGAGATGCGCCACTTGTTGCGGGTGATGATGTTGCCCTTGGTGCCGTCCTTGAGCACGGCGGTGCTCGTGGTGCGGATCGAACACTCGTACATGAACGGGTTGAAGTCGCTGGAGTAGGTGCAGTCGACGTCGTCGGGCATCTTGCCCGGCACGATGGTGATGGACTTGACGTCGGCCCAGCCCACCGTCTTTTCGCCGCCCTTCGGCAGCTCGATGTCGAAGGTGAGGTCCTTCGCGGCTTCGGTCCACCCCTGGTCGGCGTGGAAGTCGGCCCCGCGCTCGAGCCCGCGCACGTGGCCCGTGCGGGTGGTGCCGTCGACCCGGGTGATCGTGACGGTGTAGTTGACGTTGTTGGGTCGGGAAGCCTCGGGCGGCGCGTCTTGGGCGACGGCGAGGGACGGGACGAACAGGAGGGCGGTGAAGAGCGAGCGCATGATGCCTTCGTTAACCGCCGAGGCCGTTGGTTCCATCCCGCATGCTCCGCAACAACAGGAGCGCGCCGATCACCACGAGGCTGAGCTGGTGCAGCCGGGCACACAAGGTCAGCGTCATCGCCGCGGGCACGTCGAGCCCGGCCGTCGCCGTCAGGAGCGTCGTGAACAGGGCGTCCCAGCCGAGCTGGCCGCCCGGGAACGCGAAGAGCAGCACCGCGCCTGCGGTGCTCGCCGCGTACGTGAACGCGAGCCCGCCGAGCTGCGGGGGCGCGCCGAACGCGGTCCCGGCGATCCACAGGCCCCCCATCACGAGACCATGCCCCACCAGGGCCCACCCCGCGGCGAGGCTCCACGGCCCCGGCCCCGCGTGCCGGAGCCCCGCGAGGGCGTGGGCGAAGCGCACCACCGACGCGTGGAGCGACGCCAAGAACGCCACCCGGCCGAGCGTCGCCGCGGCGAGCTGCTCCAGGCGATGCGGGAACGCCCCGAGCCCCAGCAGCACCACCACCGCCAGGGCCACCACCGCGGCCGTAGAGCGCAACCACGGCGCCATCGCCGCGTCCAGCGGGACCAGGCCGAGCTCGACCACCGAGAACGCCGCGACCCCGGCGAGGGCGAGTCCCACCAGGCGAGCGGCCACCCCGGCGGCGAGCGCGACCTCCGTCCCGACACGGAACCGCCGCGCCGCGAGGCCCGCCCCGACGAGCTCGCCGACCGGGCCCGGCAGAGCGTAGTTCAGGAGCATCCCGACGAAGAGGATCGCGCTGAGCGGCCCGAGCGTGGCGCCGGAGTCGCGGGGGAAGAACGCCCGCCAGCGCGCGGCCAACGCGACGATGCCCGAGGTCATCACCGCCCACCCGAGCAACAGGCGCGCGGGGTCGGAGCGCGCCCACAGCTCCCGAAGCCGCGGCCCGTGGTCGCCCGCGGTCGCGACGAGGCCCGCCACCGCGAGCGCGACGATCACGAAGACGACCGCCCACGCCACGCCGCGACCCACCGCGCCCCGAAGCTGAACGGGGGCCTCGGGTGGACGCAGAGGCGGGCTCATCGAGCGGTCAGAACGGGTCGAAGAACGGCCAGCTCACGACGCGGGTCGGCGTCACGCACCCTTCGACGGCCACGCCCTCGATGGCGAGGGTGGTGCACTCGCCGCAGTACCCGCTCGCCACGCCCATCGGGCTCGGGATCTCGATGCTTCCGCCACCGCCACCGCCCCCCCCCCCGCCCGTGTGCGGGTCGGCGCCGGTGTCCGCGGCAGAAGGAGGCGGAGGCGCCGGGAAGCCGGCCATGGCCTCTTCCTCCGCCGCCGCGGCCTGGAACGTGAAGACGCCGTCGTTCTTGGCGAACATGCCGATCGTGCCGATGGGGTGGGCGCCGTAGGCGCAGCCATTGGTGAGCGACAACGGCACGCGGTTCACGTCGATCTCGGTGGTGCCCCAGTCCATGATGCCCACGTCCCCGTAGGCGTGATCGACGTAGAAGACCCCGTCGTAGAAGGCGTAGCCGCCCTCGGTCTCCACCCAGAACACCAGGTCGTCCCCGGGGCCGTGGCTGGTGAGCTCCATGCGCGACGACACCCGCATGCCGGTGCCGGCGTCGGTGAGCGTCACGGAGAGGTTGCCGAACCCCGTCCACGGGCTGTCCACCCCTTCGATCGGACCAAAGTCGTCGAAGCTGAAGACGAGCGCACCGCCGGCGCCGTAGCTGACCGACGCCTGCCCACGCCAGCGCACACCGGCGGAGTCGAGGCAGCCGTCCTCGTCGGAGCCGGCGTCGATCGCGACCGTGGAATTACCGAGGTAGACCAACGGACAGTCGCGGTAGTCCTCGCGGGCGAGCTGCGCCACCGCGAGCCAGGGGAGGATCGGCAGGTCGGGCGAGGTGCCGGTGAGCAAGTCCGCCGCGTCCTCGGCGGTGATCTTGCCCGGCGCCTCGGGCACCGAGTCGGGCCGGCCCGCACAGGAGCTGCAGCCGACGAGGAGCGCCAGGATCACTTGCTGCTCCCGACCGTGGCGGTCACCGTCGGCGTGGCCTTCTCTGCGTCGGTGGCGGCCTTGAGCGCGTTGGCGCGCGTGGCGAGGGCTTCGGCCCCGCCGATGGCGTAGGCGTCGTCGGCGGCGCTGGCGCGGTCGCGCGTGGCCTGCACCGCGAGCGACTCGTTGTAGGCCCGCCCGAAGTCGTACTGCAGGTGCGCCGGCTGGCCGCAGCCGAGGAGGAGAAGGAGCGTGGTCATGGTGTCGTTTCCTTCAGCAGGTGGGAGAGCGCCGCCACGGCGGCCGGGTGGCCCGGTCGAAGCTGGACGGTGCGTTCGTAGGCGGTGAGCGCCGCGGCGCGGTCGCCCGCAGCCTCGCAAGCGGCGCCGAAGTTGTAGCGGGCGTCGGCCTCGTCGGTGGCCGCGGCGTAGAACGCCTCGAGCGCTTCGTCGTAGCGGTCGAGCCGCACCAGCGCGATGCCGAGGTTGTTGCGCGTGCGGATCGCGGCGGGGTCGATCTCGAGCGCCGCGTGGAAGCTGTCGACGGCGGCTTCGGCGTCGCCCGCCGCGAGCTGGACGAAGCCGAGGTTGTTGGCGATGTCGGCGTCACGCGGGGCGAGCTTGCGGGCCTTCTGCAACGACTCCAGGGCTTCGGCCACCTTGCCGCGGTCGGCGAGCAGCACACCGAGCTGGGCGCGCGCAGCGGCATCGCGCGGGTAGCGCTTCACCGCCGCCAGGAGCACGCGCTCCGCGTCGTGCTCCAGGCCGCGCTGGTGCATCGCGCGCCCCTTGGCGACGTCGATGCGCACGTCCTGCGCACCCTGCTTGTTCATCTCGGCGATCATGCTGAGCGCCTGCTCCGCCATGCCGTTGTCGAGCAGTGCGTCGAGGACCTCGAGCTGCGTCTGCAGGCGCACGCGGCTGTCGCTGAGGTCGGGCTGCACCTCGGCCGCCCCCGCCGGGGCCGCGAATGCACCCCCGAGGCACCACAGGAGCACCAGGCGCGTCATGGGGTGAGCCCGCGTTCCTGCGTCGTCGGCAGGAGGATGTTCTTCATCTTGATGGCGGCCGGCCCGAGCAGCACCAGGAGCAGCGTGGGCAGGATGAACAGGATCATCACCACGGTCAGCTTCGGCGAGACCTGTGCGGCCTTGGTCTCGGCGCGCTGCATCCGCCGGATGCGGATGTGTTCGCTGTGCACGCGCAACGCACGGGCGACGCTGGAGCCGAAGCGCTCGGCCTGCACGAGCACGTTGACCAGCGACGTGACATCGTCGAGTCCGACCCGCTCTTCGAGGTGGCGCAGCGCATCCACGCGCGGGACCCCGGCGGTGACCTCGTGGTTGACGAGCTGCAGCTCGAGCGAGAGGTCGGGCGACGCGAGCTCCATCTCGTCGGCCACGCGGCGGAACCCGGCGTCGAGCCCGAGGCCCGCTTCGACCGCGGACACCAGCAGGTCGAGCGAGTCGGGGAACGCCGAGAGAATGCGCTCCTTGCGCTTCTGCACGGCGTTGACGATGTACAGGTAGGGCCCGTAGTACCCGATCGCCGCGCCCACCAGGAGGCCGCCGAGGTACTTCGACACGTCGCGCAGGCGTTGGGTGACCGTGACCACGGCCTCGGCCGCGCCGGGGTCGGGCGCAGACTTCGACAAGATGAGGAACGCGAGCAGGAAGCCCACCAGGCCGCCGAAGACCAGCCCCAAGGTGCGCGACGCGCTGTAGAGCTCGACCGCGTTGCGCTGACGGATGCCCGCCTGGCTCAACCATCGGCGGGTCTGTGCGATCTCCGACTCGCTGCCACGCGCGAGCTGCGCGGCCTGGCGCGTGATGGTGTTGAGGCGGGTGGGCAGGTTGTCGCGGTCGGTGCCCCCCGTGAACTCGGCGAGCCGTTCGCCCGCGGTACGCTCGGGGTTGATGAACTGCCACGTGGTGTAGCCGAGGCCGAGCACCGCGGTGACCGACACCCCCAACGCCGCGAGCGTGAGGTTGTCCATCAGAGCTCCACCTTGGAGATCTCGCGCATGATGAAGACGCCGGTGCAGAACCAGATCGCGCCGCCGGCGACCATCAGCTTGCCGAGCGGGTCGGTGAAGAGCGGCTCGATGTAGCCGGGCGACATCACCATGATGAGGCCGCCGATCGCGAAGGGAAGACCACCCAGGATGTAGGCGGTGAACCGGGCCTCGGAGGTGAGGGCGCCGACCTTGCCCTGGAAGACGAAGCGCTGCCGGATGGTGTTGGAGATGCCCTGCAAGATCTCGACCAGGTTTCCACCGGTGTCGCGCTGCAACAGCACCGAGCTCACGAAGATGCGGAGGTCGAAGCTCTGGGGGTTGCGGCGGCAGAGGTTCTGGAAACACTCGCGTGTGTCCCGACCGAGGTTCTGTTCTTCGAAGACGCGCCCGAACTCCGAAGCCAGCGGCTCCGGCATCTCCTCCGCGACCAGCCGCAGGCTCTCGCCCACGCCGTGCCCGGCCTGTAGCGAGCGCGCCAGGAGGTCGAGCCCGTCGGGGAGCTGCTCGGTGAGCCGCTCCAGGCGGGCCGCCGCAACCCGGACCAGCAGCACGACCGGGATCGTGCCGGCGAAGAGGCCCGCCAGCGCCATCGGGCTGCGCAGCACGACGAGGCCCACGAACAGGCCGCCCACGGCCCACAGGATGATGCGCTGGTACAGCCGGTCCATCGGGAAGGGGCTGCCGGCCGAGCGGAGCGTCTCGTCGAGGTAGCCGGTGAGCCCCTCGGCGGCCCCGGCGGCGCCGAAGCGCAAGAGCGGGGTGATCTGCTTGTCGGACACGACGCCGATGCGGCGTGAGAGCTCGCGCTGGCCCTCTTCCTGGCGCGCGTTGAGGCTCCAGTACGCGAACTGCCCGGCCAAAAGGATCGCCGCCACCATCATCGCGATGGCGATGACCAGGACCAGGTTGCCCGGGTCAGACATCCTGCTCGAACCGGAAGAGCTCGTGGTGGAGCTCGATGCCGAACTTTTGGAGGCGCGACGCGAAGCGCGGCCGCACACCGGTGGCCCGGAAGGTGCCGCGGACCCGGCCCTCCTCGTCGATGGTGCGCTGGTCGAACGTGAAGATGTCCTGCGTGGTGACGACGTTGCCTTCCATGCCGATGACCTCGGTCACGGCGAGCACCCGACGCGAACCGTCGTTGAGGCGGTCGAGCTGGATGATCACGTCGACCGCGCGGGCGATCATCTCCCGGATGTTCTTGTCCGAGAGGTTCGGCATGCCCATGCCGACCATGGTCTCGAGGCGTGCGACGGCGTCTCGGGTGCTGTTGGCGTGGATCGTCGCCAACGACCCGTCGTGACCGGTGTTCATCGCCCGGAGCATGTCGATCGCTTCGCTCGAGCGGATCTCGCCGAGGATGATGCGGTCGGGACGCATACGGAGACAGTTCTTCACGAGGTCGCGCTGGGTGACCTCGCCCTTGCCCTCGACGTTGGGCGGACGCGTCTCCAACCGCACGACGTGATTCTGCTGGAGCTGGAGCTCGGCGCTGTCCTCGATCGTGATGATGCGCTCACCATCGGGGATGAAGCCGGACAGTACGTTGAGGAGCGTGGTCTTTCCGGAGCCGGTGCC
>SXGT01362618.1_pt1 | contig 12844 bp, 6 predicted proteins | sample 3176221 | NCBI WGS metagenome assembly SXGT01 (sample SAMN11356862, study PRJNA531348) | freshwater metagenome | isolation source: freshwater sample F1-120 | place: China: Fuxian Lake, Yuxi | collected 2017-12-25
GGTGCCGAAATCGTCCATCGAAAAACGCACGCCGGTTTTTTTCAATGCGTGCATTTTTTCAATGGTATCGGTAACGTTGTGCAGCACCAGCGTTTCAGTAAGTTCCAGCTTCAGTTTTGTTGAATCGACGCCGGTAACGTGCAAAATCTCAGCTACCTGTTCGACAAAATCGCACTGGCAAAATTGTCTGGCACTGATATTGACGGCTAAATGCAAACATTTGGTGAGCGGATTTTTTTCCCACGTTTTGAGTTGTTCGCAAGCAGTTTGCAATACCCATTGACCGATAGGCAAAATCAAACCGGATTCCTCCGCAATCGGGATGAATTCGACCGGAGACACTTCGCCTCTTAACGGATGTATCCATCGCAGTAAAACTTCAGCACCGAAAATATTTCCGGAGTAATCCACCTGGGCTTGGTAATACAGCAGTAACTGATCCTGCTCCAATGCGTGGTGTAGCTCAAATTCCAGGAGCATCCTGGATTCCAGTGATGCCTGCATTTCTGGATTATAGAAACGCAAAGTGGCACGACCGGCGTCCTTGGCCTGATAGAGTGCGGCATCTGCGCGCTTGAGTATGTCGTCGAACGAGTTATCACTTTCATGAAACAAGCTCACGCCGATACTGGTTGAACAGAAACGCTCCTGATTGGCGATAAAGAGCGGTGGATTGAGTGCCTGAAGGATCTTTTGACCGACTTCTTCGGCGTTTGCGCTTGCCTGATTTTCCTCTCCCCCCAGATTTTCCAGCAAAACAATAAATTCGTCACCGCCCAGTCGGCCGACAATATCGCCCTGGCGTAAACAGGTTTTCAAGCGGGCAGCCATTTCAATCAACACTTGATCACCGAATTGGTGCCCCATAGTGTCGTTGATGGTTTTGAAATGGTCGAGATCAGACATCAGTACCGCACCATACTGGTGAGTAATGATACTATTGCCCAAGGCCTGTCGCAGCCGTTCCTGCAATAAGCGTCGGTTCGGCAAATCGGTCAGTGGATCGTAATAAGCAAGACGATGGATGGCTTCTTGCGCCTCTTTATGCTGACTGAGATCGGTAAAAGCCGCCACATAGTTGCTAACACGCCCATTCGCATCGCATACCGCATTGATAGTCAACCATTTCGGATATATTTCCCCGTTTTTACGCCTGTCCCAAACTTCGCCCTGCCAGAATTTTTCACGGTCTAGCGTATTCCACATGACACGATAAAATGCGGCGTCGTGCCTTCCGGATTTGAGAATGGAAGGCTTTTGACCAATGACTTCTTCCGGCAGATAGCCGGTTAGCCGGGTAAACGCCCGATTGACCCGCAAGATAATATTGTTTTCATCGGTTACTATAACGCCTTCCTGAGACTCTATAGCGGTCTCGGCGATGCGCAATTCTTTTTCGGCTCGCTTGATATCGCTGATATCCCGACAAAGGATCACCATGCCTTTGCGTTGTCCTGTTTCGTGAAAGATAGGGGTTTTGCGTACTTCCACTTCGATACAGCGTCCCTCATCATTGATAGTCTCATCTTCAAACATGATTAGATGCCCTGCTGTCCAGACATTTTCGTCATCCGAAAATAATTTGATCTGCTTTTCCATCCGATCGGGTGGCCAGACAGCTGATTCCCGGTAAGTCTGGCCGCGCCAGTCCACATCATGCAGTCTGCAAAGATGCATGGCATGCTCGTTGACGACCAACAAACGCCCCTGATCATCACTAAATAAAATAGCGTCGGGAATGGCCTCGACCAGACAGGTCAGTTGCTGGCTGAGAGCCTCCAATCTACTCTCGCTTTCCTCCAGCTTTAACTGAGCCGTTTTTCTGATGTCGATTTCTGTTTCCAACTGTTGATGACTGGGCAGCTTGAACGCATCCGGCATCAGTCGCAGCAGTAAAATCGCCGTGACCACCGACATGACAGCCGTTAACACTTTAATCGTGGCATCCAGCCAGTACACAGGCTGCCATAACAACACAATAGACATCAGGTGAGTCGTTCCGCAGGCCAGGATAAAGGCGCCGAACATCAGATATATCCAGCAAAACGGTAAATTTTTGCGCTGTAAGACAAAGAACACCAATATTGCGGCGATTGAAAAATAGGCAAACGCGATGAGTGAGTCGGAAATAACAGACGTCCACAGTATGTCCGGCGACCATTTGATGCAATAGCCGTGAGGAATCAGTCCGGTCAGGTTGCTAAAGTCAAATAATACGTTCGCCATGGCATGCAAATAGTTTTCTATTATTTAGAGGTAAGCACTCATGTAAAATTAACTTGGTATTTTTCGCCATAGCCTTGAAGTTCGATGATGTGACGGTGGTTTCGACCGTAGCTCTGCCAAACTATACGCTTGATTCTCGACAAAAAAAGTGGGTTAAATAGGGTATGAACAGGTATTTAATGGTTATATAAATTAACCATTAAATACCTGTCATAGAGCTATGCCGACTGGCTTACCCTTCAGTGAAGGGGAACCGGTAGTGTCAGCAGATACCCTCCAGCTTTGGTTCGGTTGGAGCAGAATCCGAAAGCAAATGGATGAGTTGGTGGCGATCTTGGGACTGCAGCTGTTAATCGCCGAACAGTCGGTTGGCAACCGACCCCGAAGTATTGAACCCAGAGCCATCAAACGACGACCTAACCCCTACCCTTTATTGACCAAACCAAGAGGCGAAGTAAGGGAAGACGTGAAAAAATATGGGCATCCAAAAAGCTTAAGTAAGTGTGCCATTCGGTTCAGGATCAGGTTAGTGAGGCGCCGCTAGACGAATTCGATATACGGCTCAAGTAGACGTTGCGTTTCAGGATGCACACGGATCGCGGCATACAAGGTTGCGAAAGATAAACGCCGAACCAGCACGCGGCGCATAGCCCAGACTCTGCTGCACGATAGACGACAAGCCATCCAGGCCGCGCCTCATATCCGCTGGCGCCACCGCCAACCCAATCTGTGTCGGATAATTGATCAAGCCAGACATCCGAGTAACTCTGCCACCCAACTAGCCGAAATCGAACCCAGCAATTCAAGCTAATGGCTTTGGACATGTTTGAGAACGTTAACATCAACATCAACATCAACACCAGTCGATTCAATATGAATCGGTATCAGGCCAGCTTAATTTTCGATACTCGCTCAATCGGGCTGTGAAGGCGCGGAAATTGATCTGTTGCTGCGCGCAATAGATGAACCACTACTCTGCCAGGCTTCTTCTATATGCTGATGCCATTTCGATATGACGGCCATACCCACTTCTGATGAAAAAATCGCAGGATGCGGCAAAATCGATCAATCCTTTATTCGGGATATTGCTGAGGATAGTGGCGATCAAGCGATTGTACGCACCATTATTGCGATGACGGAAAGTCTTGATCTGGATGTCATTGCGGTAGGAGTGGAATCAGAACGACAACGGAAGATTTTGCTCAACATGGCTGCTCGAACTACCAAGGATACCTATTCAGCGAGTCGGCACCTATTGCACAATTGAGGCGTTGCTAAAACAAAGTTGATTGTTTTTAATAAAAATTCGGATAGGTTGTTAAGGCAGCTCCTGCGGCAAGATTGATGCCTTCCAGGGTATATAAATAAGCCATCAAGCCAGAACTACCCTATCTCGCCCTTGTTTTTTAGCCTGATACATCGCAGTATCTGCAATGCTAATCAGTTCATCTGTTGTTTGTCCGTGCTGCGGAAATAGTGCAGCACCTAACGAAATGGTAATTGTCCCTAGTTTCTGATCACGATGTTCAATGATCAATTGTTTAGTCTTTTTCCTGATATCTTCGCAGCGGCGCAATAAGTTTTCTTCGTCGATGCCGGGCATGACCATGACAAATTCTTCTCCACCGTAGCGACAGGGAATGTCTTCACGGCGAGTTTGTGCCTTCAAAAGTTCACCAAAGGCTCTGAGAACGGCGTCGCCTGCATCGTGCCCGAAGGTGTCGTTATATTTTTTAAAATGATCAACATCTATGACGATGATGCCGATAACCAGTTGGTTGCGTTTAGCTCTGGCTAGCTCGCGTTCCATAGATTCGATCAGATAGCGGCGATTGTATAATTGGGTTAGTGGGTCACGCACCGACTGATGTTGCAGTGCCTCTCGTAGTTTTAAATTGCTCAAGGCAAGTGCTACTTGATTTGCAAAGGTGGCTGCGAGGGCTTTGACGGTTTCGAATGCTTTTTCCTGATCAATGTCTTGACTGATCTGTAAAGGTAATTGCAAATGAATCATGCCACGTGTTTCACCATACGCCGTCATCGGCAAACATAAATAACCGGTTGCCGAATCTTTTTTGACATGCCAGCAATGTAGCGCTTCCTGTGGGTCTTTGACTCGATGCGGCTTACCCTGGCGTAGAGACCAGCAATCTTCGATATTGAATACGGTCTCGCTGTCGTGAGAGCTGCCCCACTCGACAATGGTCTCCACTAACGAGCGAGAATTGTTGATGACGCTAATGAAACCAGGATGATCGGCAAACAGTTGTTTGGCGTATAAGCTGATGACGGGATAGGTTTCTTCTATTGTCCGGCACACCTGTAAACAACTACTCATTTCGCCCAGTAGCGAGTTCTCACGATCATGACGATGGAGTTCTACAAACGAACGTTGTAAAGCCTTTTCAGCTAGTTTGCGTTCGGTAATGTCCTGGCTGGAACCTATATAACCGCCAAAGTTACCATTGTCATCATAGCGGGGTTCGCCAGTATCCAGTATCCACCGATATTCGCCATCGTGTCGGCGCAGTTGATATTCCATTTGAAATGGAAGTTGGGCATTGAAAGCCGATTGAAAGGCGACTAGGCAATTTTGTCGCTCATCGGGATGTAGGGCGTCAAACCAGACGCTGCCCGGATCATTTTTACCGGCCAATCCGGTAAATTTTAGCCATTTTTGATTAAAAAACAGACTTTTCCCGCTGCCATCGGTCATCCATAACATCACCGGTGAAAGTTCCGCGATCATACGAAAGTTCGTTTCGCGTGTAACTAATGCTTGATACTCTTTGATGAGCTCAGTTTTATTTAAGTGTAATGGATCTTTAATCATCAATGGTCCTTCGACAGGCTTAATGCGACTGGCACAATAGATCCGCATTGGCCTCCGCATTATGCGCCATTTTTTCCAAATTGGACAACAACACCAAAAGCGAAAATAGCTGCCGACAATTGTGACCAAACTGCAATTGATATATCTATAATTCTGATTAATTCAGGTCACTACATTTCTGGCGACAAATTGTTCAAATTGACTCAGCGACATGGGTTTGTTAAATAAATAGCCTTGAACCAATACGCTCAAGGCAAGCCCGTTGTTCTTCGGATTCTAAGCCCTCGGCGATCTTCCTGATCATGAACCTGCTGATCCTGATCTTTTTGGCCTTGAAAAAAGACAGCTTCATACATTGGCTAACGACTATCGCAAAGGCAGTTTCGATGACAGATTTTAAGTCTGCGCAACTGTTTCGCTCGGGCTGGCTACCGAATTGCCTACACCGGGTGATTTACTGAGCAAACTCTAAATAAAATGGTGTCGAGAACAGCCTAGACCAGACAGATCAGCTGCTGGCTGAGAGCCTTCAATTTACTCTCGCTTTCCCCCTGCTTTGACTAAGCTGTTTTTCTGATGCCGATTTCAGTTTCCAACTGTTGATGAGTGAGTCGAAAATGACAGACGTCCACAGTATGTCCGGCGACCATTTGATGCAATAGCCGTAAGGAATCAGTCCGGTCAGGTTGCTAAAGTCAAATACGTTCGCCATGGCATGCAAATAGTTTGCTACTATTTAGAGGTAAGCACTCATGCAAAATTAACCTGGTATTTTTCGCCATATCCTTGAAGGTCGATGATGTGACGGTGGTTTCAACCGTAGCTCTGCCAAACTATACGCTTGATTCTCGACAAATAAAGTGGGTTAAATAGGGTATGAACAGGTATTTAATGGTTATATAAATTAACCATTAAATACTTGGCATATGGCTATGCCGACTGGCGAAGGGGGTCATTCCGGTAGTGCCAGCAGATAACTACACAGGTTAGTGGTCTTATTATCCAAGTCCAGCTTTTTACGGATATGTTTGCGGTGAACGCTGATGGTTTCAGGTGAAAGCAATAAGGTTGTGGCTATCGTCTTGGTCGACAGGCCTTGTCTGATCAACGACGCCACTTGAATCTCGACCGGTGTTAATTGCTGGTAGACAGACGGCAGACTGGGGTCGCGGCTGAATGATTTTGCAACTTGTTGCAGATTGGCTTCAATAATGTCCAATAAACTGGCTTGTGCTTGGTTCACCCCGCTGGCTTTCAACTTTTCCATGAATGGCGTGACGGTTTGTCTTAACTCGGCAGACAGTCGGTGTTGGGCGTCAGAATGGTCGCTCTTTTGTTGTTTAAGTAGAACATTGAGTGTGGCTTTCACCTCTATTGACTCGCCCCTAAGCTGTTCCAATTTATTGACCGCGATGCCCAACTGATATTCCGATTGCTGCCGCAACGCTTGCAGGTGCAGTTCGGTCTGCTTGTGTTGAGAAATATCGGTGAAAGAGCCCACGTAATACGCTACCCTCCCAACTTCATCGGTTATGGCGGTATTGACCAGCCAAATCGGAAATATCTCGCCATTTTTACGTTTATCCCAGATTTCGCCTTGCCAAAACCCATCGCGTTCTACAGCTACCCACATGGCGTGGTAAAAATCTTGTGTATGCCGACCCGAACTGAGTAGTGAGGGTTGTCGGCCAATGACTTCCTTTGCCGTGTATCCGGTAATGCGAGTGAATGCCTGGTTCACCCGCAGAATGACTTTATTGGCATTGGTGACCATAATTCCGCCTTGCATTTCAAAAGCGTTTGCGGCAATGCGCAGAAGTTGCTCGGTCTGTTTGCGCGTCGAGATGTCGATGAGCGTAACGAACACGGTGGCGGGTGTGTCTACGGTTTTTTTCGTCAGGCAATCCATGTTGACTGTGATTGGAGTGCCGTCGGACCGACGTAGTTCCAGTTCGCATCTTTGATTGCCGCCGTGCTGAAGCATTTGCCCAAATAACTTATTCCAGCAATCGCTATTTTCCGGTGCGATAAAGTGCGCAAAATGGCGGTTGACCAATTGCTTGCGTACCACACCGAGCAGCTTGGTACAGCTTATATTGGCGTCTGTGATCAATCCTTGCTCGGTAAGCGTCAGATAACAAACCGGAGCGAATTCGAAAAGTTCATAATAACGATCCTGGGACTCAGCCAGTGAAGACTGAACGCGATGTAACTCATCATTCTGCAACTCCAGTTCGATCTGGTACACCTGAAGTTCGTGCATTTTTTTTTCAGCTGCCTTGGGTAGTGTTTCCGCTGGAGGTGTGTTGGTGATGGTAGCGGCTGAAATCTTAGAGTTATCCTGGTTTTGCTTTTTCTTCATATCTGTATCAATCCGTATACTTACTCGTTTACTTAATGAACAATGAATTTGGAAATAAAGTCGTTAACTTTGGCCCAAAGTCATCATTATCTTCATTTCTGACTGAAGATAATTAAGGTCAAAACGGTACTGTAAACAAGGAAAAACAAGGCTGTACATTTCCAAAATATCAATGGATTGCGTTCTATTAAGGGAATTTTGTCCTGCGCTTTCAAAAATTGTGCATTCGGGGTTGAAAGGTCGTGGATAAATTCGGATATCTCGTCGTAGCGAAACTGCGGCACGATATGCGTAGCTTTTTTCAGCGCACCGTCGATCCAGATCGGCACCATGTCGTTGTGGCGGATGCTGGGAATGTAGTTCAAGCGTTCGAGATTGTTGCGGTTGGGTTTTTCCGGCATATTGCCGAACGGTAAATTGCCGTTGAGCATTTCGTAGCAGATGACACCTAGCGAAAACAGATCCGACTTGACCGAGCCGCGCTGGCCGAGATGGTATTCCGGCGCCGTATAGTTCAGGGTGCCGAGAATATTTTCTGGAACGCCATGCTCCAGCGGTGTGATTTCGGCGATACCGGCGATTTTCACCGAACCGAAGTCGATGATTTTGACCGTGCCTTGTGTGGTAATCATGATGTTTTCCGGCTTTAAATCCTGATGCAGCATTTCCATGCGATGGAAAGCCCGCAAGCCTTTGCCGATTTGCTCGACCAATCCTCGCACCCGTTTGATGTCCGGTTTCGGATTTTGCTTGATCCAGTCGCGTAACGTCAGGCCATCGATAAATTCAGTCACGTAATACAGACAGCTTTTGTTGCGGTCCGATTCCAGGACTTTCAACACATGATCGTGATGGATGCGTTTGCCCGCCCACTCTTCGTGCAGAAAATGTTCGATGTAATGGGTGTCGTCGTTGTACAGCACCGACGGTGTTTTCAAAATCACCGGGCGTTGATGGACGGTGTCGAAAGCCCGGTAGATCTGGGTGCGTTTGCTGGCATGCAATTCAGCATCGATACGGTAACCGTCCAGCAGCATGCCTGGCTCCAGCGGCGGTGGAAACGGTAGATTCGCCTGTTGGCGCAACACCTCATCCTCGTGCAACAGCGGCAGGCTGTCGATGTGCACCAGCTGACAACTGACATTATCGTCGCTGTGGTTGTTTAGTGCGACCTGCACCAGATTTGCGGCGATGGCGTCGAGATCGTCACCGTCAGCCAGTTGTTCTTTCAGGGTTTTGTCGTCAATGAAATCGTGCAGACCATCGGTGGATAGTAAAAAACGATCGCCCGGTTCCAGTGCCAGGTTTTTGTAATCGACTTCCAGATGCGGCTCGATGCCCATCGCCCGATTCAGATAGCTTTTGTTATGGCTGACCCACAGCCGATGATCGCGAGTCAATTGCTCCAGCCTGTTCTGGCGCAATAAATAAATCCGCGAATCGCCCACATGAAAAATATGCGCTGTGTTGGATTTGAGCACCAACACGCTCAGAGTGCTGACCATGCCTTTGACCGACGAGTAGCGTGCTTGCCCCTGGCTATGCAGCCAGGAGTTGGTGGCCGTGAGAATTTTTTGCCCGGCCTTGACCACCGACCAGGAATCCGGCGTACTATAGTAATCTTCCAGGAAAGAAACGATGCAGCAATGACTGGCTTCCTTGCCAGCCTCGCTGCCGCTCATGCCGTCGGCAATCGCCACAATCGCACCCTTGATCGTCAACTGCGGCTCCCGCGGCAGCACGGCACCGTAAAAGTCCTCGTTATCGGCTTTGATGCCTTTGTCGCTGAATCTGCCTATGCTGATTTTTAATGCTTTTGCCATGGCTGGAGTTTAGCAGGGCTGCAGATTTCCAAGGTCCGACAGCCGCTGTTCCAGGGTCATGCTCACCAGTGCGTCGTAGTGGCGTTGCAATATTGAATCACTGGGACGCGGATGCAGGCTGGCTTCAATTTCATTGCGCAGATGGCTGATAAAATGTCGACGCAAGACCGCATCTTCCGGAACATAGCGCTTGGTTGCCCGACAAGAACCGTCGACTGCTTGAATAGGCGCTTCTTTCGCAGGCCACAGCCTGGAAAACCAAGCACGGGGAATATACAAATAAGCCAAAAACAGCGCGAACATTACCAATAAAACTTCACTCATGATTCTCTCCAAAAAAGGTTAAGCCAAAAAAAACGGAAAATTACAAAAAATTAATTCACTTCAATCAACGCCACAGTGCCGTCGTCCATGGTTTCCACCATGTGACCCTGGGGTTCTTCGATGAATTGCACCGCCACCGCCACCAGCAAAGCAGTACCGGCTATGGTCAGAAAAAATAGCTCCGGCGTCACGAACGACAACACGGTCAAAAATGTTACGCCGCCGACGTTGCCGTAAGCACCGACCATACCGGCGATCTGGCCGGTCATGCGGCGTTTGATCAAGGGCACCATCGCGTAAACAGCCCCGCAACCGGCCTGCACGAAGAACGAGCACAAAAAAGTCACTGCAAAGGCCAGGATGATCGACCATTCCGAATTGATTTGCGACATGGCGCTATAGCCCACCGCGCAGCCGATCACGCAAATGCTCAAAGACAATTTACGCCCGTATTTGTCGCTCAGCCAGCCGCCGCCGGGACGAGCGACCAGATTCATGAAGGCAAAACTGGAGGCCAGCAAACCGGCCTGCACCGTGGTGATGCCGGTGTGTTTGAAAGTTTCGTGGAAAAACAGCGGCAGCATGGAAACCACCGCCAGTTCGGAGCCAAATGTCACCAGATAAGCTAGATCGAGAATCGCCACCTGTTTGAATTTGTATTTATGGATCGCTTCAATCGGCTGGGTCAGATGTTCTTCGTTGACGTGGACGATCTTGTAAACGTTATAAAGAAACAGCAACCAGATGGCAATATATATACTGATAACCGCGTCGTCCGACAGTAGCTTCATGCCAGTGGGCGATAGCTTCCAGGTCAGCAGCGTCAAAGCGGCATAGAGCGGAATCGTCATCAGGATGTAGAAGAACAAATCCCAAATGCTGGTGACTTCCATCGCCCCGGCTTTTTTCGGTTTGAAATAGGTGGAGCCCTTCGGGGTGTCGCTGACGCTGAAGTAGTAAATCACCGAAAAAACCAATGCCAGCAAGCCGGTACTGGCGATAGCATAACGCCAGCCGCTCTCACCGCCGAACGCCAATGCCAACGAAGGCAACACGATGGCCGCAGCCGCCGAGCCAAAGTTACCCCAGCCACCGTAAATGCCTTCGGCGACCCCCAGTTGCTTGGCCGGAAACCATTCGCCGACCATACGGATGCCGATTACGAAACCGGCGCCGACGAAGCCCATTAAAAACCGCGCCAAAGCCAGCTGTTGAAAATCGTCAGCAGCGGCAAACAGGAAACAGGGAATACTGCCAATCGCCAACAACGTTGAATAGGTGCGCTTCGGGCCGAATTTATCCACCAGTATGCCGATGGCGATGCGCGACGGAATCGTCAATGCCACGTTGAGAATCAAGATGGTCTTGACCTCGGCTTGACTTAGTTTGAGATTTTCGGCGATCACCAACATCAGCGGTGCGTGGTTGAACCACACCACAAAGCTAATAAAGAAAGCTAGCCAGCTCATATGCAAAATTTTCATTTTGCCGGTGAAATTAAACAAGTTGAATTGAATTTGAGACATAAATGTTTAGTCGAATAATTGAAAAATTAGCGGGGTGAAGGCATTAGCCATGGCTGCCGCCTTTAGAGGGTTTAACTCACCTTAAAATAGAAAGTTGGAAACAATTGAATGCCGGTGTCCGCTAAGAAGCCCGTCAATTCGTTTGATAAAAGCTATTGATTCCCTGAAACGAGCGTTTTTTACTCGATCAGCGGATGTCCTGAAGAAAAACTAGGCAGGAACGAGTAAAAAAGGCTGCCGATAAAAATCAGCAACTTTTCAACGCCGTTGTTGAAGGAAATACGGGGTACGTCATTGCACCTGTGATGCGGTAAGCAAAAATAAGGCCAACTATATAGATTAGTTCCCGGTTAGGTTAGCGCTAATCAAAACATAGCGTTAATTCGTGGGTTGAGTCCACAGAAAGACTGTTTGTTAAGCGCTTTGCTTGATATTTAAATACAAGCGCTTTTATACAGATAGTCTTTTTGGTGCATGCTTGCTGCGCAATATTGGTGCATTCTGTAGTGCAAAAGAACCAGCTTGGTGCAATCAAAAAGCCCAGCATCGGTGCGAGACCCAAAAAAACTAACAATTTCAGACCTCCTTGGAAAAAAGTAAGTTGGCACCTATTTTGCTGAAAATAACCAATTAGAGTCCTCGTTGGACTTTTCTTAAATATTGTTTCGGACAAAGGTGTCCTGATTACATGATTCATTCATGTTATTCAGGCCGCCTTTTTTTTGGCCTGAAGCCATGCTTCGGTCGGCGGGCAGGATGCAACATCAAAAGTTTTGAGGTGGATATGAACAGCAAACAAACCCTGGTGGTGATCGGTAACGGCATGGTGGGCCAACATTTTCTGGCGAGTCTGGTCGAGAGTGCTGCGTATGAACGCTACCGGATCGTCACCTTCTGCGAGGAACCTCGCCCCGCTTATGACCGCGTGCATCTGTCGGAGTACTTTACCGGCAAAACCGCGGTGGATTTGTCTTTAGTGCCCGAGGGTTTTTTCGAGCAGCACGGCATCAGTCTTTATTTAGGTGATAAGGCGGTTAGTATTGATCGGCAACGGAAACAGGTGACTTCGGCCAAAGGCAGCGTGGTTCAGTACGATAAATTGGTGCTGGCTACGGGGTCTTTTCCGTTTGTACCGCCGGTGCCGGGGCATGATCGGCCTCAATGCCTAGTGTATCGCACCCTGGAAGATCTGGATTTGATTCAATCCGCGGCCCGAAAATCTAAAATAGGCACCGTGGTGGGTGGTGGCTTGTTAGGTTTGGAAGCGGCCAAAGCCTTGCGCGATTTAGGACTGGAAACTCATGTAGTCGAATTTGCCCCGCGCTTGATGGCGGTGCAACTGGATGACGGCGGCGGCGCCATGCTGAAACGCAAGATCGAGGATTTAGGCGTCAAAGTTCATCTGAATAAAAACACCACCTTGATTGACGACGGCGCGCAATGCGTGCACAAGATGAATTTCGCCGACGGCGAGGTGCTGGAAACCGATGTCATCTTATTCTCGGCCGGGATTCGTCCCCGCGACGACATTGCCCGCGCTAGCGGTATCGAAGTCGGTCAGCGCGGCGTCATCGTCATCAATCATCAATGTCAAACCTCAGACCCTGACATCTACGCCATCGGCGAATGCGCGTTGTGGAATGGGCAGATCTTCGGACTGGTGGCGCCGGGCTACACCATGGCCCGCACCGTGGTGGCGCATCTGTCCGATATGGAACAAGCTTTTACCGGCGCCGACATGAGCACCAAA
>SXGT01927356.1_pt1 | contig 12844 bp, 12 predicted proteins | sample 3176221 | NCBI WGS metagenome assembly SXGT01 (sample SAMN11356862, study PRJNA531348) | freshwater metagenome | isolation source: freshwater sample F1-120 | place: China: Fuxian Lake, Yuxi | collected 2017-12-25
ACCGGCCGAAGAACGAGTCTGTGTTCGATATCTGGTGATCGCCCCGAACGGTAAATTGATCGGAGTCGTCCCGGATGGACGGTGTCGTGAGATAGTTTGGAGCGGTGTTCGGGTTACCCGAGCTCGGCAACGGCATTTGATCGAGAACTTTCCTCGCAATTGGGTCGATTCGACCGGTGGGAATGCGATTGCCGGGAAAGGCCTGGCCAGTCAGCGGATCGATGATTGGCGTGGCCGATGCGCTAAAGTCCCCCGACCGTTGCGCGGCCGGCGGAACGAACCCCGTTCTGGGCAGCGCCTGGCGGATGCGCGTGGCGTCGAAGTTAGTGAAGAAGAAAGTTCGATTCCGTCCGTCGTAGAGTTTCGGGATGACGACCGGCCCGCCCAAAGAGTACCCGAACTGGTTCTGCTGGTATCCGGCGGGACGCGCGCGATCGAAGAAGTTTCTCGCCTGTAGCTTGTTGTTGCGAAGAAACTCGAATAGCGTACCGTGTAACTCATTAGTGCCCGATCTCGTACTGACGCTGATTTGCGCGCCGCCGGCTCGCCCGAACTCCGCCGAGTAGCCGCTCGCTTGAATCTTGAACTCCTGAATCGCGTCGATCGAGGGATTAATGGCTTGCGAACCGACCGTACCGACGTTGTTGTCGACCCCGTCGAGCATGAAATTGTTGTGCTCCGCGCGAGCGCCGTTCACCGACACGGCCTCGCCAAATTCGAAGCCCGCTCCCGAGGAACGCGTCGCCGGAATCGCGCCCGGGGTAAGTAACGTCAGTTGTAGGAACCTCCGTCCGTTGAGCGGTAGTTCAACTACTCTCTTGTTGGTAATTACAGTCCCCACCGCCGCGCTGTCGCTCGAAACCAGCGGGACCGTCTCTTCCACGGAAATCGATTCCGAGATCGAGCCAACTTCGAGGGTCATGTCCACACGCGCCCGTTGATCGACCTGGAGAACCAACCCCCGAACTTCGCGGGTTTTGAATCCTTGCTTTCTTGCAACGATGCGATAGCTGCCCGGCAGAAGGCGCGGAATCTCGTAGTTGCCATCGGCCGCGGTTTGAAAGGCGCGCGCGACGCCCGTTTCCACGCTGGTAGCGGTCACTTCGACACCTTCGATGGTCGCCCCGGTGGGATCGAGGACGGTCCCAAGGATCGACCCGGTAGCGGCGGCATAGGTTGGCAGGCAGGCGAGGGCGACCAGCGTCAAGAGCTTGTTGGGTTGGAACATGCTTAAACTCCCGAAAATTAGACTTTCTTCGTTAACCGCATCGACGATATAACACGCTCTATGCGAGGCGCTGTCAAGACTCTGGTCTGCTTTCTCTGCTTTCTCTTTTCAACCTCTGTTTGGGGACAAGCAGAACCGGCGATCGATATCGAGCCAGAAATACGCCGATACCAGACCATCGTGCAAGGCAATGGCAGTTCCTTGGAGGCCCGCGCCAACCTCGGAATCCTCTATTTCAGCGCAGGCCGCTTCGAGGAGGCGGCCGGTGAACTGAGCCGTTTCGCCGCAATGGCAACCGGTTTTTCGCGAGCCCGCCTTTATCTAGGAATGTCCCTGTCGCAACTGGGCCGGTTCCGGGAAGCCGTCCCGCATCTGGCGAAGGCGCGTGCCGGGGAACGCGACACAGAACTGGTGCGGTTGAGTGGACTACACCTGCAGCGATCCTACGTGGCGCTCGGGCGAAACGACGCGAGCGGGAGCGTGCTGGAGGAGCTGATCGGCAAGTTCCCAAACGATCCCGACGTCCTGTTTGCGGCTGGACAGTTCTATTCCCAACGCGCTGCGGTGGCGTGGAATCGCCTGGCTACGGCTGCGCCCGGCAGCCATCGATTCCATCAGGCGTTGGGCCAGGTTTACGAGAGCCGAGGCGACGATGCACGGGCCGACGTCGAGTATCGGCGCGCGTTGGAGTTGTTCCCGTCGCTGTCCGGCGTCCGCTTGCGGCTGGGCCGTCTCGCGCTGGCCGACGCGGGGCGCGCCGCCGAGGCAGCGCAATTGTTTCGCGAGGAGCTGTCCGTCAACCCCTCGAATCCGGACGCGCATTACGAACTGGGCGAAGTTCTGCGAAAGGAAGGCGGCCGCGAACTGGCACTCGCTCATCAGGAAAAGGCGGTCGCTTTGGATCCCAACTTTGTCGAAGCCCGTCTGGCGCTGGGCAGCCTGCTGGCCGAGACCGATCGGCGGGAGCAAGCGTTGCTGCAATTTCGCGCGGCGTGCCGAATCGATCCCGAAAGCGAGGTCGCCCGATATCGGTTGGCCCGATTATTGACCGTTCTGAATAGCGCCGAGGCGCCGAAAGAGATGTCCACTTACAAAGCTCTTCGCGAGCGAAATCAAGCTCGGAGCCAATCGCTGCTCGGTGTTCTGATGGGCCGGGGCAATACTCAACAGACGGTCGATTCGCGGTGAGTTTCTTCTTCACGCGCAGGCCGCGAAAGCCACGACCATCTCCATCATCATTCGGCCTGCCGGTGTGGTCCTATCGATGGCCACGGCTTAACCTGCGGAAGCCCACTCCGGCCTCTCACGGATTCCGGGCCTGACCGCGGAAACTCCCCACCGCCCGGCGGTACTCTACTCAGGTTGTGGCTTAGGATTCATCCTCGCTGGTGTCTCCTCTTACCGTCGCGCCGCACGGTGGGCGTAACTTTCGTTGAATAGATCGGTATTTCGATTCCGCCTGCGACGTGCCGGGGTGTCGGGCGGAGCCAATGGCGCGGGGTCGATGGCCGAGCGCATTCAAACAAGGCCGCAGCACCGAGACGAATCTGTTGTGGTGCAGCAGACGCGAGCGTCCGCGCCACAAACTCATTGGGCCTGGTTCAGGGCTGCGACAGTTTGTACACGCGCGCGGCGTCCACCGCGATTCCCGCGAAGAGGGCGATGCTCACAAGCAGGATCCCCAGCGCCACAATCAGGATCAGGACACGGTTCTCCGAGCGCAGATGCATGAAGTTGCCGCCGATGAGCCCAATCTTGACGAGCATGCCAAGCAGCAGCAAAACGAGCAGTGCTCCGCCCGTCACGGAACCCGATCCGGCCACGATCATGCCGAGCGTCACTGCCAGAAGGGCAAGCCAGGTCCCCCAATATGCTTTGTACGTCATGTGTCCTTTCAAATCAGGTAAAACAGCGTGAAGACGAACACCCACACCAAATCGACAAAGTGCCAATAGAGGCCCGCAAGTTCAATACCCGCGGGACGGGATTTGCCGGCCGCGGATCGCGCCATTGTGATGGCGAGAACAATCAAACCGCTCAAGACGTGCGACCCGTGAAATCCGGTGATTATGAAAAAGCACGCACCAAAAAGCGGCGCGCCCCATGGATTCGCTTCAAGGGTCGCTCCTGCGCGGATAAGGCTGCTCCACTCGTAGGCCTGCATCCCAAGAAACGCCGCGCCACCCACAATGGTCAGGGCCAGAAAGCGTCCCACCGTCTTGCGGTCCCCCTTCCGCGCCGCACCGACCGCGGTCGCCATCGTGGCGCTGCTCGTGATCAGGGTGAACGTCATCAGTGCGATGAAGTCCAGGTGAAAAATGTGCGAGCGATCCGGCCAGTTCGGGCTCGCGATTCGCAGGAAACCGTAGATAGCGAGGAATCCGGCGAAGACCAGTCCATCGGTAACGATGAACAGCCACATCATCAGCTTGCTCCAGCCGATGCCGAACGGCCCGCGGCCACCCTCCCAATAGGCTTCTCTCGTCTCGATTGCGGCTTCCATGGGCGCTCCTTAGAATGTCACCGGCGCAACGGTCGCAGGCGCGGTTTGCGGCGTAAAGTCTTCCGCCGCGCCGGGCACGCTGTAATCGTAGGGCCATCGATGCACTTCGGGTAGTTGCTCACCCCAGTTGCCGTGCGGTGCGGGCGATGCCTCCGTCCACTCGAGCGTCGTGGCGCACCAGGGGTTCTTGACGGATCGGGCGCCCTTGAACGCGCTCCAGAAAAAGTTGAACAGGAAGACGAACTGAACCGCGCCCAGCACAAACGCTGTCAGGCTGACGTGAAGATTCGCGGCGGCCACCTTTTGCAGGTACTCGAATTTATCGAAGTCAAAGTAGCGGCGCGGCATACCCCCCAGGCCCTGGAAGTGCTGCGCGAGAAACAGCACGTAGAATGCCGGCATTGTAACCCAGAAATGCAGCTTGCCGAGGGTTTCGTTCATCATGCGCCCGAACATTTTCGGGAACCAGTAATAGACGCCCGCGAATGCCGCCATCAGGGTCACGCCGCCGATCATCAGGTGGAAGTGCCCCACCACAAAGTACGTGTCGTGGAGTTGGATGTCGGAGGTCGCATTACCCAGAAAGATCCCGCCGAATCCTCCGGTGCCGAACATGATGATGGTTCCGATCGTGAACAACATCGGCGTGGGAAAGCGCAGACTGCCGCCCCATAAGCTCGCGATCATATTGACTCCGATGATGGCCGAAGGCACGGTGATCGAGAGCGTCCCGATGGCAAAGAACTCGCCGATGTACGGGCTCATTCCGCTGACGTACATGTGATGGCCCCAGACGATCATGCTAAGCGCGGCGATGGCGTAGAGGCAGTAGACGGTGAGCCGGTACCCGAACACGGGCTTTCGTGAAAACACCGGCAGCATGTCCAATGTGATTCCCAAAGCCGGGAGGATCAGGACGTACACTTCCGGGTGCCCCAAAAACCAGAAAAGGTGTTGCCACAGCAGCGGGGTGCCACCGCTGTTGGGTAGCAAGCCGTTGCCGAAATAGAGACCGCTGGGGAGAAAAAAACTGGTTCCAAAGTGGCGGTCGAACAGAAGGAGGATGGCCGCCGCCAGCAGGGGCGGAAAGGCAAGGAGGCCGATTGCTGATGAGATGAACAACGTCCAAATCGTGATCGGCATTCGCATGAGCGACATGCCTTTGGTGCGCTGGTCGAGGATCGTGCACACGAAGTTGAGTCCGCCCATGGTGAAAGACGCAATGAACAAAGCCATGCCGAGAATCCACAGGGTCTGCCCCCATTGCGATCCAGGCACGGCGGCGCCCACCGCGCTGAGCGGCGGATATGCCGTCCAGCCAGCCTGAGCGGCTCCTCCCTCCACGGCGAAAGAGCCGAGCATGATGAGGCATGCCGGAACGATCGTCCAGAACGAGAGCATGTTTAGGAACGGGAATGCCATGTCGCGCGCGCCGATCTGGAGTGGTATCAGAAAATTGCCGAACCCGCCGATGAGAGCCAGGGACACGACGAAGAAGATCATGATTGTGCCGTGCATCGTCATCAACGAAAGGTAGAATTCCGGCTTCATGATGTCGCCCTCCACACCGTCGGGAAACATCTTGCCGAGCAGCCGCCACTTTTCGCCGGGCCAAGCCAGTTGCATGCGGACAATCATGGCAAGTGCCCCGCCGGCAATCGCCATGAACATGGCCGTGATCATGTACTGAATCCCGATAACTTTATGGTCCGTGCTGAAGACGTACCGCGCGATGAAACTCCGCGGCCGGTGGACCCCGTGAGCAAGCTCAGCCATTCCTCTTCTCCTCTTTCCATTTCCTGAATTCATCCGGCGTCATCACCACGAGAACGCCGCGCATTTCGTAGTGGCCAAGCCCGCACAACTCGGCGCAGGCCAGCTCAAAGCTTCCCGTCTTGTTCGGCACAAACCAGAAATCGATCTTCATCCCCGGCACGGAATCCTGCTTGACCCGAAGGTGGGGCAGAAAAAAGCCGTGCAGGACGTCTTTAGACCGCAGGCGGATGAGAACGGGACGGTTCACCTCGACGTGGATCATGTTGAGATCGACGATGTCGTCGCGCCCCGCTGGATCGTCCGGGTCCTGGCCAAGCACGTTGTCGAGACTGTAACGTTTGGGATCGGCCCGCCCGAACACGCCGTCAGGTCCGGCGTAGCGCACATTCCAGGCGAACTGTTCGGTGGTGACCTCGATGATAAGGGCGTTCGCCGGCGATGCCGTGTCATAGACTTTCGCCCAGACAGGCAACCCGATCACAAGGACACCGCCCTCCGCGATCGCAGCCACCAGCAGCGCCACGGCCAGAGACCATCGCCGCTCCATGCGCGGTCCGGCCAGGCGGAACGTGATCTTGTCCTGCCTGCTGAACTTCCACACGAACAATCCCAGGACAATGTGGCCGAGCAGGATCAACCCGCCCGTGGCCGTCATGGTGAAATTGATCATCGCGTCGATGCCCGCCCCGTGTTCGGACGCGAGAGGCGGCAACCACGTCCGCGCGCCCATCATCACAACGCCAGCCCCAATCAGCCAGATGACAATTGCCAGAATCAGTCCGCTTCGTCTCTCCATCTCAGGCCCTCCGCGCGCAACAAGACCGCATATTGTCAGCAGATCGAGTTCCGCGGCAAGGCACGGCTTTTCAAGAAGTTAGAGTTGGAGTGTGGCTATTTCCTGGTGATCCTCCTCACGTCTGCGCGAGATTGCGCAAACGGGCGCAATCTGGCGCACGGCGGGACTCCCAGCAGTACGCCCGTCCGCGCGTCGCGGCGGCCTTTGTTGTGGGCGAACGTCCGCGCGATGCTCATTGGCTCAAGCACGGCGTGGCGCTTCGGTTAGCAATCCTGATGAGTTGAGGCGCGCCGGTTCCTTCTCACGTGGGAGATACGCATCGACGACCGTCTCCTCCCCGATTTTCAGCGCCCTGGCGGAGCTTCAAGACGCCGTTTTCCTATCTTGCCGCGAGAGTGCCGCGCACGGAGGCGACCTCACGGCAAATGCCGCTCGGCCCAATCCAACATCTCGCGCTGCTTTTCCGCGTTACCAAGCGCCACTTCGAGGTTCACGTAACGCACGCCCCGCGCCGCCGCCAGACGCGAGAGCGAACCGTCGTCCTCCTTCGACGCCCGATTCTGAAGAACCACATTATTCGGCGCGGTCTTGAGAATCTCGAAGTCTCCTTCCTGCGTGCAAAGAAAGAACTCGTGCGGATGCGTCTCGTCGCGGAGGGAGACGCGGTCGCTGATCGCAACCTCATCCTTCACCGAGTACCCTTCGGAGTTATTGTGCAGCGCGATCAGCAGCCCGTCTTTTGGCGGAAACACGGCGCGCACCGTCTTTTCGCGGCCGCGGTCAAGCCGGTCGAGCGCCTTCGCGACCTTCTCCGCCGTCCATCGCGGATTCAGGGTGCGCAGGTTCACTTCGGCGCCGGTTCGCGAGAAGAGGCGGTTCGGGTCGATCACTCCGTCGAACAGCCTGATGTTCCGGGTCTTGCTCCTGACCAGGTTCGCAGTTCCACGATAACGCTTGATGTGATCGAGCAACACGGCACGGGCCGTGCGCTCGTTGCCGTGGATCCAGAGGTATCGGCGCTTCGACCGGCCGTTTCGAATCGTTTGAAGTGGAATCGCAGGCGGCGCCCCAAATCCGGGGAACCCTCCCAGAGCGGCAGCGAGAAATTCACGGCGCGTGCTCATGCGTTCTTCTTGTGCCGGCTCCAAAAATGCCCCGCGATCGAGCAAGCGATCAGCATGAGCGAAATCCACTGCGCTGCGTACAGGCCGCCCGGAGGCGCGCCTGGGTCGTGATAACGGAAAAAGTCGACTACGAACCGCACGCTGCCGTACAACAACACATACAATCCGATGACTGCGCCGGGTTTGTGCGGCCGTCCGAAAAAAACGTACAGCACGGCGAAAATCAAGGCTTCGGAAGCCGCCTCATAAAGCTGTGTGGGATGCAACGGCGTGTTGAGCGGCACGCCGGTGATCGCCTTCGAATTTGTAAACGTGACCGCCCACGGACGGTGGCATTCGATTCCCCAGCAGCAGCCCGCGGAAAAACATCCCAGGCGTCCGATGGCGTGACCGATCGCCAATCCCGGCGCGAAAGCGTCGGCGGTCTGAAGCGGCGGAAGGCCCACCCTGCCCGAGTAAATCCACGCAGTCAGGAGCGCGCCGATCAGCCCGCCATAGAAGATGCCGCCCGCCTGGATACTGGAGAACGAAAGCAGTTCGTCGGGGCGATCGGCGTAATAGCGAAAATCCACGAGGAACATCAGGAGCTTCGCCCCAACGATTCCCGCAAGCGCGCAATAGATGGCCAGATTGAGAACGGCGTCCTTGTCGAGGCCGGACCGCCGCGCGAGCCGTCCCGTTACCGAGACGGCCGTGAGAAACGCGATCGCCACCAGCAGTCCGTAGGTGGGAAGGTAGAAGCCGCCGACGCTGAAGACTTGAGGAAACATCAGGTTGTCCGAGCGCGCAACCAGGGCCGGACCAGATCCAGCAATAAAAGACCGCTCCCCACAACGATGGCGCTATCGGCCACGTTGAAGGCCGGCCAATGCAGGCTGCCGATATAGAAGTCGAGGAAATCGGTGACCGCGCCTCTAACGATGCGGTCGACAACGTTGCCGAGCGCGCCTCCGAAAATCAGCGAAAGACCGAAGGCTGTCGCGCGGTCGAGCTTCGATGCGTTCCAGAGCATCGCGGCGACTACACCGATCGCCACCGCGGAGACGCCGATGAGGATTATCGTTCGAAATGGGGAACTCGAATCCGCAAACATGCTGAAAGCCGCACCGCGATTTTCGGCGTGAATAATGTCGAAGAAGCCCGGGATCACCGGCACCGTGTCAAACGCCGAAAAGCGGCTTTGGATGATCCACTTCGTGACGCGGTCAAGCGTGAAAATCACGAAGCTAATTGCGGCGAGCGTTGCTCGGGAGGGAGGGCTAGACATTCGCGGTCATCTCGACCACGGCTTGGGCGCACGGCGCGCAGATCGTGGGGAAATCGGCATTCGCACCGGTATCCGTCGTATATTTCCAGCAGCGCTCGCACTTGACGCCCGCAGCGCGCTCGACCGAGATCTCGACCGCGTCCCCTTGTTGCTCACCCTCAGGAATTGATTGAACATGATTCGAGAGATGCACCTGAGAAACGATAAACAGGCCGGGCAAGTCCGCCGCGTATTCCAAAAGCAAGGGAAATACAGAGTCGACCGCTCTTATCCTGACGGCCGCTTCGAGCGGCGCTCCGATCACCTTCTCCTGGCGCGCGGCTTCGAGCTTCTTCAGCACTTCCTGCCGCACCGGCAGCAAACGGTCCCAGTTCGCGAGCCTTGACCGCTGCTCCCCGGAAAGCCCGCTCACCAATTCCTCAGTCGTCGGAAACTCCGCCGTATGAACGCTTCCCGGCAGCTTCAGACTGAGCCAGACCTCCTCCGTCGTGAAGGGAATAATGGGAGCGAGCAACCGCGTCAACGCGAACGTGAGCCGGTAGAGAGCGGTCTGCGCGCTCCGGCGCGCCTGCGACTGCGTCGCCGAAGTGTACAGACGATCCTTCAGCACGTCGAAGTAGACGGAACTCAGATCCACCGTGGCGAAATCGTACACGGCGTGGTAGACCTTGTGAAACGCGAATTCGTCGTACCACGGGCGGCATTTCGAGACCAAGTCGGCCGCGCGCATCAGGATCCAGCGATCGATTTCGAGCAACTCAGCCGCGGGCACGGAATCGGTCTCCGGGTTGAAGCCGGAGAGGTTGCCCAGCGTGAAGCGGAAACTGTTGCGCAGCTTGCGGTAGGCTTCCGAGAGTCGCGTCAGAATCGTCTCCGACATCCGCACGTCTTCGTTGAACTCGACCGACGCCACCCACAGGCGCAGCACGTCCGCACCGTACTGCCTGATGATCGTCTCCGGTTCCACCACGTTGCCGAGCGACTTCGACATCGCGCGGCCCTCTCCATCGAGCGCCCAGCCATTGGTGACGGCCCCACGGTAAGGGGCGGTGTCTCTGAGCCCCACGGCGACCAGCAGCGAACTGTGGAACCATCCGCGATATTGGTCGCCTCCTTCGAGGTAAAGGTCTGAAGGCCAGTCCAGACCGTTTTCGCCGTTGAGCACGGCGAGGTGGCTTGATCCGGAATCGAACCAGACATCGAGAATGTCGCGTTCCTTGGCGAACGACGCACCGCCGCATTTCGCGCACGTTGTACCGCCGGGCATGAGGCCGCTCGCTTCGCGCTCATACCAGACGTCGGCGGTATGTTCGGCGAAAAGCCTCACCACGGGGTCGAGAACTGCCCGGTCCGTAACCGGCTCCCGGCAGCCTTCGCAATAGAACACGATAATAGGCACGCCCCAAATGCGTTGCCGCGAGATGCACCAGTCGGGCCGCGCCGCGATCATGTTCGAGATTCGGTCTTCGCCCCAGGCCGGCATCCACTTGACGTTCTTGACGGCTTCGAGCGCGCGCGTTCGAAGACCGTTGCGGTCCATGCCGATGAACCACTGCTCTGTGGCGCGAAAGATGGTCGGTTTGTGGCAACGCCAGCAGTGCGGATAACTGTGCTCAATCTTCTTGAGGCCGAGCAGCCCTCCTCGTTCGCGAAGAAGGTCGATCACGAGCGGGTTCGCTTCCCATACGTTCTTTCCGATCAATCCTTCGGGCAACTCGCCCTCCGCGCCTTCCGCCCGGTAAAAGCGTCCTGCCGCGTCGACTGGGCAATAGGTTGCGATGCCGTACTGCCGGGCCACCACGTAATCTTCGTGGCCGTGGCCGGGGGCCGTATGAACCGCGCCGGTGCCCTGTTCGAGAGTCACATGATCGCCGAGGATTCCCTTGGAATCGCGTTCGAGAAATGGATGCCGGAACACCGCGCCTTCGATCCGCGCGCCTTCGAAACGGGCAAGCGCTTCGGTTGCGGACCAGCCGCAGGAGCCGGCGGTCGCGCGCAGCAGATCGGACGCCACTATGTAAACATCGCCGCCGGCATCGCCATCAGGGGCGACAGCCGAATACTCGAACTTCGGGTGATAGGCAATTGCCATATTGGCCGGAATGGTCCAGGGCGTGGTTGTCCAGATGAGGCCGTAGACGTTCCGTCCGGTGAGCGCCGCGTCAATGGTCTCCGGTGGCGACGTGAGTTTGAAGCGGACCCAGATCGAAGGGCTTGTATGGTTCTCGTACTCGACTTCCGCCTCCGCCAGCGCGGTTCTACAGCTCAGGCACCAGTTGACCGGCTTCAGCCCCTTATACACATAACCCTGATCCAGAAAATCGACGAACGCTCCCGCGATCACTGACTGAAAGTGCGCGCTCATCGTCAGGTAGGGCCGATCCCAGAGTCCGAAGACGCCCAGCCGTTTGAATTCGCGGCACTGGATCTCGACGTATTTCGCGGCGTAGTTGCGGCACTCGGCGCGGATCTCGGAGACGGACATCTTCGCCTTCTTCGAGCCGAGTTCCTGATCGACCTTGATCTCAATAGGAAGTCCGTGGCAGTCCCATCCGGGGACGTAGGGGGAGTCGAAACCGGCCATGGTTTTCGACTTCACGATGAAGTCCTTGAGGATCTTGTTGAACGAGTGACCCAGGTGGATGCGGCCGTTCGCGTAAGGGGGGCCGTCGTGGAGAATGTACTTCGGACGGCCGGCGCGCGACTTACGAATCTGCCCGTAAAGGTCCTCCGCCTCCCAGCGGGCGAGCGTCTTCGGCTCGGTCAGCGGGAGATTGGCCTTCATCGAGAAGTCCGTGCGCGGCAGGTTCACGGTCTGCTTCAGGTCGATACTCTTGGGATCCATGCGGATACTTCAATTCTAGCGGCATAAACGGGAGATTGCTCGCTGCGAGACAACGCTAAACGCCCGAACCGAGCCGTGACCGGACGGGGCGGTTTGAGCTACTGAACCCTGCTGTGCCCAAGCCTGATAAGCACCCGGACCGCGCGGACCTGCCAGCGGTCCTTGCTCTCGCCGTACTGTTTGGCAAGCAAGGAAGGGTGCCGGAGATCCCCGGCAAGGGAATTAGCTCTGCCTGAAAAGCGCCTTTCGCACATCGCGAGGAGCATCTTCCAGGGTCTTCTGTGCGCGGGGAGATAGTCGATTTTCATCAGGAGCGTTCGGGTCTCTTGAGGACAACTCACTTGCGCAACCGCGCTTTCATGCCGGCAATCAATTCATCGGACGCTATTTGAACGGGCCCAGAGTATGGCCCTTTTGAAGTCCTCCCCGGATTCGTCGAGACGGGCATCAATGATTCGGCGCTGGCCGGGCGTGTACTCGTCCTCCGCAGTGGGAAACCTCGACTGGTCAATGGCCAATTTGGGACCATGACAAATCCTGCCGCGACGAAAAATGGCGTCGACCACATCGCCTTCAGCGATGCCGCGCATGACTCGCGGACGAGTGGGAAAGGGCTATCTGACTCCCGCGGCGAATTTTCACGACGGTCATGAGTATTTGATGATTGTGCGTGTGACTTCCTGCCGGCGGGCATAGGTTTGATCGATTTTGGTTCGTGAGATGAAGCGGACCGGGACGGGCTGATCTTCAGCGGGCTGTGGCGGTTCCTTCGGACGCAATACCGATTCGTTTCCCGGCTTCGCGTGCTCCCCCTTCGAGGACCCAACGTTCAATTCAATTGGGGCTGTTTGGGATCGCGCCTCACCCACTTGAAGGCAGGCACCGAGTTTTTCCAGAAAAACTTCTCTGCGGCCAACCGTCCCTTCGCTACGAAGTACGGCTTCAGGATCTCCAGCGCCGTCTTGTTTCTGCCGGCGTAGACAATCCGGTCCTCACCGAAAATGTCCCAGATGAAATCCAACGCCGGCTTATAGACAGCCGGATCGAACGGCGCCTGCACGTTTGGCCTGGAGCCAAGTAGCCCCGAAACCTTCGCAAATACGTTTCGCTGTCTGAGTTTCTTGAGGTTGCCCGAGTAACTCTTCAGAACCTCGGGGGCATTAGGCCGAAGTTCTCACTACTAAAACCCTGAAACGGCTTGTTTTGATGAAGTTATCCCCGTTTCAGGTCTATTGTGTAGGCATGTAAATAGTTGCTGTCATATTGACAAACTCTGCTTTGTATGATATAGTTGTAAGCATGTAC
>SXGT01365364.1_pt1 | contig 12843 bp, 12 predicted proteins | sample 3176221 | NCBI WGS metagenome assembly SXGT01 (sample SAMN11356862, study PRJNA531348) | freshwater metagenome | isolation source: freshwater sample F1-120 | place: China: Fuxian Lake, Yuxi | collected 2017-12-25
GAAACCGGCGGCCAAAGCAACCAAGCCGGCCACGAAAAAGAAGTAGGGCGCGCCGCCCGGCGCGCCTCTGCAATCCTCCAGCCGGTCAGCTCGCCTTTCGGACGTTCGAGGCCTGCAGTCCCTTCGGTCCATCCACGATTTCAAACTCGACGTGGTCGCCTTCCGCCAGCGACCGGAAGCCGTTCATGGTGATTGCGGTGTGGTGGACGAAGACGTCGTTGCCGCCGTCCTGGGCAATGAACCCGAAGCCCTTCGCATCATTGAACCACTTGACGGTACCTTTCGCCATCGCTAATACCCTCGTTCGCTAGGAGCCGGATCGGCTCGGGGACTCGCCCGGCTCGAAGGGGCAACCGGGCTACCGACGATATTGTCAGGTCCGGCCTGCGTTTTGTCAATACGGAAGCCAAAGAACCACCTCGAATGGAGTCAGCCATGGTCACTGCGGTGTTGATGCTCGCCCTGGTCCAGCAGCCCCAGGTTGTTACCCGGCTCGTCGTCGAGCCGGCCAGGCCCAAGATCTCGATCGGCGACACGCTCCGCCTTCGGGCCACCGCCTACGATGCCGCCGGGCAGGTAGTCCGGTCGGCGGTGGTTCGGTGGTTTCAGTCGGGTGGCGTATTCGAGGGACTGGTCGATTCCACCGGCTTGGTAACCGGCGGGGCAACCGGGACAGTCGTCGCCACCGCGATGCTCCGGGATCAGGCCCCTGCCGTCGCCGATGCCGGAGGCGTGGCTGAGCGCGACCGAGCCCTTGGTCTCACTCCGAAGACGGCTCCGACCGCCCGTCCAGTCATAGCGGTTGCCGAGATCACCGTGTTGCCGCTTCCGGTCAGCCGGGTGGCGGTCGAGCCCGAGGTCTCCTCGATGGTGGTCGGGCAGAGTCTCACCATCCGGGCCACGCCGTATGCGGTAAACGACGATCAACGGTCCGACCCGGTGACCTGGACCAGCGACAACTCCAAGGTTCTCTCCGTCTCGGCCTCGGGCCGGGTGACCGCCAACCAGGTCGGTCAGGCAACCGTGATTGCCAGGGCCGGCCGGATCGAGCGCGGTCTCCGGATCACGGTGAGCGCGAACCCCGTCCGTTCGCTGGTGATCGAACCGGCTCGAACCAAGGCCCGGACCGGCGACGTGATTCGGTTCAGTGTGACGGGACGAAGTGCTTCGGGGGCGCGGAGCGGCAAGTTGACGCCCGAGTGGTCGATTACTCCCGGCAATGCCCAAATCGATATGGACGGAGGCTTCGTTGCCGACCTGCCCGGGACCTATCAGGTGTTCGCGTCCTACGCGGGCCGGACGGTCGAAGCACTCGTCGACGTCGAGCCCCGCGATGCGATCCGCCCGATCAAAGTCTTGGGGCGGTTGCCGATCGGGATGATGACGACCGAATTCTGGATGCACCCGAACGGGAAGAACGGCTACCTCGCCACGGCCGGTCTGACCGGAGTCGGGGGCGACAAACTGTATGCCGTGGACGTGAGTGACCCGGGAAATCCGCGGATCACCGACTCGGTGACCGTCGACGCCCGGATCATCAATGACGTGATGGCCACCGAGGACGGCAAGTATGCCGTCATGACCCGGGAGCAGGCCTCGAGCCGGAAGAACGGAATCGTGATCTTGAGCCTCGAGGACCCCGCCCATCCCAAGCCGATCTCAGAGTTCACCGAAACCGTCAGCGGTGGAGTGCACAGCGCCTACGTCTACCGCGGATACGTCTACTTGACCGACGACGCCACCGGGTCGATGCGGGTCATTGATATTCGCGACCCGCTGAAGCCCAAGCAGGTGGCCCGTTGGGAAACGCCGCCGCCGGTGGAAGGCCGGACCCTCCACGATATCGACGTCAAAGAGGGGCTCGCGTACCTCAGTTACTGGAACGACGGCCTCATCATTCTCGACGTCGGTAACGGGGTCAAAGGCGGCAGTCCGGAGAACCCGGTGTTCGTTTCGCAGTTCAAGTACGACCTCAATACGCTCTACCGGGAGGTCGAAGCGGTTGGCGGGCCGGGGTTCATCCGGGGCACCCATACCGCTTGGCGGGCCGGCAGGTACATCTACGTCGCCGACGAAGTGTTTCCGGCCAAGGCCGTTGGCCAAGGAGTCCCGGGCTTCGGCCGGGCCTACGGCCGGCTGCAGGTCGTCGACGTTTCGGACATCACTAAGCCCAAGAGCGTGGCCTGGTACGAATCGAAAGATGGCGGGAGTCACAACATCTGGGTTGCCGGTGACACCCTGTTCCTCGGTGACTACCAGGGCGGACTTCGGATCCTCGATGTCAGCGGAGAACTCCGGGGCGACCTGCTTCGGCAGGGCCGGGTGATCGGCAACGTCGCGACCGGCGACAAGGCCGGCCACATTCCCAACGTACCCGGCGCCTGGGGTGCAGTCTACCAGAACGGGCGGGTCTACGTTTCCGACGTCAATTCGGGGCTTTGGATCCTCCAAATCGAGCCCAAACGGCAACTTACGCCTTAGACCTAACGAAGGTATCTTCGCGGTATGTCCCCGTCGCCACCGAGCCTCGTGATCCGGTCGTTCCTCGACCGCGCGGAGGGATTGTCGCACTTTCTCCTCCGCGCCGGCGAGGCGCCGCGGTTGTTGGCGTTCGACGATGCGGCCGGGTGCCCGGTCGATACGGCGCTCGCCGCGCTCGAATGGACCGGCGCGGTCGGGATCCTGAAGGAAGAAGACATGGTCCAAGCCGTTCGCCTGACCAGCGAGACCGCTGCGGCGGTGGTTGAGCGGCGGGTCGAAGGCAACCGGCAGTTCGTCTACCTCGGCCCCCGGCTCGATGCCCCGCCGATGGATGTCTTCGAGGGCCGGGTTCTGTTCGACGAGCCCGGTGTCAAGGCGGTCGAGTTCTCGCAACGCGGTCATGCACTGGCGCACTTTCTCCGGGCAACCTCGGGGACCGGTTCGCTCCTCGCCATCTTGGGCCGCCGGGCTCCGGAGGTTCGCCACATCCGGCGCTGGCTCCGGTCGATCGTCGAGGAACTCGACGGGCAGAAGCTCTGGGTTGGGGGTTGGTTTGCCTCGAGCGCGGCGGGGGCTCTGTTCTGTACCTCGGAGCCCGAGCCGACCTTTCGTTACATCGAGGTTGGCCTGGAATCTTGAAATTTTGGTCGTCGGTCGTGTTGATGGTGTGGATACACAGTTTCCACATCCGTGGGCAACCGCCGCAATTAGTTGTCAACAGCGATCTTCAGCTTCAACAATCCCCCCATCGATAGGCCGTAACCCGAATAGAATCAGGCACTTGCGTGCCTGATCAGCGATTCCGAGCTTGGTTCGACGGCTCGGGTGATCGCTTTGGGTCCGAGCCCGAATGGGGGGCAAACATGGGAGCCCACCCGCTCCGATTTGGCGCCTCGGAGCGCTTTGCAGAAGATCCGCAGCGCCTGGGTCCAGAGTTGCCTAGCGAACGGCCGCGACCGGCGAAAGCCGGTGCGGCCGTTTGCACGTCCAAGTCTACGCTGCTCAGTCGTCTTATCTTGGTCTTAGCCTCCAGGCGGCACCAATGACGGTATCCTATGCGGTTGCGACCGACCGGAAGATGAACCTGCTGATTGCGAGTGAACGTGAGATCTTGGCCCGAACCCTGGCGGATTCAGTCCGGGCTCAGGGGCACCAAGTGTTGGTCCAGGAGAATGCGGCGGGTGTGGCCGATGCTCTTGGGGTGCCGGGTCTTGATGCGGTGGTTCTTGACGCCGACTTGCCCGGCGTCGACTGGGAGCAACTCCGCTCGGCTTTGATTCCAAGCCGCCCGGTCGTGCCGGAACCGCTTGACGCGGTTGAGCGACGCCATATCGCTACGACGCTCCGCTACACCAACGGCAACCGCCGGAATGCGGCCCAGTTGCTCGGGATTGCCCGCTCCACGCTGCTGGCCAAGCTCCGGAAGTACGGTCTCGACAACGACTAGAGCTTCTCAGTTCAACCGCACCCGCCCAAGTCTCGAGACGATGATTTGGCGGGTGACGGTTCCCCGGACGAGAACGATCGTGATGTTCCCAGCGCCGACGGCCAAGCCGTCTGGGCCGTAGGTCGTTGCGAATCCGGCGGGCGTCAGCCCCACCCCGAAGGCATGGGGGCCCGGGCGCCGCCGGATGCTCTGGGAATCGGCGCCGAGGGCGTGCACGACGATGGAATCGGGGGCGAGGACCAGTTCGACCGGCACCCCGAGTGTCCGGGCACTCGTTTGAGCGACTCGATAGGCTTGGAGCACGGCACCTTGGACTTGGGCGACGGCGGCGCGGTCCGCGGTGGAGGAAGCGCCCCGGACTACGCTGAGCGTCAGAACCGATATCACGGCGAGCACCACGCCGGTTTCGGGCAGGGTCATCGGGCCATTCCGGTTGAATGTGCATCGTAAGGTATTGAAGCCGTTGGGTTTCCGATCATCGTTAATCCCAGAGTCCTGCCCTAATAATTGCCAATTGTCGGCCCGACCCTTCCCCCCGGGCCGGACTGCCCCATCTTTCACCTTGCCCCGGGGTGTCACCCGGGTCATTTGACGGTTTGTTCCGACGGAGGTTGGGGTAATGGGAATGCTGATCATTCTTGTGATCGCGGTGGTGGTGGCGCTCTGGGTCATTGGCGCCTATAACGGTCTGATCGCGCTCAAGAACCGGGTCCTCAATGCCTGGAAACAAATCGACGTGCAACTCAAGCGGCGTCACGACTTGGTTCCGAACCTGATCGAGGCGGTCAAGGGCGCGATGAGCTTCGAGCGAGACACCCTCGAAGCGGTCATTGCCGCCCGCAACAAAGCGGTCGGGGTGCAAGGGGTAGCGGCGACGGCCAAGGCCGAGGGGGAACTGTCCAGCGCGTTAGGCAGGCTCTTTGCCCTGACCGAGAACTATCCGGATCTCAAGGCCACCGCCAATATCGGACAGCTCCAGGAGGAGTTGACCAGCACCGAGAACAAGATTGCATTTTCGCGCCAGCTCTACAACGATGAAGCAACCCTCTACAACACCAAGCAAATGCAGTTCCCGACGAACTTGGTCTCCGGCCTCGCGAAGGCGACCCCGGCGGAGCTTTGGGAAATCGAAGATCCGGCGGAGCGGGCGGTACCCAAGGTGGACTTCGGGTTCAAAAAGCCCTGAGCACGAGTGAGCGAGGGCAATCTCTTCGAGCAGCAAGCCGCCAACAAACGGCGGTCGCTGTGGCTGACCGCCGGGTTCGTCGGGTTTACGGCCTGGGTTGGATTCGGCGGTGACTTCGGTTTCTACCTGCTGACGCGTGACGCCCCCGAAGGCGGGTATCGTCATCTGATTCCCTTCATTGGGATTGCCGCGTCGGCGATTGCCGGCGGGGTCGCCTGGTTCTCGTGGCGGTTCGGTGCCCAACAGGTTCTCAAGGCCGCCGGGGCGTCCGAGTTGGTAAGCCCCGAGACCCCCGAGTACGCGCGACTGGTCAACGTGGTCGAAGAAATGGCCATCGCGTCGGGAATGCCCCGGCCCAAGATCTGGGTCGTCCCCGATCCCGATCCGAATGCGTTCGCGACCGGCAACGATCCCTCGGCGTCGCATGTCGCGGTGACCGAGGGACTCCTGACGATCCTCGACCGGGACGAGTTGCAGTCGGTCGTGGCTCACGAGATGGCCCATATCCGGAACTACGACGTCCGGTTGATGACGCTGCTGGCCGGGATGGTCGGGGCCATCGTGTTGATGTCCGATCTGATGCGGAACTTCCTGCGGTTCGGCGGGCGCGTGGGTGGCGGACACCGGGGTGGTAACCAAAAGAAGGGCGGCAACCCGGTCGCGATCCTGGTGCTGGCGCTCTGGCTCATCACGTTGCTCATCGCCCCGATCGTGTCGCGCTTGTTGGCGATGTCGGTGAGCCGCAATCGGGAGTTCCTCGCCGATGCCACGGCGGCCCAGTTCACCAGGAACCCGATGGCGCTCGCCAGCGCACTCCAAAAACTCGACGGCGCCTCCGCGGCTACCGGGTCTATCGCCCGGGGGGCGGCGCACATGTGTATTGTCGACCCCGCCGAGCGGCGATTCGCTGCGAGTGAGGGCTTCCTTGGCCGGTTCGCCAGCCATCCGCCGATCTCGGCGCGGGTGACCCGGCTCAAGGGGATGGCATTCCAGCAGGCCAAGGCCTAGGGCCGCTCCTTGTCATGGCCGATCGTTGCGGGCGGCGCGCTTCTCGGCATCTCCCTGGGATTGTGGCTGGCCCGCCGGGCTCTCCGCCGGTGGGGCGCCCGGACCGTGCTGGAGTTCCGGGCCCGGCTCGACCGGTACAAGCTCACCGAGAGCAAGCGGGTCAAAGCTGAGCTCCGGGTTGATCCAGCCATTGCCCAGGCCATCGACGCTCATGTCGTTGAATCCGGGTTGCCCCGGGCCGTGGTCGAGCGGCGCGTCGATCGGTACATCGAGGAAATCGTCCCGTTTTTCAACGTGCTCTCGTACTACAAGTTTGGCTACAATCTCAGCAAGATCCTGACCCGGCTCTTCTACAAGGTCACGGTCGAATACCACGACCACAAAGCGCTGTCCCGGATTCCGAAAAGCGATGTCGTGCTGTACCTCATCAACCATCGGTCCAACATGGACTACGTGGTGGTGAGTTACGTGTTGGCCCAGGTGGTCAGTATCAGCTACGCCGTCGGCGAATGGGCCCGGACCTGGCCTCTCGAGTACATCTTCAAGAGCTTCGGGAGTTATTTCATCCGCCGCCGGTTCCGGGATCCGCTCTATCACGCGGTACTCGAGCGTTATGTGCAGCAGATTACCAGGAACCGGGTGACCCAGGGGATCTTCCCCGAGGGTGGCCTCAGTCGGGACGGCACGCTTCGGCCTCCGAAAATCGGGTTGCTCGACTACGTCGTCGGGACGCTGCGAGACCCAGCGTTCGACGGCGATATCTGGCTGGTCCCGGCGGCGATCAACTACGACCGGGTCCTCGAAGACCGGACCCTGACGCGAGAGCTCTTCGTTGGCGCTCCCCGCCGATCCTATCCGGCACAGCTGCTTGGGTGGATCGGGTTTGCGATCTGGAACGGCATGCAGTTGCTCCGCGGGCAGAAACAACGGTACGGCCGGGTGGCCGTCAATTTCGATGCGCCGCTGTCGGTCCGGCAGTGGCTGGCCGCCCAACCAGTCCCGGTATTGGAGCTGCCCAGGGTCGAACGCCTTCCCCATGTTCAGCGGCTGGCCCAGGAGGTCTTCGACCGGGTGGGTGCGGTGATTCCGGTCACCCCGGTATGTTTTGCCGCGGCGGCGCTGTTGTCGTTCAACTCGAGCGTGATTCCGGAGGGGGCGCTGTGGACTCGCCTGGCCGAATTGAAAGACCGGCTCAAAGACACTAACGCTCGGATGATCCGTTCGGAGTTACCCGTGACCGAGGTGTGGGACCGGGCGTGGCGGACGTTTCGGGCTCGGCGCTGGGTGGTGCGGCAGGGGGCAAATCTGGTGATCTTGCCGGATGCGCGGCCGCTGCTCGAGTATTACGCCAATTCCATCATCCATTTGCTGCCCGCCGAGGCGGGATGGGCTTTGAGCCCGGCCGCGGGCCTCGATGAGACGTTGCCGCGGCTCGGCCGGCAGCTCTCCTGATCGGTTCTTCGCCGGGCCGGTCTATTGGCGGTGCTCGACCGCGCCGATGAGTTCCTCGGACAGAGTGGCGGGATCGAGGGGCAGGGTCAGGACCCGATCGGCTGCGGCAGCCTTGGCTCCCGCGGGGTCGCCGGCAACCAGGACCACGAGGGCATAGAGCCGGTTGGGGTCGGGTTCGAAACCGCCGAGGGCCGTGACGGGATCGGCGCTTCCCGGGGCCGAGAGGACGACGAGGGTGACCCCGAGCCGGGCGGTCCCCGATCCGAGCTCCCGCGCCGAGCTGACCCGTTCGACCGTGAAGCCGGCGTGTCGGAGGAGCAAGGCCGCGAGTCGGGCGACGTCTTCGTCGGCGATCCACAAGAGGGCGCGGCCTCGATGGAGCAGGCTCGGTTGTTCGGTCGAGGTGATGTTGATCATCCGAAGCCCGACCAAGTAATCCGCGCTCGAGGCCTGGCGGAGTTCGCCGGCCTGCTTGATGATGTTCCGGATCCGAATCAGGCTCTCTCGGACCGAGTCGAGCGATTCTCGTTGATCGGGGTCCAACGTCGGACTCAGGCGGAGGAGGTCGATCTCGGCCGACGCGCTCATCAGCGGGTTGTTGATTTCGTGATGAAGGGTCACGGTCATTTCGCCGATGGCCGCCAACCGTTCGGCCCGCACCAACTCCTGCTCGACGGCGGTTTGGGCCTCGCGAAGGGCCCGGGTCCGCCGAATCCGCTCGACGATCTGGGGCAGCAGGTCTCTGAGGTTCTGGTCTTTGACGAGATAGTCTTCGGCACCGGCCCGCAAAGCCGTGGCCGCGAGCGTCTCGTTCCCCTCGCCGGTGACCATGACCACCGATGGCGGATCGGGCCGGCTCAGCAACCGGGGCAACAACTCGATACCGGTACCATCGGGGAGCTGGTAGTCGAGCAGGATGAGGTCCGCATCGGCCGAGAGCCGGAGGGCCTCCGCGACGGAGGTGGCGGTCGTGATCCGCTGATACCCGTTGGCTTCCAGGAGTCTGCGGTCGAGCGCCACCATCGCCGGGTCATCGTCGTCGACGAGGACCCGGATCGAGGCGGCATCAGGCACGAGCGTCGTCGAGGAAGATCAGGGCTTCCCGCCGGGCCACGACCGACTGCAGCGCTCGGTGCACTTTGGGGTCGATCACGGTGCCGACCAAGTCGCGCAGCCGCTCAATGGCCAGGTCGGGCACCATCTTCTCTTGGTACGGGCGGGACGTGGTGAGCGCGTCGTAGATCGCGACGGTGCCGATGATCCGGGCGCCGATCGGAATCCCGTCGCCGGCCAAGCCGTCCGGATAGCCTTTGCCGTCCCATCGCTCATGGTGGCTCCTGACCACGTCGATGATGTGCTTCAAGTGAGACAGCGGCGCCAGGATCTGGGATCCGGTGACCGTGTGGTTCTTGACGTGTTCGAACTCCTCGTCCGTGAGCGGCCCCTGTTTGCTCAAGATCTCTTCGCGGACTCCGATCTTTCCGATATCGTGGAGCCGGCCCGCGGTCCGGACCAACTCGACGTCCTCCTCATTCAGGCCGAGTTCGGCCGCCACGGTCGCGGCCAAATCCGCCACCCGGGCGGAGTGGCCCCGGAGATAGGGGTCCTTTGCTTCGAGGGCGTTGACCAAGGCCTCGAGCGTAGCCACCGAAATCCGCTCGAGGTTGGCCCGCTCCATCCGAAGCTCGGCGGTCCGAATCGCAACCTCTTCCTTGAGCCAGTGATTGATCTGCTGGCTTTCCATCATCGTATCCCGACGGCGGAGGGCCCGCTGAATGGCCCGGAGCAGGTCGGTCAGGTCGACCGGTTTGGTGAGGTAGTCCATGGCACCGCGCTGCATACAGAGGGCGGCGCTGGCAGCGTCATTGACGGCGGTGAGCATCAGCACCGCGGCATTGGGCTCGAGTTCGAGGATCTTGGGAACCAGATCGACGCCGTTGGAGTCGGGCATCCGGACGTCCAAGAGCACGCACGCGATCTTCTGCCGTTGGAGGGCGTCGATGGCCTCGGCGCCGTTGCCGGCCGTCGCAACTTCGAAACCCTGCTGGGTCAAGAAGCGTTTCAGCGCACTCCTGATCGGCTCCTCGTCATCGACGACGAGCAGGGAGGTCGGACCTTTAGACGCGCTGTTGAACTGGTAGGGCGCGGCGTTTTCCACGGAGATCCCTTGGTATAAGGGGCGGTCTTAAGTCAATGAATCTGTGAAGGATGGGCGGTCGGGGCAAGGGCGCTAGCCGATGAACTCGACCTTGGTGGCGTGGGGGATGAGGCCGGCGGCATGGCCGCGGTCAAGCAGGAGCTGGACGGCCGCCCGACCGCGGGGTCCGTAGTCAACGGTCCACTGATTGACGTACATGCCGACGAAGGTATCGGTTCGCTCGTCGGAGATGCCGCGGTTGTATTGCTTGGCGTGGGCCAAGGCGTTGGCGCGGTTGGCCAGAGAAAACTCGATCGAGGCCTTGAGGTCGCGGGCCACTTGGGCGGTGACGGTGGGACCGAGATCGCGGCGAACCACATTGCCGCCAAGGGGCAGGGGTAGCCCGGTTTCGCCGAGCCACCAGGCGCCCATGTCGTCCCACAATTCCAAGCCGATATCGGCGTAGGTTAGCTGGCCTTCGTGGATCAGCAGTCCGACCGGGACCTCACCGCGAAGCACCGCGTCTTCGATTTGGTCGAACGGCATCACCACCGGCTCGAAATCCGGTTGGTAGAGCCGGAGCGCTAAATAAGCCGTGGTCATGGTACCGGGGATCGCAATGCGCTGGCCTTTGATGGCCGCCCGCGGATCGGCCGGCTTGGGCGCCTTCGAGACCAAACGGGGTCCGTAGCCGTCGCCCATCGAGCTGCCGCTCGAGAGCAGGGCATAGGTGTCAGCGAGGTAGGCATACGCGTGAATCGAGACGGCGGTGACTTCGAGTTCGCCTTTCAGGGCGCGCCGGTTGAGGGTCTCGATGTCCTGGAGCTCATGGACGTACTCGAGGTCGCCGGTTTCGATCTGGCCTGATGCCAGAGCGTAAAACATGAAGGCATCGTCGGAATCGGGAGAGTGGGCGACACGGATCCGCATACAGTCTCTACTTGGAGGCGCTTGCGCGGTTCTTGAAATCGGCGAGCACCGGCTGGTGCTCGAGGTATTCCCGGCGGCCGGCGGCGATCTCGGCGTCGTAGGCCGCCAGGAACTGGCGATAGATCGTGGTGACCGCCGGCTGGTCGTTCTGCTGGATGGCCACTTCGCCCTGAATCAGGAGTCCGAACAGGTGTTGCGGCTGGTTGGCCAAAATGGTGTCGGCCTTGGCCTTCGCCTCAGCGAATTCGCCGACCACCATGTGGATCATGGCGGCATGATATCGGGCGTCGGCATCGACATCGGCCGGACCGAGCAGGCGGTAGGATTCCAGCGCCATCGGCGAGAACAGCATGACCGTATCCGCGGCATTGGCCTCGGCGGCCCGCATGATTCGGCCAAAGAGGCGGTCAAACCGCTCACGCGGCGACATCTGGCTGATGTCGGGCGCCCGGCCGGCCGTAGTTGGATTGACGTTTCCGGCGTTCCCCATCGACCCGCCGGTCGGAGCCGGCTGTTGGCCTCGTCCGAAGAAGAAGGCGACGGTGGCCACGGTAGTGATGACGCCGACCGCGGCCGCGATCCAGGCGGTTCGTTCCTGCTTGGCCCCTCTGCTTGGCGCGGCTTCGGAACCGCAGTGATGGCAGAAGCGAGCCCCGGGCGACAGGTCGACCGAACAGGACCGGCATTTTCGCGGGCCGGTTGGGGTCCCGCACTGGCTGCAATATGGGCCCGAGAGCGGGGTCCGACAGGTGGCACAGGTGGTCAGCGTTGGGGCGGTCATGGCGCGGGGTAAAGTAGGGGGGCACGGGAGTCTGGGGTACTGGTGCGCGGCTCTGACCCCAACTACCATCCTATGCCTACTTCCGCCAAGGACTTATGAGCCAATCCTCGGCCCCAGAACTTGCCCAGGTTCCCGGAGCACAGCACCTCGGTGACTTGGCCCGAGGAGGGGTTACCTGGCGGGTCCTTTTCGAGACCAAGCTCGATACTCGGCCGGTAAGGGGCCGAGTCCATTTCGTGACTGAGTCGGGGCACCGGTCAACGGGATGGATATTCATCGAGCCGACCGAAGCCGACCTGATCCGCCGTTTTCAGGATTTCAGCGCGATCGAATGGTGGAGGCTGCTCGAGAGCCTCGCCTGACCGCGGGTTGTTTCTCGTAGTTCCCCAATGACAGCACGGGCTCTACTGGTGGGCGTTGGCTTGATGGCATCGGCCGTCCGGTTGCCGGCGCAAGCCGTCCCGGACTCCTCGGACGCCGGCGCGCGGGTCAAGGCGGTGGTGATTCAGACCTCCGACGTCTACCCGCCGGGCCAGGACAAGGGCTTTCTGGCCAAGCTCCTGAACGGTCTCCATGTCACCACCCGGGCGAGCGTGGTCCGCCGCGAGATCCTGATACGCCCCGGCGAGCTTTACGACTCGGCGAAGGCCGCAGAATCAGAGCGGACCCTGCGGGCGATGCGGGTCTTTCGCCAAGTCAGGGTCGACTCGATCCGAACCGACTCCGGTCTGGTCGTGCGGGCCGCGACCCAAGACGCGTTTACCACCAGGGTCGAGGGGAGCATCGACGGGTCGACCAAGAGCAACACTTGGTGGGTGGCCCTCAACGAGTTGAATCTCCTCGGGACCGCCACTCGGGTCGGAGTGCGCTACCGGAAGACTCCGGACCGGGATGCGGTGACCACCTCGTTCCAGCGCAATCGGCTGATCGATAACCGGATCGGGATCAGTGCCTTCTACGACGCCCGCTCCGACGGCCGGGGGGTTTATGGCGTAACCTGGCTTCCGTTCTGGTCCTACGGAGCCCGGTCCAGCTGGTGGGTGTCCGGCGAGGAGCGCCGGGAGCGCGTGTTCCAGTTCGTGGGCGGAAACACCACGCCGAGCGACACCCTCCAGCGTCGGTTCTGGATGGGAAAGGTGGGTGGGTCATGGGCCACCCGAACCTCGAGTACCGGCTACGTGCGGCTTGGACTCGAGGGGCAGATTCGCCGGGACGATTTCGCCCGCCAAAGCCGAGTCGATACGCTGGGCCGGTCGGTGTCGGGCGCGGTCACGGGCTCGGTTGAATGGCGGGCGGCCCGGTTCCTGGTCAGTCGCGATTTCGAGGGCTTTGGCCGGCAGGAGGACGTCGATCTCAGCACCGTCGTCCGGGCTGGACTCGGATTGACGCCGAAGTCATTTGGCTATCGTGACAACGGGTTC
>SXGT01367202.1_pt1 | contig 12839 bp, 13 predicted proteins | sample 3176221 | NCBI WGS metagenome assembly SXGT01 (sample SAMN11356862, study PRJNA531348) | freshwater metagenome | isolation source: freshwater sample F1-120 | place: China: Fuxian Lake, Yuxi | collected 2017-12-25
CATGCTGCGCGACATTGCCGAGGGCAAACGCGGTTACCGCCAGTCGGCGAGCGAGGTGGTCCGCCGCGCCGTCAAGAAGCACAAAATCGCAATGGTGCCGATCCAAACGGCCAACGTGAGGCCGCTGCTAAAGGACTTCTTCGCGACGCCCGCACGGGCTTACGTGCCCTGCCTGATCGACTCGATCGCGCTGGTCGAATCTGGCCCCGGCACGGTCAAGGCGCGCTCGGACGCGTGGGCGCAGCGGCGGGTGACCGACGTGCTGCGCTCTCCGGCGAACAAGGTGTGGGATAGCTGCCAACCGCCGGCCCTGGACAATGTCCCGCGGGCAGACCTGGGAGCGCTGACGTGGAGGCTGCTTGGCCAGCCGCAGCTCAGTGTAGCGGTCGTCGAGCTCGACACGCTCGCCCGACCGGGCGCCGTGCTCGACAGCCTGGTCGCCGCCGGCTTCGACGTCCGCGGGCCGCGCTGGAAGGGCTGAGTTCGTTACTCTCTTCCGCTCGGTTCGATGGAAGTCGAGAAGCACTGTCATGGGCCTGTCTCTTAACTCGCCCGAAACAAACGGTTCCGATGAAGCGAGTAATGTTGTAACGTGCACAGATGGCGACTTGGCTCAAATCCCGTGCTGCACTTGGCTCTGCGCTGGTTCACCTGCTCGGCGTGGTTGCCAGCTGGACGCAGCCATGGCCCTCCAGTCGAAATTCCCTCGCGGAAAATCCACGCTGCTGCACCGACATCTTCTTGCAGCCGTTTACAGGCCGGTCGTGTCCGGCACCGGTGTTGGCCGACGAGGATGCGCGGCCCAAGACCGAGGCGGTTCTGCCACGCCACGATCTGCTCGGCCATGCCGCCATTGCCTGCGTTCAAGTCAGTCGTCGGGGCGAGGTCGCCTCCGCTTACCTGCTCGATCCTTCCGGCCACCGGCCGTCCGACGATCAAGCCCTGTCGGCTGTGCGCCGGCTGCGCTTTGAGCCGGCCATGCGGGACGATCGCCCGGTGGGCACCTGGCACACTCTGTGCCTGGCCGGCTGAGGCTGTGTCCCAAGTCGGGAGCGGCGGGACGGTTTCGCCCTCTTGGCTTGGGGCGCTCGGGCACGCAAACCGGCTGCTAACTCATCCGGATTAGGGCCGGACGCGACAGGACGGCATGCGTACGCAAATCTGCATCACCATCGACACCGAATTCTCGATCGGCGGCGCGTTCGCCGATCCGGAGCGGCGCCGGCCGATCGGCGAGGCGAACGTCACCTGTCCGGTCGGCGGGCGCGAGCAGGGCTTGGGCTTCCTGTTGGACACGTTCGCCCGGCACGGCGTGCGCGCCACCTTCTTCGTCGAAGCGCTGCAGACCGCCTGGTTCGGCGACGAGCCGATGGGCCGGGTGGTCGAGCGGGTGCTGGCGGCGGGCCAGGACGTGCAACTGCACCTCCACCCCTGCTGGACGGCCTTTCGCGAACCGGACTGGCGCGCCCGGCTCGGCAGCGGCGATCCGGATGATCATTGCGACGGGCGCGAGGCGGGCGAGCTGCAACGGCTGATCGAGGACGGCGCGGCGGCGCTGCAGCGCATGGGCGCACCGCGCCCGATCGCGCTGCGCACCGGTAATCTGCGGGCCGACCGCAACGTCTATCGCGCGATGCGCAGCGCCGGACTGCCGGTCGCGTCCAATATCGGTCTCGGCCTCAACCGGCCAGCCGACCCGAGCCTGCGCCTGCGCGGCGGCCGGCGGCGGATCGAGGGGGTGCTGGAGGCGCCGGTGCTGACCTATGCGCAAGGCCTGGGCGGGCGCGAGCGTCTGTTCACCACCACCTCCACCTCCTGGCGCGAGACCGAGCATCTGCTCTGGGCGGCGCAGGCCGGCGGCGTGGAGACAGTGGTGCTGCTCACTCACCCGTTCGAGTTCGTAAAGGGCGATCGGCTCGACCCCGCCCGCCAGCGCGCCAACCGCATCAACCAGGACCGGCTGGAGCGGCTGTGCGCCTTTCTGGCGGCCAATCGCGATCGCTTCGATGCGCCGAGCGTCGCCGAGGCGGCGCCGGGCTGGCTCGCCGCGCCCGAAGCGCCCGAGCCGCGCTTGGCGACGCCGCTCTGGCCGGCGCTAGGCCGCGCGGTCGAGAACCGCGCCAATGACCTCATTGCCGCGCTCTAGCCCCATGTCCCTGTACCGCCGCGCGACGGAAGGTCCGGCCTTCGTCCGGAGCCGCTTCGGCTCCGCGCGCGGACTCGGCCGCCTGCTCCTGTCCCGCGCCGCGGCGGCAGGCGGACGCTACCGGGACTTCGAGGGGGTCGATTGGGCCCGTGTCGAGCGGCTCGTCTTCGTCTGCTCGGGCAACATCTGCCGCAGCCCTTATGCCGAGCGGCGGGCGATGCTGGCCGGCTTGCCCAGCATGTCGCTCGCGCTGCGCGGCGAGGCGGACCGGCCGGCCGACCCGGCGGCACGCGCGGCGGCACGCAGCCTCGGCGTCGACCTGGAGGCGCACCGATCGGCGAGCGTGGACGACGCGGTGCTCGAGCCCGGCGATCTGCTGATCGCGATGGAGCCGTGGCAGGCCCGTGCCCTCCGCGACCGTCTTCCCCGCCACCAAGTCACCCTGCTCGGGCTCTGGACGCGCCCGCGCCGGCCGCATCTGCACGACCCCTACACGCTCTCGCCGGCCTATTTCCGCACCTGCTTCCGCATCATCGACAGCGGCGTCGCGGCGCTCGTCCGGAAGCTGGCGCGGTGATCGCCGGGCCGCCCATCATCCTGCTCGGCATCGACTCGCCGATCGGCCTGGCGCTGGTGCGTGAGCTGGGGCGCGCCGGTATCGAAGTGCACGGCATCGCCGCCGAGCGGCGGGGACTGGGCCTCTACTCGCGCGGTCTCCACGCCGGCTATCTTCAGCCGGCCGACGAGGCAGGCACGCTCGCTCTCCTGCGCCGGATCGTACGGCGGCACGGCGCGCGGTTCGTCACGGCCGTGTCGATGCGCGACTGCCTGTGGTTGCGCGATGCCGCCGATGCCGGCCAGCTGCCTGGCCTGAAGCCGCTGCTGGCGGGCGCGGACACGCTGCGCCTGGTCAACGACAAGGCCGCGATCGCCGGCATCGCCGAGCGGCTCGGCATCGAGACGCCGCGCACCTGGCAGCCGCGCCTGGCCGATCTGGCCGGCGAACTGCCGGACCTGGACTACCCGGCGGTACTGAAGTGGCGCGATCCGGAGAGGGCAGTGGCGCCGCTCGCCACGGCCGGCCTCGATCTGCTCAAGACCGACTATGCGCATGGCCCCGCCGAGCTGCGCGCCGTGCTCGAGCGCTACCGGCCGGCCGGCATCCTGCCGATGGTTCAGGCCTATGTCCCTGGCCGCGGGCTGGGGCAGATGTTCGTGATGAAGGACGGCGCAGCCGTGCTCCGCTTTCAGCATCGCCGGCTGCACGAATGGCCGCCGGAGGGCGGCGTCTCCACCTTGTGCGAGAGCGTTGCCGCCGACGCCCATCCCGACCTCATGGCCCGCTCCGAAGCCCTGCTCCGCGAGATCGGCTGGGAAGGCCCGGCGATGGTCGAATACCGCCACGACGAGGCGACCGGCCGCGCGGTGCTGATGGAGATCAACGGCCGCTTCTGGGGCAGCCTCCCCCTCGCCTTCCACGCCGGCGCGCCCTTCGCGCTGGCCACCTACTGCGCCCTCGGCCTGAACCGCCCGCTTCCCCCCCTCCCGCCCTACAAGGCCGGCGTGAAATCCCGCTTCCTCATCCCCGAGACGCGGCGCCTGTTACGACTTCTCTTCGCGCAACGCCGCATCCCGGACCGCACCCTGCGCTGGTCACGCGCGGGGGAGCTCGGGGCGTACGTTAAGGGGTGCGTGGATGGCACGCGGCATTATGTGTGGTCATGGCGCGACCCGGCGCCGATGCTGGTCGACATCGCGTTCGTGCTGCGCCGAATTGCGCGGGCCCTGGCGAGCAGCATCCCCATCCCCCGACTGGCGAAGCAATCTGGCAGACCAGAGCGCCTGAAGATCTGAGCTACAGCGGTTCGGGATGTAAGTTGATGTCCGTATCGGGTGGAAGCAGACGTTCCGCCCGCGTCCGCCCCAAGATGGCCAGTGGATGATCGGCGGCCTATAAGGTCGGCGGGGGAGCAAAGGTGCAGCGCGTTTTGATCATCGGGCCGTGCGGCTCCGGCAAATCGACACTTGCTCGCGAGCTGGGTCAACGCCTCCAATTGCCAATTTACCATATGGACCAGTTGGGCTGGCTCCCTGGATGGGTGGAAACCGACAAGGACGTCCTGCGAGCGAAGCTTCAAAGCATTGTCGCGACCGATCGCTGGCTCATCGACGGAAACTACGGGAGCACGCTGGAACTGCGTCTGCCGAGAGCCGATGCGGTGATCTATCTCGACTTCCCAATCCTGCTTTGCCTTTGGCGGCTGCTACGGCGAAACTTGAGCCATCGTGGCCGCACTCGCCCCGACATGACGGAAGGTTGCCCCGAGCGCTTCGACTTGGAGTTTTTCGATACGTGTTCCTCTGGAACAGGGGCCCGGGCCCGCGCACGAAAGCGTACCTCAAGGGTGAGGAACTCAAAGTGACGCGACTCACCGGACCAAAAGCGCTGAAGAGATGGATCGCGGCTCTGGGAAACTGATCCCCTTATGTCCGTAATGGGTCTGAAGCGGACACCAGTGACGCAGACCCGCTCCATCAACGATGCGGGCAACCGGGCCAGCAGCAAGGGCGGCGTTTTCCATCACGTGGGTTTGAGCGGCCCCAGTCGATCCGCTTGCGCCGGGTCTCTGGCCTCTTGACGCTTTCGATCCAGCAAATCCATTCGTTGCGGGCCAGCGGCGTGATGTCCCGCCAGGTGGCCAGCGCGGCCGCGTCCTGCCTCAGCGCGTCCGCGAGGTCAGCAGGCAATGCGTGGACCACCCCACCGGCCAAGGCCTCGTCGTCGGCCGACCCCTGAGGATGCGGGCTCACCCGCGCGGCTTGCCACCTCTCGGCGGCCTCGGCCCCGATCGTGCGCCACCACCCGGCCCGTCGCGACGCGGTGCGCCGTCGCGTGCCGGTCTCGGCCCGCGCGGACCTGTCGGACGCGCGCCGTCCCGTCGCGGCGGCGGGCGTTCGCCGTCGCGCCTTGGCGGAGGGCGGTCCCGCGCAGGGCCGGGTTGGCCGGGGGAGACGGAATAGCCTTCCTTCAGCAGTCGCGTGAAGGCGGCGCGGACGCTGGCCTGGATGGCGGCCTGGAGTTCGGCAGGCAGGTCGGCCGGGGCGGTGTTGGCGTGGATGGCGGCGAGGTCGCGCAGGAGGGTGTTGGGCAGGCCCTTGGACGCGGCTTTCATCGCCTGGATGCCGTCGATCACGGCGGCGGTGACGATGTCCTGCATCACCTCGGTGGCTGATTTGGGCATGGCGCTACGATCCGATCAGCCGTGGGCGGGGGCATGCGCCTTGGGGCGCCTGATGAGGTGGAGCGCGGCGACGATGATGCCGCCGATGATCAGGCCGACGATGCCGGCGCCGATTGCGAACACCAGCCACTCGACGAAGCCGCCGGCGAACGGCGCCCCTTTGCCGGCGTCGACCGACAAGTGATGCAGCCATTCGGGGAAGCCGGTCAGGTGATATTCCTCGGCGCCGTGGACGATGATGCCGCCGCCCACCCAGAGCATCGCGGCGGTGCCGACCGTCGACAGGACACCGAGCAGCGTGGGCATCGCGCGGACCAGGAAGCGACCGAGCCCGGCAATGCCGCTGCGGCCGCGCTCCGCCAGGTGCAGGCCGATATCGTCCATCTTCACGATGAGCGCGACCAGGCCGTAGACGCCGATCGTGACGGCCAACGCCACCAGGGCGAGGCTGGCGGTGAGCGGCAGCAGATTGGCGGTGCTGATCGCGACGCGGCCGCCGACCTCCGTCGCGCCCTCCGCGCCGGGCTTCGCGGTGGTGAGATCGGCGAGTGCGATCGCCATGATCTCGGCCGAGAGAATCAGGTCGGTGCGGATCGCGCCGCCGATCTTCTGCTCCTCGATCACCGCGTGATCGACCGGGCCGCTCTCGGCCGCATGCAGCGCCTCCTCGCCGGCCTGGTGGCCGCCGAGCTTGTGCCAGACCTTTTCGGCGCCCTCGAAGCACAGATACGCGCCGCCGATCATCAGGATCGGCGTGATCGCCCAGGGCGCGAAGGCGGACAGGAGCAAAGCGGCGGGGAGCAGGAAAACGAGCTTGTTCTTGAGGCTGCCGCGGGCGATCCGCCAGATGATCGGCAGCTCGCGCTCCGGGTGGAAGCCGGTGACGTAGGAGGGGGTGACGGCCGTATCGTCGATCACCACGCCGGCCGCCTTGGTACCCGCCTTGCCGGCGGCCGCGCCGATGTCGTCGAGGCTGGCGGCGGCCAGCTTGGTGATGCCGGCGACATCGTCCAGCAGGGCTACAAGTCCGGAAGGCATGGCGGCCTCAAAGGCACGGCCGGGCGGGTCGAGGCAAGCGCAAAGTGCATGGTCGCGCTACGCGTTTTACCGGATAGCCGCTCGCTCCCCTTCGGTTTCACTCTCCGTCGTCACGCACCCTCCCGGGGAAGGAGCGGGCGCTGAAGGAGAATGTCATTGGCCCAGCCGCACCTGTCCTTGTTGCCGCTCGCGTTCTTGGCGGCCTGTGTTTCGCTGCCGGCCACGGCGCCGGTTCGTCCGGCCGCTGCCGACCCGGCCGGCCTGGCGTTCGCGCGGGCTTCCTGCGCGGCCTGCCACTCCGTCGAGCGCTTCGGCGCGTCCCGCAACTCCAGCGCGCCGCCGTTCCCCGTCATCGTCAACCAGGAGGGACTGACCAAGGAAACCCTCTCCTTCTGGCTCAAGGGCGCGCACAATTACCCCAACGAGATGGATTTCACCCTTCGGGATCAGGAAGTGGACGCACTCGTCACCTACATGCTCTCTCTGCGCGATCCCCATTTCAAGCGGCCGCGCGATTGAGCGCTGGGCAAGCGGCTCGCCCGTGATGCGCCTTGTTCTCGGGCGCCCGAGAACAGATATTCGCGTCGGATGATGCATGATTTAACGAGCAAGAGCCAGAGCGAGGGGCGGTCCGCGGAGGACGTGGCGCGCCTGATTGCGGAGCTGGAGCGGCGCGAGCAGCACCTCCGCTCGATCCTGGAAACCGTGCCGGACGCGATGATCGTGATCGACGTGGCCGGCAACATTGTATCGTTCAGCGCCGCCGCCGAAGCGATGTTCGGGTTCCGGGAGAGCGAACTGCTCGGCGAGAATGTCAGCGTGCTGATGCCCTCCCCCGACCGGGAACGCCATGACGGCTATATGGAGCGTTACGTGCGCACCGGCGAGCGCCGGATCATCGGCATCGGCCGTGTCACCAACGCCCGGCGCCGGGACGGTACCAACTTCCCCATCCACCTCCATATCGGCGAGACCCGGGTCGGCGAGGAGCGGCTGTTCACCGGCTTCATCGAGGATCTGACCGAGCGGCAGGAAACGCTGCACCGGCTGCACGACCTGCAATCCGAGCTCGCCCATGTCTCGAGGGTGACCGCTATGGGCACACTCGCCACCTCGCTGGCGCATGAGCTCAACCAGCCGCTGACGGCTGTCGCCAACTATGTCGAGACGGCGCGCGACATGCTCGACGACCCGTCGCCCGAGACGATCGAGATCATCCGCGAAGCGCTCGACGAGTGCGCGGCGCACTCGGTGCGGGCCGGGCAGATCGTCCGCCGCCTGCGCGATTTCATCTCACGCGGGGAGACGGAGCGTCGCGTCGAGAGCCTCAGCCGGTTGATCAGCGAGGCCAGTGCACTCGCGCTGGTCGGCGCGGGCGAGCGCGGCTTCGAGGTTGACGTGAAGCTCGGCGCTGGCACCGACAAGGTGCTGGTCGATCGCATCCAGATCCAGCAGGTCCTGCTGAACCTGATCCGGAACGCGGTCGAAGCGATGAACGGCTGCCTGACGCGGCGGCTGCAGATCAGTTCTAGGCGCGCCGGCGAGGGTTTCATCGAAGTCATCATCGCGGACAGCGGGCCGGGCCTGCCTCAGGAGGTAGGCGAGCGCCTGTTCGAGCCGTTCGTCAGCACCAAGTCGGCAGGCATGGGTCTCGGCCTGTCGATCTGCCACACCATTGTCACCGGCCATGGCGGCCGTATCTGGTCGGAACGGTCCTCCTTCGGGGGCACGGCCTTTCATTTCACCGTGATGGACGCAAGGGACGACAGCGATGAGCAGTGACGGCCGGATCGTTTACCTGGTCGACGACGAAGAGGCGATCCGGCGATCCGCAGGGTTCATGCTGAAGACGTCGGGACTTCGGGTGAAGGCTTTCGAATCCGGCGTCGAGTTCCTGAAGGAGAAGGAGCTCGACCCCGGCTGCGTGCTGCTCGACATCCGCATGCCCGGCATGGACGGACTGGAGGTGCAGCGCGCGTTGCACGATCGCGGCTCGACGCTGCCGGTAATCGTCATGACCGGGCATGGCGACGTTAATGTCGCGGTTCAGGCTATGAAGGGCGGCGCCGTGGATTTCATCGAGAAGCCGTTCGAGAAGGCGGTACTTCTCGGTGCGCTGGAAGAGGGCTTTTCGCGGATCGAGCAGGCCGATCTCAGCCGCGTTCGCCGCGACGAGGCCGAGACGCGCCTGCATGCGCTAACCCCGCGCGAACGCGACGTGCTGCTGGGCCTGGTGCGCGGCCACCCGAACAAGACCATCGCCTACGATCTCGATATCAGTCCGCGCACCGTTGAGATCCACCGCGCCAATCTGATGACGAAACTGGGCGTGGCGAGCCTCTCCGAGGCGCTGCGCATCGCCTTTGCCGCCGGCCTCGGCGAGGAGGCCGAGGCCGCGTAGCCGGCACGAGCGGCGGCGGGAGGTGGTGCCGATTTGGCGTCCGCAGGAGGTCGACCAGCCCCCGACCGGTGGCTGCCGTTCCGTATCCGGGCTGAGACAAGCAAGGATCGCCTCCAACCGACACCCCCGGTGCTCAGCCTGCGTGAATAGCGCCGAATCTCTGCCGCCACGCTGCCGGCAACGCCACCGGCCGACGCGCCGCCCGCGACACATAGACGTGCACGAAATATCCTTCCGACGCCGCCTCGCTCTCCCCCTCCGCGAACACGCCCAGGCGATACCGAACGCTCGACTTGCCGATCGCCTCGACCGCCAGGCCGACCTCCACCGTCTGCGGATAATTGAGCGGGTGTGCGTAGCGGCACCCTGTTTCGACGACGAGCCCGATCGGGTCGCCGGCGCCGATGTCGAGCAGCCCCGCTTCGATCAGCCATGCATTCACCGCCGTGTCGAACCAGCTGTAGTGGACGACGTTGTTGACGTGCCCATAAGCGTCATTGTCCGCCCAGCGCGTGCCGATACGTCGCCACACGCGATAGGCCTCGCGCCCTTTCAGCGGCTCGCGGGTCACAGGGCAGCCTCGTAGAGGCGCAGCGCATCCGCCTCGGTGATCGGACACGGGTTGTTCACCAGCAACCGCTCCTGCTTCATCGCGTCGCGGGCGAGCAGCGGCAGGTCGGATGCGCCAACGCCCACCTCGCGCAGGCGCTGCGGCACGCCGGCAGCGCGGCCGAGCCGGTCGAGCGCATCGATCAGGCCGCGCGCCTGCGCCTGCTGCCCCTGCCCGGCGAGGCCCGGATCGAGCAGCGCGCCCAGCTCGGCATAGGAGGTCATCGCCGCGGACATGTTGTGGCCAAGCACATGGGTCAGCATCAGCGCGTTCGACAGGCCGTGCGGCACGTGAAAATGACCGCCCAGCGGGTAGGCCAGCGCATGCACGCCCGCGACGGGCGCGTTGGCGAAGGCAACGCCCGCGAGATGCGCGCCGCGCAACATCGCCTCGCGCGCGTCCAGGTCGTCCGGACGGTCGCAGGCGTGCAGCAGATTGGCGGCTAGCAGCCGCAGCGCCTCGCGCGCCAGCATGTCGGACATCGGGTTCTTCAGGCGGGCGGAGGTGTAGGCCTCGATCGCATGCACCATCGCGTCCACGCCGGTCGCGGCGGTCGCCTCGCGCGGCAGGCCCAGGGTGAGCGCCGCGTCGAGCACCGCCCAGTCGGGCACCAGCGCCGGGCTGCTGACCCCGCGCTTCTCCGCCCCTTCGACGGTGATGATGGTGACGGGCGTCGCCTCGGACCCGGTGCCGGCGGTGGTCGGCACCAGAGCCAGCGGCAGCCGCGGCCCGGTCGCCTTGGCGACGCCCCAGATCGCGTCGAGTTCGTCGCCGCTGGCGATGAGATAGGCGGCAAGCTTGGCGACATCCATCGGGCTGCCGCCGCCGAACCCGATCACGGACGCGCACCCCTCACCCGTCGCAACCGCCGCCATCAGGGTCCCGCGCGACGGATCCGGCTCGACCTGGTCGAAGATGACCGGCTCTATGCCCGCCGCCTCGAGCGCGGCGAGCGTGGATGCGGGCAGCCCGAGCGCCCGCACCTGCGCGTCGGTCACGAACAGGCAGCGGCCGGTCGGGAGCAGTGTGGCCAGTCGCTCGGCCGCTCCGGGCCCGGAGAGGAGCTTCGGGCCGTAGCTGAATTGAAAGGGTTTCATGTGCTCCGCCTAGCGCTTCGCTCCGTCATGCTGAACTTCTTTCAGCATCCATGGCGGCGGCGGAGACGTGGCCCCCCGAACAAGTTGGGGATGACGACGGCGAATGGCTTCCTGGCTCTAGAACGCCCGCTCCAGCCGGCTCTGCAGGCTCCGCGCCGGGCTCGCCCGCGGCACCGCGCCATTCTCTTCGAGCCGCTGGACGCGGGCGAACAGGTCCTGGCTGGAGCGGACCAGCTGCAGGGCGCCTTCGGGCAGCCGATGCACCAGCGCCGGATCGCTGGTCGGCGCATCGCCCAGCCGCCGCTCCTCAGCCCGCGCCTCGCCGGCACTGATCTCGCCGGCCTCGACGGCGCGCTGGGTCAGCAGCCAGGCGATGACGTGCATCAGCCGCGTGGTCACCTTCAGCGACTCGACGGAGAAGCCGACCCGCAGCAAGGGATCAAGCGCCAGGCGCTCCTCGCGTCCGTTGCGATCGAAGTAGGAGCGCGCTTCGTCGGCGAGCAGCATCGCCTCCGTGTAGAGCGAATCGATCAGCTTGGGGGTCATGCGGACGCGGGCCTGGTTCATGGAACATGCTGTGGCACAGGCGCTGGTGGCCGTGAACGGGCGAACAGGGTAAACGCGCCCCGCTTCCCGCAGCGGGACGGATCGTCAGGCGATGATGTCGGGAATGAGCTGGTCCTCCAGCATGCTGATCTCGTCGCGCAGCCGCAGCTTGCGCTTTTTCAGCCGCGCGATCTGGAGCTGGTCGCGCGCGGCCGCGGAGCGGAGCGCCTCGATCGCGTCGTCCAGGTCGCGATGCTCGGTGCGCAGGATCGCCAGCCGCGCTTCGATCGCCTTGTCGTCCCCCGTCATGCTCTCCCTTCCGGACATCGGCCCGATCGACTTATGGTAGAGCGTTCACGGATCGTCGTATATATTCCGGCAGCCGTCGACCGGCAGGAGACAGCACGACTTCACTCATGGTCTAAGGTTCAATCACCCCTGAAGAGGAGATGGGAATGCAGAACGCGCATATCTCGGCTTTGGAACTCAAGCATGCCGACCTCGAGACCCGAATCGTCCAGGAAGAGCAGCGCCCCGCGCCGGATATGACGCTCGTGCATCGCCTCAAGAAGGAAAAGCTCAGGGTGAAGGAAGCGATCGCCGGCATCTGAGCGGCGGCAAGCGGCCAGGCTGGGCTCAGCGGCCCAGCCGTTTGGCGAACGCATATCGCTCCACCATGCACACGTCTGCCCGGATCTGTTTCGGGGCAGAGCTTGTATGTGCCGAAGCACAGGCCTGGCCCTGATCAGGTCCGGGGCGGTAAGATTACCATTGTCCTGACGTTTTCGCTCAGCCCAGCTGGCCGTGGCAGTGCTTGTACTTGCGGCCGGAGCCGCAGGGGCATGGGGCGTTGCGGCTGGCGGGAGCCTCCACCTTCTCGTCGAGCATCACGCCTTCCGGGATCATCGGCTGGCCGATGGCAAGCGGTGGCAGGCGTGAGAAGATCTGGCCGGTGTCGGCGTCGATGTCACCGCCATCATCCTCGCCGGTGAACGGATCGATGTGGCTGGTGATGAAGTCCGGCATCTCCGGCAGTGGCGGCGGTGCGAAGCTGAATTGCGCGAAGGCGAGCGTGCGCGTCACGTCCTCGCGGATCTGGGTGAGCATCCGCTCGAACATCTGAAAGGCTTCGTGCTTATACTCGTCGATCGGCTTCTTCTGCGCATAGGCGCGCAGGTGGACGACCTGCCGGAGCGCGTCGAGCATCGAGAGATGCTCCTTCCAATGGTGATCGAGCGACTGGAGCAGGATGCTCTTCTCGACCTGGATGAAGCTTTCGGCCGTCAGCTCCGCCTTTTTCTCCTCAATCTGCGCGTCGGCCGCGGCGCGGATTCGCTCGACCAGCAGCTCGGGCTCGACCGCTTCTTCCTGCAGCCACTCGTCGATCGGCGGCTGCAGCCCGAACACATGCTCGACCCGCTCCTTGAGCAAGGGAATATCCCACTGCTCGGGATAGGTGTTGGGCGGGCAGGCCTCGCCGACGATCGCGTTGACCGCCTCGGCGCGCATGTCCTCGAAGACGTCGCCGACCGTGTCGGCGTCCATGATGTCGGCGCGCTGCTCGTAAATCACCTTGCGCTGATCGTTCATTACGTCGTCATATTCGACGACCTGCTTGCGGATGTCGTAGTTGCGCGCCTCGACCTTCCTCTGCGCGGTCTCGATCGCCTTTGAAATCCAGGGGGAGACGATCGCCTCGCCATCCTCAATATTCTTGTTCACCAGGCGCGAGAACATCGTCTGCGGGCCGAAGATGCGC
>SXGT01163372.1_pt1 | contig 12838 bp, 6 predicted proteins | sample 3176221 | NCBI WGS metagenome assembly SXGT01 (sample SAMN11356862, study PRJNA531348) | freshwater metagenome | isolation source: freshwater sample F1-120 | place: China: Fuxian Lake, Yuxi | collected 2017-12-25
CCGGCGCGCATGGTCGAGCACGAGCCCCGGACCGGACAACAACGACTCGACGCAGCCAGATTGACCGCAGTAGCAAGGCGACGCCGGCTCATCGTCTCGGCGCCGCGGCAACGCAGTGTGACCCCATTCGCCCGCGAGGCCATTGGGGCCGGTCAGAACGCGACCGAAAGCGGCGATGCCGCCACCGACGCCGGTCCCGAGAATCGCAGCGAACACGACGTCCGCCCCTGCGCCCGCGCCATCGGTCGCCTCCGACAGTGCGAGGCAGTTGGCGTCGTTGGCGATGCGCACCTTCTGGCCTAGCGCATCTTCGAGGTCACGCGGCAATTCACGGCCGTTGAGGCACGTCGAGTTGCAGTTCTTCATCGTGCCTTTCGAAGTCACGCTGCCGGGCGTGCCGACACCGATCGTCGCCGCGTCAGGACGAAGATCGCAACGCAACGCGCGCACCAAGTCAGCGACGGCGCGCACCGTGCCGCCGTAGTCGCCCTGCGGCGTTGCGACGCGACGACGCCATCGTTCGACCCCGAGCGCGTCGAGGCCGATCGCTTCGACTTTGGTGCCACCCAGATCTACGCCGATCGAAAGCGTGCTCATACTGCCTTGCCTTTTCCTGCAAGCCTGCGCCTTGTGAGTTCGCGCAGAGGCGCCTCGGACCATCGCGCCGAATCGCCGCATCGCGCGTCAACCGCCTTTCGCCACGCGTCAATAGCGCCATCGCGATCGCCTTCAGACCAAAGCGCATCGCCGAGAAAGAGAAAGTTCAGCAAGCAAGGCGCCTCATCGACAGCGCGAAGCAACGCCGCGCGCGCGACCTCGCGATCGCGCAGTGGCCAAGGCGCCTTGTGGAGAAACCTGCCTTGCAGTCGAAGGGCTGCGCAATCGTCGGCCTTCGCGTCACCCGCGACCGACTTGTCGATCGCGTCCAGGATGCGGGGACCAAAGCCTTGCACGAGGCTTCTCACCGAGCCATTGGCCCACGCGAGCAGGCAAAGACACAGTCCCCTCTGCAATTGCGCGGCGGGGTTGTCAGGATGGCGCGCGACAACGCGCTCGGCCGCGCCCAGGCCGTCGGAGCACAAAGACGCGACTTGCTTCCGCACTTCGGCGGACACCCGGTCGTCGGCCGCCAGCACGATGTCGACAGGGTCACCGTCGACGCTCGCGGCAACGATCGCGCACTGGGCGCGCGCATCCGCGGCCTGGAACAGCAGCGATGCTGCGCGCACGGCGAGTTCATCGTTGTCCGGCGAACCGTCGCTTGCGAGCAGTGCGGCCTTCGCCAGAGAGTCGATCGCAGAAAACTGCGCAGCGGCAGGATCGCTTGCGGCAACGTTGAGCGTCGACAAAGCCGGCGGCGCCTGCAGCGCACAGCCTGCGCCGAGTGCGACCATGGACAAGATCACGGCGCGTGCCATCGCAACGCAAAGCGTTCGTTGTCTTGCGATCACAAGATGTCCAGCACGCCGCTGCTGCCGTTGCTCAAGGTGTCGACGAGCGCGCTGTAGTTCACATCGCGCGCAATGACGGCGTTCCAACGGAGTTCGTCCTTGTCGGCGACGCCACCAAGCGCCGCAGCGGCGAAGGCTCGTGCCAGCGTCGATCGTTCCATGTCGGCGAGCGCAGCGACCAGCGGAGTGATCGCCCGACGATCGCGCAACTCGCCCAGCGCCGACGCGATCGCTGCCATCGTTGCCGTGCTCTCGCTGGCCTTCAACATGTCGAGCAATGCCGGCACCGCGTCCGCATCACCGAGGTGCGAGAGTGCGACCGCGCATTGCTGCAGCACGAACGGGCGGCGCGCGGCGCCGCGCATCACAAGGACGATGTCACCGGCCGCGCCAAGGTCTCCGAGCATCGCGAGCGCGACGACCGCGTAGCCGGTCTGCACGTCATGCAGGAACTTGCCGTCGACGAGCCCACGCAGGTCCGGCACGGCGGCAGCGTGGTTGCACAATCCGAGCGCGAGCGCGAATCCAGCGCGGACGCTATCGACCTCGATCGAGCGCAAGTCGGACAGCAGCATCGCGCCGAGATCCGGATCCAGCGTCCCATCCTTCAGCCGACGCTGCCTTGCGACGAGCCCGAGCGCGATTGCGATCCAAGGCTTCTCCTCGGTGCGATTGGCCTTGCCGTAGAGCCGGAGCAACAGCTTGCGGTTGGCGTCGCCACCGATGCGACCGAGCGCAGCGATCGCGTAGTAGCGCGTCTGCTGGTCGATGCCCGACTCGAAGTACTGGGCCAACGCCTTGCCGCACGCAGCGTCGTCAGCATGCTCATCAGCTGGCATGCAAAGCACGCCAAGCGCAAGCGCCGCCGACTGCCGGATCGCGTTGACGCGGCCTTCGGCGGCAAGCTCGGCGACCAGACGCGCCTTGCTGCGTTCGTGCTCCGCGTCCTTGCCGCGGCCGAGCAATCGTGCGACCGCGGTCGGCACGTGCGCTTGCACGAGTTGATTGCCCTTGCCGAGATCCTGGTCGTAGAAGGCCCAAAGCGTGTCGACGATGCGGTAGCGCAACAAGCGTTCCTTGGCGCCGCGCTCCGGCCGTGCGTCGATCAGTCCAAGCGCGTGAACGAGGCCAACGCGCAAGTCGCGGCTGCGGTCTGCAGGATCGCGTAGATGCGATTCGAGCAGTTCGAACGCCTTCGCCTTTGCCTCCGCGTCCGTTGCGCGACCTGCGAGCAGGCCAAGCGACCAAGCTGCAAAAGTGCGCGTGCGGTCAGGGACTTCCTCTTTGCCACCGGCGAGTTTCCGACCTTCTTCGTCACCGCGCAGCAGCGCCGCGAGAGTTGCGAATGCATCCTGTCGACCCGCGATTCCGAGCGCGAGCGCAGCCGTTTCGCGCACTTCCTGATTGGGCGCGGATAACCGGACGGAGAACAACTCCGACAACCGTCGCGTTGGCAAGTCGAGCCCGATCTTCGCGAGGCCCACCATGCAAGCAGTCGTCGTATCACGGTCCGTACTCGCAACGAGCGCGGCGTGCAGCGCATTTGCCGCGGCCATCCGCTCGGAGTCGCCCGGCGCGAGCGACGCGCGGGGGACCACGCCGCGACGCACGCCGAGGTAGAACTCGTCCGAACCTGAATTCGGCCCGTCGTCCTCGCGCGGGCGCAGCAAGTCCTCCTTGTTGTGCTCCCACCACAGCTGCCAGTTGGTGCCCGTGGCCGTCGCCGCGCGCGGCGCCGTGGCAGGGCCGCCGGTCGTCGGATTCGGAACGGCGCCAGGGCCGCGGTATTGACCACCGTGAGCGTGCGCCGACGCAGCGAGCGCAATCGCGAAACCAAGAGCGACAACGGACCTGATGGGCCACGTCATCGCCGCACTCTAGCGCGTCAGCCGCCGCCCGTCTTCGAGTTGGCTTGCTTCAATGGCGCCCCTTGCGTGACGCGAATGCGGCCATCCATTGGCGGCGCGTCGATGCGCTGCGGCATTGCGTCACTTGGCCATCGCACCTCGAGCCAGCGCACGGACGCGGCGTCGCCAAGCCCTAGGTAGGCACGCATCGGATTGCATCCGAGCGACGCGCCAGGCCCGACCGTAGCGAAGACATCGCGTTCGGCGCCGTTCTGATCGACGATCTTCGCGTGGATGCGAGCGCCGACGCCATGGCGGTTGTCACGGGTGCCGACGAGGTCGACAGCAAGCCAATGCCGCCCATGACCTGGGTTGACGAAGGCAACGTCGGCAAAACCGTCATCCTGGAAGAACCCACCGGTCTGGCAAACGAGATCGAGGTCGCCATCGTCATCGAGGTCCCCGAACGCGACGCCGTTGCCCTTCTGGAGGTGACCGACGCCGGCAGCGAACGTCGCATCGCGGAAGGTCTCGCCCCCGAGCAACAACGCGTTGGGAAACAACGCGGCGAGATCGTGCGCGCCGGTCGCAATGTAGGCGTCCAGTCGGCCGTCCGCGTCAACATCGCCAAAGTTGCAGCCCGTCGCCATCAACGGGCGCCGCATCCCGCGCTCGGCGGCCACGTCGACGAAGCGACCCTGACCATCGTTCTGGTAAAGACGCGAAGCCTCTGTCTCGACGCGACCCTCGAGATAAAACGCCGCGACCGTGCGGATCTGCCGGTAGTGGTGCTGGTATGCGACGAACAGGTCGAGGTCGCCGTCGTTGTCAAAGTCGAGGAAACCGCACGGGCCGCTCGCGTCGGGGCCGTCGACGCCACGAGCGACAGCTTCTTCACGGAACACACCGCCGCCCTCGTTGATGTAGAGCCGGTTCTTCGCGAGCCAGTTGGACACGTAGAGGTCAGGATCGCCGTCGCCGTCGATGTCCCCGAAGGCGCAACCGACAACTCGATCCGCATTGGCGACTCCCGACAGCGCGGTGGCATCGATGAACCGACCCTTCCCATCGTTGTTCCACATGCGACTCGGGAACCGCAGTCCCTGACCAGACTTTTCGGTTTCGTAGCCCACGAACAAGTCGAGGTCGCCGTCGAGGTCAATGTCCGCAAAGGCCGCGTTGCGTGTCGGGCCAGCCACCTCGATGCCAGCGTCCTCGGTCACGTCGACGAATCGGCCCTGGCTCACCTGCCGCAGCAGCGAACAAGGGTGCTCGCATGGCGCGAACATGCCGCCGCCACGCAGCACGAGCACATCGAGCAACCCATCACCGTCGACGTCGCCTTGCACGATCGCACCGCCCCCGAGTTGCCGCTGCAAACCAGCCTCCTCGGTCACGTCGACGAGAGTGGCTCCGTCATTGCGACACAGCCGCAGCGGGCGGTCGAGATCCATCGAGCAGGTCAGCACATCAAGCCTGCCGTCGCCGGTGAAGTCATCAATCACGACGCTGCCTGCGCGCGTGTGCGTTGCGAGGCCGAGTTCGCGCGAACGCTCTCGCCAACGCGGCGCATCGACCTGAGACGCCAATGCGGAGGGGGGCAGCAGGTGCGCCTTCGGCACGCCTTCTGGCCAGGAACCGAGGGCCATGTGCGCAATGTTGAGCAGCCACTTCGCCTCCAGCTTCAGGTCGGAGTCCGGCATCGCGAGCAGGCGAACGAGCAAGTCGCGCGCGGCCTCGGCGCCGCGGCGGTCGACGTGCACCGCGCCACCCTCCAGCGGAAAGATGCAACTCTCGGCGTTGTGACGCGCGATGCAGTTCTCGCGTTCGGCGAGCCTGAAGTGCGCAGCCGCGAGTCGGAACAACACCTCAGGCATCCACGCCTTCGACTGCTGTGGGTTGTCCTCGCAACCTCGCAGGCACTCGGTGCACAACGCGATTGCCTCGTCAAGTTCGCCCAGTCGCACGAGCGCGAGCGATAGCGACCATTGCAACGAGAACCGCTCCACGAACGGCGCATCCTTCGGCAACTTTGCGAGGCGCTCGCGCCACGACTCGACGTAGCGGGCCGACAGGTAGATGTTCGACGCGTCATCTGGCGCCTCGTCGTGGATGCGGCGGAGCCAGCGTTCTTTCTCGGTTGCGTCCGCCGGCAGCGGCGCCAGCACAGGGCGTTCTTGCGCGCAACACGGTTTCTCGTCGTGTTGCGCGAGCAGCGGCGCTTGCAACAGCAGCGCCAGGGGGGTTGCCAGAAGCAGGCGCATGGCAGCAGAAGGATACCCCTCGGTCGGTTCGAGCCTCGAGGAACAGAAGCGCCGCCGCCATCGCGGACCAAGCCCCTGACCAATCCCATCCGCCGCATCTGCGCGTCAGGATCGCGCCCACTGCACTTCAACCTTGCCGCCTTGCGGCCTACCCTCTCTCCCCTCCCATGAGCCAACCGGCAGCGAATGATTCCGCCCGCTTGCGCGACTTTGCGACCAAGGCAGTCGAAGGCGGCCGCCTCGCGCCCGACGAAGCCCTTGCCCTCTACCGCGGCCTCGACCAGACATCGCTAGGTCTGTGCGCCAATGATGTGCGACTCCGCATGCATCCTGCCCACCAGGACGGCAAGGCGCGCGTGACCTACATCGTCGACCGCAATCTCAATCCGACGAATGTCTGCGTCACCGATTGCGGCTTCTGCGCGTTCTACCGCCGCCCTGGCGACGCCGAGGGCTACGTGCTGCCGCGCGAGGTCATCTACCAGAAGGTCGAAGAGCTCATTGCCAAGGGTGGGATCCAATTGCTGCTGCAAGGCGGGCACCACCCCAAGCTGAAGACCGACTGGTTTGCGCAACTGTTCACGGACCTCAAGCAGCGCTATCCGCAGGTCTGGATCCACGGCATGAGCCCGCCGGAGATCACGCACCTTGGCAAGCTCGAGAAACGGCCCGTCCGTGACGTGCTCCAAGACCTCAAGCAGTCAGGCCTCGACAGCATCCCCGGCGGCGGCGCCGAGATTCTGGTCGAGCGCGTGCGCAAGGTCATCGCACCCAAGAAGGCAACGACCGACGAGTGGCTCGAAGTGTTCCGCCAATGGGCGATGCTCGGTGGCAAGGGCACTGCGACGATGATGTTTGGCCATGTCGAGACCGACGCGGAGCGCATCGAGCACATGACGCGCATCCGCGACCTGCAGGACGAGTGCGCAGTCTTCACGGCATTCATCCCGTGGACCTTTCAGCCCGAGAACACGGCAATGGGCGCGCGCATGCTCGAGAACAACGGCGGCAAGAAGACGACCGTCGCCGAGTATCTGCGCACGCTGAGCCTGTCTCGCCTCTACCTGCAGAACGTGCCTCACATCCAGTCGAGCTTCGTCACCCAAGGCATGAAGACCTGCCAGGTCGGCCTCGCGATGGGCGCCGACGACTTCGGCTCGGCGATGCTCGAAGAAAACGTCGTCAGCTCCGCCGGTTGCACCCACCCGACTTCGATCCCAGAGATTGAGCGGCACATCAAGGACGCGGGGTTCGTTCCGCAGCGCCGAAACATGATGTACGAGCCAGTGCACACCCCGCTCACGGACAAGTTCGGCAAGCCGGCAACTCACAAGAAGGCCATCGTCTCGGAGGCCAGCGCATGAAGTCCTTCGCCTACGCCAGCCTCGATGACTCGCTCGCAACGAAGCTCATCGCGCGCGCCGGTCTTGCGGACATCGACGCCAAGGTCAAGAACGGCGAACGGCTCTCGTTCGAGGACGGCGTGCGCCTCTACGAGACCCCGCAACTCGCGGCGGTAGGCCTGATGGCGCACCGAGTGCGGACGCAAAGGCACGGTCGCAAGGCCTACTTCAACGTCAACCAGCACGTCAACTACACCAACATCTGCATCTACTCGTGCAAGTTCTGCGCGTTCGCCGCAAAGGAAGGCGAAGAGCGCGGCTACCTGATGACGCCCGAAGTCGTCGAGCAAAAGGTGCGTGAACAACTGCACCGCCCGGTGACCGAGGTGCACATGGTCGCAGGCATCCATCCCAAGATGGGCTACGACTACTACCTCGACGTTGTGCGCGCAGCGAAGCGTGGACGCCCGGAGATCCACGTCAAGGCGTTCACTATGGTCGAGATCGACCACATCCTGAAGATCTCGGGCAAGAGCGAGGACGAGGTGTTCGCGGACCTGCGCGAAGCTGGCCTCGGCAGTTGCCCCGGCGGTGGCGCCGAAGTCCTGGTCGACCGCGTGCACAAGGCCGTGTTCCGAGAGAAGCAGGGCCCGCAGAGCTGGCTCGACACCGCGCGCAAGGTGCAACGGCATGGCTTCAAGATGAACGCGACGATGCTCTACGGGCACATCGAGCGCGTCGAAGAGCGCGTCACGCACCTGATGCGGCTGCGGGAGCTGCAGGACGAATGCGGTGGCTTCATGGCCTACATCCCACTCGCGTTCTGGCCCTACCACACGGACCTCGAGAACTTCGGCCACGTCACGACCGGCCACCTCGACGAGCGCAGCATCGCTGTCGGCAGACTGATGCTCGACAACTTCCCCCACATCAAGGCCTACTGGGTGATGCTGACGCAGGAGTCAGCACAAACCGCCTTGAGCTTCGGCGCCAACGACCTCGATGGCACCGTCACCGAAGAGAAGATCACGCACGACGCCGGCACCACGGAGCCACAGGCGCTGACGCCAGACGCGCTCCAGCATCTCATCCGGCAGGCCGGATACGAGCCGATTCAGCGCACGACGGTTTACGAAGAAGTGTCAGCCGCCCCGGCCTGAGCAAGCGCATTTCTCTGCGGCGCGACGTGGATGCGCTCGTGCATTTGGGTCGTTCGCAGCGACAACCGGCCGATTCGCAGCGACGCATCAGCGCGCCCAAGGTGCATGCCATCGCGACTTCGATATGGCGACATTTTCCACAGGGCTGAGTCCCCAGCCGCAGCTTGCGCGCAATACGCTTCCGGCCCAGACGCCCGCTTCAGGCACATCTTATTGAGCCCTGTCGTGCGTCGTCCGCGGTCTGTTCCTACTCGTCCCTCGTCGCCGCTCCCTGCCTTGACAGGTAGCAGCTCTCTTGCTCCCGCGACCAGTCCGTTGGTCGCTTCTTATCTCTCCATCATGACGCTACCTAGCCGTTATCGCATCCAGTTCGCGACAGGGCGCCGCGCTCGCCCTGACGCTGCAAGGATCTCGGGCTCTTCCGAGACCGCCATCCTGCTCGGCCTCGTGGCTGCGGGGCTCCTCGCCCTGCCGATTGCACTCTCGCTGCAGCAGGCCCCGCCTGAAGCATTCGAGGGCGCGATCGAGGGCCCGCTCGGCTCGCACGTCGACACATTGCAGAACAACGTTCTGCCTCCGGCCTTGCAGACCACCCTCAACATCCCGAGCGGTGGCTACCCGAGCCCGCTGTTCGGCGCGCAACCGTTCACGCAGAAGATGGTGATCTTCGAGGAATTCGGCACTCAGCCCCTTCCCGCGGTGCAGTCGCAGCAGGGTTGCCAGTTCCCGTGCGGTCCTGACGCGCATGAATGCCCACCGACCGACCAAGTCGACCAGTGGCTTGCCGCGCCGATGTTTCCCGAACTGAGCTGCGAGGCAAACATCCTCCAGGAAAACCCGTTGAAGGCGCAGGTTGAGCAGTTCCTTGGTCGCGCGCTCACCACGCCGCCGGCGGAAGGTAGGCCCGAAGGCGTCGACTTCTCGCACCAGCGCCTCAGTGAGTTCCCGCCGCAGATCTATTTCCAATCGGCGATGACCGGCGCGCGCACCGGATCGGGCATCCGCGACACCCTGCAGATGCACCAGTTCGCTCACGGCGAGTTCGGCCCCGGCGGCTTGTATCACGTCAGCCCGGCGGGCATCGCCGGCAGCAACCGCGGCATCCCGGTGAAGTTCCACCCGAACATGCCGACGCAAGACCCACTCGCATTGTGGACCTTCGACGGCACGCTTCCGCCCAAGCTGCTGATGGCGCGCTACGGCGAGACGATCCTGTTCCGCCACTACAACATGCTGCCAGTCGACCCTGCGGCCAACCGCGGCTTCGGCATCCACACGATCAGCACGCACGAACACAACGGCCACAATCCGGCCGAGAGCGACGGGTTTGCCAACGGCTTCTTCTTCCCCGGCCAATACTGGGATTACCGCTGGCCGATGATTCATGCCGGTCATGACACCATCAACACCGCGGCGACCGACCCACGCTGCGGCGCGCCGGACGGCAACGGCGGCATCATCAATCTCCGCGGTGATTGGCGCGAGACGATGAGCACGCACTGGTTCCACGACCACATGCTCGATTTCACGTCGCAGAATGTCTACAAGGGCAATGCGGCGATGATGAACTACTACAGTTCTCTCGATCGCGGCAATGAGGCGCTGAACGACGGCGTCAACCTGCGCTTCCCGAGCGGCAGCGCCCTCGACTGGGGCAATCGCGATTACGACGTCAACCTCGTGATCGGCGACAAGGCCTGGGATCGCACCGGCCAACTCTGGATGAACCCCTTCCAGAACGACGGCTTCCTCGGCGACCAGCTGCTGGTCAACTGGCAATACAAGCCGTTCCTGGATGTCCGTTCCCGCAAGTATCGCTTCCGCATCCTGAATGGCGCGGTCGCGCGCTACATGAAGCTCGCGCTCGTCGACAGCCGCGGCACGCCAGTGCCCTTCCACGGCATCGCGAACGACGGCAACATCATGGAGCACACGGTTGCGTTCGACGGCACGCTTGGCACGCAGCGCGGAGTGCTGCCCGAGCAAGCAATCGCCGAGCGCTGGGACATCGTCGTCGACTTCAGCCGGTTCCGTGCGGGAGACCGCCTCTACCTCGTCAACTTGATGGAACACCGGGACGGCCGCTCGCCCAACCGCGTGGTCCCGCTCAATGACATCGTGCGCGGCAACTACCGTCCCTTCCCCCGCGATATCGACGGCGATGGCCAGATGGACGTCTATGCCGGCGGCGATCCCTGCGTCGGCAAGATCCTCGAGCTGCGCGTGCAACCCTACACGGGCACGGACCTCAGCATGAACCCGGCGGACTTCATCTCCGGCCGCCAAAAGTTGATCCCACTCAACCGCCCGACAACGGCGGAGCTGGCAACGGCGCGTCGCCGCACCTTCGAGTTTGGCCGCAGCGGCGGCTCGGATGCAAAGCCATGGACCGTCAAGGTCGATGGCGGCACCGGCCTCGGGGCTGACCCACGCGTCGTCTCGGCCTGCCCGACCGTGAACTCACTCGAGATCTGGACGATCCGCAACGGCGGCAACGGTTGGAGCCACCCTGTGCACGTGCACTTCGAGGAAGCCCACATCCTCTCGAAGGACGGTCGCCAACCTCCGGAATGGGAGCGCTGGGCGCGCAAGGACATGTTCCGCATCGGCACCAAGGTCGAGAGCGCGAGCACTGTCGAGATGTACATCCGCATCCGCGACTTCGCCGGCACCTATGTCGAGCACTGCCACAACACCACACATGAAGACACGGCGATGCTGCTGCGCTGGGATGCAATGAACCCTGGCCAGACGGTGCCCATCGCATGCCCGATCCCGCACTGGGATGGCTGCGAATGCGTGCCGACTGCGGCGCTGCCGACGGCCGTGACCGGCTCCGGCTTCGGACCGAGCCGCTGAGTCAGCGGCCGCGGCCAGACCTGGGCTGCAGCAAGGAGGCTGTCGTCTGCATGAGCAGGCGACAGCCTCTTGGCTTTCTTGCTGGCACGAGTGAATGCAAGAACTCGCAGAGGGTGCGCATCGTCCACTTGGCCACGCAACGGCTGATACCACTTGGTCGTCTCGCGACGGAATCCCGGAGCGAGAACGATCTGCGCGAAGCGGAGCGCCACCTTCACAGGGGCCGGCGGAGGTCGCGACCCCTCGCCCTCGCCATCACCAGGTCAACGGACCACGAAGCAATGGGTGACAGGGGCAAGAAGTGACATCCGCGGGTCAATGCCAATCAACATCCCTGCGCCCTGCAGCACATCGTCGACGCCATGGGCGATGCGAGCCGAAGCGTGCCCGCCGCAGTGACAACGAGAACCCTGCCAGAGTTGCGTTCCGGACTGCGCTTCCCCAACGAATCGGCACGCGAAGCCGAGCACATAAGAACGAGTGCAAGCCGCGAGCCAGAAGCAGTGGCTGTGGCTTCCACAGAGTCCTCGCGACGCAGCCATCGAGACTTGGGGCCCATCGCGGCCGGCGAGTCTGAGTGAAACCACTCAATCCACGACCACCGATGCGCCCGAGGCCAGGGCAATGCCGCCAGCCGATTGCGGGCTACAATCGTCTAACTCACTCGGTTTTGGATTCTGTGCCGGGCCACTCTCTGGCCACGGCCCAACTGCTCTTTCCCTCACTGTCATGCGCAACCGTCATCGCCCGTTCACGTCCATGCTCCCGGTCGACCCAGGGCGCAATGTTCCGATGCGACCGCTGCGATCCGAACGCGGTGCGTCCGAGACCGTGCTCCTCATGGCACTGGTGGCCGCTGGATTGCTGGCGCTGCCGATCGCTCTTGCTCTGCAACAGGCGCCGGTCGAACCGAATGATGGCGCGCTGGTCGGCCCGAATGGGATCCACGTCAACACGCTGCAGAACAACGCACTGCCGCCGGCCCAGCAGACGACTGCGGGGATTCCAAGTGGCGGCTACCCGAGCCCACTCTTCGGCGCGCAGCCATTCACGCAGAAGATGCTGATGTTCGAGGAATTTGGCACCCAACCCCTGCCTGCAGCCTGTGCACCGCAGACTAACCCCATCCCTTGTCCATCGTCCTCGTCGTCGTGCCCGGACGGTCTGGGCGTCGAACAGTTCTTGGCAGATGGCTTGTGGCCGTCGGCGGGCTGCGAAGCGAACTGCACCGACTTGAACCCGTGGTGCGACGAGATCCAGCAGTTCCTTGGCCGCACGCTCGACACGCCACCATGCGAAGGTCGCCCGGAGGGCCCTGACTTCTCGCACCAGCGCTGGCAGGAGTTCGGCCCGCAGATCTACTTCCAATCAGCGATGACTGGCGCTCGCACGGGCAACGGCCTGCGTGACTCGCTGCAAATGCACCAGTTCGCGCACGGCGAGTTCGGCCCCTCCGGGCTGTATCACGTCAATCCGGCCGGCATCGCCGGCAGCAACCGCGGCATCCCGGTGAAGTTCCACCCGAACATGCCGACGCAAGACCCGCTCGCGCTGTGGACCTTCGACGGCACGCTGCCGCCCAAGTTTCTGATGGCGCGCTATGGCGAAACGGTCCTGTTCCGCCACTACAACATGCTGCCGATCGATCCGGCGGCAAACCGCGGCTTTGGCCTCCACACGATCAGCACGCACGAGCACAACGGTCACACCCCGGCCGAGAGCGACGGCTTTGCCAACGGCTTCTTCTTCCCAGGCCAGTTCTGGGACTACCGCTGGCCAATGGTGCACGCGGGCTATGACACCATCAACACCGCGGCGACCGACCCACGCTGCGGCGCGCCGGACGGCAACGGCGGCATCATCAATCTCCGCGGTGATTGGCGCGAGACGATGAGCACGCACTGGTTCCACGAC
>SXGT01195309.1_pt1 | contig 12837 bp, 10 predicted proteins | sample 3176221 | NCBI WGS metagenome assembly SXGT01 (sample SAMN11356862, study PRJNA531348) | freshwater metagenome | isolation source: freshwater sample F1-120 | place: China: Fuxian Lake, Yuxi | collected 2017-12-25
GCCGACGTCCTCGGCACCTGGATGCTGTCGGTCCTCTCCGGCCACAAACGCTACTCCCACGTCACCGCCATCCGTTGCGACGGCGTCAATCCCGGCCTCCTGGGCATGAACAAAGTCATCTCCGAAGATGCCCTGCGCCGCGCGCTGAACGCTATCCCGGAAGCTGAAGGCGTGGTTTGGCTGGATCACCACCTCAGCGACAGCGTCACGCCTCTGCTCGACGCGCCCTGGATTCTCGACATCGACACCACGGTCAAGCCGCTCTACGGCAAACAGCAAGGTGCGGTTGTCTCCTACAACCCGAAGAAACCCGGCCGCCCCTCGCACAGCTATCACACCTACCTGATGGCCGGATTGCGTCTGGTGCTTGGCGTCGAAGTCAAAGCCGGCAACGAACACAGCGGCAGCCACAGCCTGCCGGGTCTCCTGCAAGTCCTCGACGACCTGCCCGTGAACCGGCGACCCAGGATCGTTCGCGGCGACTGCGGTTTCGGCTCCGACACGCTGATGCGTCCACTGGAAGAGCGGCAACAGGGCTACCTGTTCAAGCTCAGGCTGAGCAAGAACGTCAAACGTCTGATTGAGCGCCTGTTTCGTGAACCCGACTGGACCGATGCGGGCCAAGGCTGGGAAGGCAAGGACAGTGAATTGCGGCTCACCGGTTGGGAAGCGTCACGCCGCGTCGTGGTGCTGCGTCGCCCCTTGCAAGGCGAGATGCTGATCACCCAGGAAGACGAAACCGGACAACAGCTACTCGGCTTCATTGAAGCTGATCGCAAGAGTGGCAAACAACTGACCGGCTACGAATATGCGGTGCTGGTCACCAACCTGGACTATGACGTGCTGGGGCTCGGGCAACTCTATCGAGACCGTGCCGACTGCGAGAATACCTTCGACGAATTGAAGAACCAATGGGGCTGGGGCGGCTTCACCACGCATGACCTGCACCGCTGCCAACTCTCGGCGCGGGCGGTGGCGCTGATCTACAACTGGTGGAGCCTGTTCGTGCGCCTGGCCAGCCCGGAAGCCCGTCGTGAGGCGATCACCAGTCGCCCATGGTTGATGTCCTCAGTCGGTCGTCGAACCGAACATGCAGGGCAGACCACGATCACCTTGACCGGATTGCATGCGCATTTCGACAAGGCCAGACAGGTGCTGATGCAAGTCTCAGCGCGGCTTCAGACTTGGGCGAAAGACGCTGCGGAGCAGTTGCGGGAAGGGGGCGTCTGGCGCTGTGTGTGCGATCACCTCAAACACACGCTTGCCGGTATCGGGCCTCCCAAAACGCTGTTTTTATCCGTTAAGTCTTCGGGTAACTGCGGTTTTTAGGTTGAACGTCAGCTTTTTGAAAAGTTGAACATAGTTGACCACGACATCCTTATTGATTTCACGCAACCTTCATATCAAAGCCGTTTCCAACCGCTGCTTCCTCTTCTCCCAATCCGGCATCACCAGCCCTAGCAGCCGAAAGAAACTGGCGTCGTGATCGCGATGCTTGAGGTGGCACAGTTCATGGGCCACCACATACTCGATGCAGGCACGCGGCGCCCGAACCAGATTGGCATTCAGCGTCATCGTGCCGGCCTGCGACAGGCTGCCCCAGCGCGACTGCATTGCACGCACGATCAGGCGTGGCCGCTGGTGCCCCTTGAATCGGGGTAGAAATTCATCCAGCACAGCAATGAAAACCTGCCGCGCATGGTCGAGATACCATCGGTGCAGTAGTGCTTTCACCCGATCCGGATCAGCCTTGCCCGGGAGTGTCAGAAGCAGATGGCCACGACTCATCTTCACCGACGCCGTCTCGCTAGCACCGACTTTCAGTCGATACTGCCGGCCAAGGTAGAGATGCGTTTCCCCGCTCACATATTGCCGTGCCGGTGTCCTCGGGCTGTAGCGTTGAAAATTGGTCAGTTGCTTGCTGATCCAGGAAGCACGCTTGCCGACTCGGGCCTGGATGGTTTCGAGGTCGCAATCAGCCGGTGCGCGAACGACTACGGACAGGTCGGGATGCACCTCGATTCCGAGCGTGCGCCGCGTCGGTAGGAAGCGGATTTCGTAGCCGATGGTTTCAGTGCCGAAGACGATTTCCTGCCTGATTGTTGTCATTGGGTCTTCACGCCGGCATCCGATGCCGGGCCAACTGCATCGAACGGTCGATGATTTCGTCCATCTCCTCCGTAGTCAGGGGGATGTCACGCTCACGCCGGATTTCGTCATAGAGGAAATCGTCCATTTCGTTCATGGCCCGGCGCTGCGCATCCAGGTTGTCCCAGAATCCGACGACGCGGTTTCGCTCGACGATGGCCCAGATGCTGACCGCCGCTTCTGCCGCAATTGACTTCGCCTGCGCTGCATCCGCGACGTGCCGGCCGAAATACGGTTCCAGGATGCCGAAACAGGCCATCGCGTGATCGTTGCCGTGCAGCACAGCCGGCACATCATCGATCTTGCGATCGACCACCGCCTCCTTGATCTCGCTGGCCCGCGTCAGATACTCCAGATCGGAAATCCGCCCGGCGCGGTAATCATCGATGGCCTGTTGGATCAGCTTGGAGAATTTCTCGAAGAAGGCAGGGTCTTCGTCCAGGTGCTCGGTTATGGCGCGCTTGGTGGCGTGGGCGATCATGTCCGCCTTGGCGGCGGTCGGCTTGCCCTGGCCTTGCTCCTCGACGACTTTCTGGAATGCCGCGCCGTCGAAAATGTTCACCGGCTCGTTGAGTTTCAGCACCTCGTTGGCCGAGATGTGGGTATCTAGCAGCTTCTGGATCTTCGGCTCGTAGTCGCGGTAGTCGATGGACTCGGCATAGCGCAATTTCACCGCCGCTTTCAGATTGGTGAAGCGCTTGAGGTCGGACTTGTAAGCCTTGAGGCGATTCTCCGGGGTAGTGGTGATGAATGCCTCGGAGGACATCGCGATGGCCAGCGTCTTGGCGTAGGCCGATAGGCGTCCGTAGAAGTTTTCGCGGATTTTTTCATCGGCCAGCAGTTGCTCGTAGGCTTCCTCGTCCTGCCGCTGAGTGGCGTTATTCGCCACGGTCTTGAACACGTCCCACAACTCGGCGTGGCGCTGCGGCAGTTGGCGCACCTCGTCGTTGATGTTGGCCAACGCGCCGACGAGATCGCCCTCCTCGAAACCCTCCAGGGCACTGTAGGTCGTCAGCGCCTGATCAAGTTCACCCAGGATGCCGGCGTAGTCGATGATGTAGCCGAACTCCTTGGGCTGGGTGCCCGCATCGTCGTCGTAGAGACGGTTCACCCGGGCGATGGCTTGCAGCAGGGTGTGTTCCTTCAGGTTGCGCGTCAGATAGAGCACCGTGTTGCGTGGCGCGTCGAAGCCGGTCAGCAGTTTGCTGACCACGATGAGAATTTCCGGGTCGCTGCCGTGCTTGAAAGCATTGATGATCTGCGTTTCGTAAGCCTCGGCATCGCCGTAGCGCTTCATCATGCGCTGCCAGAAGGCGACCACTTCATCCGTGGATTCGTCGTCGTCCACATCTTCGAAACCTTCCCGCTCGTCGGGCGCGGAGATGATCACATCGCTCGTCACATCGCCGATGTCGTCCAGGAAGGCCTTGTATTTCAGCGCCGCCACCTTGGAAGGCGCCACCAACTGCGCCTTGAAACCCGTGCCCTGCCAGTTCTGCCGGAAATGCGCGCTGATGTCGAAGGCGCGCATATAGATGACCTGGTCGGCCTTGTTGAGCATTTCCGCCCGCGCGTATTTCTTCTTCAGGTCGGCCTTCTGCGACGGTGTCAGTCCCTCGGTGTGGCGCTCAAACCAGACATCAATCGCCGCCTTGTTCTGCTCGATCTCCACCAGCCGCCCCTCATAGAGCAAGGGCACGATGGCCTCGTCCGCCACCGCCTGGTTGATCGCATAGGTATGGATGATGCCGCCGAAACGCATCACGTCGCTCTTCTCGCGCTTGAGCAAAGGCGTACCGGTGAAGCCGATGTAGCAGGCGTTGGGGAACATCTGTCGCATCCGCGCCGCGAACATGCCTAGTTGCGTGCGCTGGGTTTCATCGACCAGCACGAAAATTTCCGTGGATTCGTCCTGGAACTTGCGTGTGGCCAGTGCCTTGTCGAACTTGTGGATCAGCGTGGTGACGATGTGCGCCTTGTTTTCGGCCACCAGTTCCACCAGATGCCGTCCCGATTCGGCCCGATCCGGCGTCAGGCCACAGGCAGCGAAGGTGTTGCCGAGCTGCTTGTCGAGATCGACCCGATCGGTGACCAGCACGATGCGCGGCGTGCGGATATCGAGGTCCAGCACCAACGCCTTGGCCAGCATCACCATGGTCAGCGACTTGCCCGAGCCTTGGGTGTGCCAGACGATGCCGCCAGCCCGTCGCCCGGCCTCATCACGCTGTTTCACCCGCCCGACAATGCGCTCCACCGCGAAGAACTGCTGGTAACGGGCAATCTTGCGCCGCCCACCATCGAATACCGTGAACAAGCGCGCCAGACGCAGCAGGCGCTCGGGCCGGCACAAGGCGTAAATCGTGCGGTCCTGTTCGGTCAGCGCCCGGCGAACCAGGTATTCGGCATCGGGTTCGCGCACCCCGAAACCCTCAGCCAGCAACTCATAAAGCCCGGCCTTGGCCTCCTGCGGCAAAGGCCGGTCCAGGACCGCGCGCAAGGCCGCACCGTCCTCGTCCTTTTCCTCCCGCTCCTCGCGCCACACCGCCCAATACTTCGCCGCCGTGCCCACGGTGGCGTATTTGCAGTGGTTCTTGTTGCTGCCGATCACCAGTTGGGCGTAGGTGAACAGCGTCGGGATGTATTCGTCGCGCTGGTTGCGGATCATCTGCGACACCGCCTGTGCCACCTCGGTATTGGGCGATTTGCACTCGATCACCGCGAAGGGGATGCCGTTGACGAACAGCACGATGTCCGGCCGCGCCGTCTCGTGGCTGCGGGTGCGTTCCACCGAGAACTCGGCGGTGACGTGATAGACGTTGTTCTCCGGATTCTTCCAGTCGATGTAGTTGAGCGTGAAGCTGCGCACCGCCCCTTCCACCGACTGCTCCAGCGCCACGCCCAGGGTCAGCAGGTCATAAACGACTTCGTTGGTTTTCAGCAGGCCGTCGTACTTCACGTTCTTCAGCCGCTGGATGGCGCTCTGAAGGTTTTCCTCGCTGAACAGATAACTGTCGCCCTTGTGCTGGATGCGGTTGATGCGCTTGAGGCTGTCGCGCAGCACTTCTTCCAACAGCACGTTGCCCAGTCGTCCCCCGCGCATCGCCAGCGCTTCCGTCGGCGTCAGGTAGCGGTAGCCGAGATTGGCCAGCAGTTGCAGGGCAGGGATTTGTGAGAGGTGCTTTTCGTTGAAGCGAAACCCTGAGCGGAAGGTTTCTGTTGTCTCGGGCATGTTCTTTCCCTACACTGATAACCAAAGGTACCCCCCCGATGACAAGAGCCCAAGGGGCTCTCTCCGCAAGGAGTAGTCGGGGGGGTCAGTTTTTTGTGGGCCGGAAATTCGCATCGTTGTCAGTAGTACAGCGTCGTTCCCGTCCGGAAAATCTCGAACTCGCTCTTCACCGCCGGTTTGATCAGGTCGTAAAACTCGACCTCACCCTTCTGCCATTTCCTGAACACCGCCCAGTTGCAGTAGTCGGCAATCTGCAAGCCGTAATGGGAACGCGAGGCGTGATGCAGGATGCGATAACGCATGCCAGCGGGCAGCATCTTGGCGAGCGCACCCTTGATCGCCTTTTCGATGGCCTGTCGTTTTTTCTGGATGGGTATCGTGTCGGTGATGACGATCACCTCGTCCACCCCGTTTCTGATCTCGCGGGGAATCACGTACCTGAGCAAATACCCCAGCATTTCCGGGTAAAAGCGTTTGTCCTCGCGCAATGCCGGCCCGGTCTTGGGTTTTTCCACGACCAGGCAATCGATACGGAGTGAGTCGAGGTGCTCGGCAATCAGTTCAAACACCTTGCGCCGTACCCGTGTGTTGTCGTCGGTGCAGTGGAAATACTCGGTATCGAGGCCGTATTCCAGGCAATCGTGCTTGTAATCGTCGAGCGAAGCCTGGGCGGGAAAAGGCCGCCGGGTCGCCACGCTGGTCAGGATGAAATAACGGGTGCCGGTCGGGCTGAAATCGAAGTTGCCGCCTTCATCGAGAAAGAGATAGGCGCAATTGGCCATGCTTAGCCGGCCTCTGTTTCGGCAATCTTCACCCGCCATTGGCCGGTGAGGAGCTTTTGCATCAGGCCGCGTTTCTGTTTTTTCAGCGAGGCGAGCTGAGACGTTTCTTTCTTAAGCAGCAAATCCATCGTCGCCAGAATCTGTGCATACCGCTTCTGTTCTCCGCGTGGCGGCAAAGAAACCGACAACTTGAGGAAGTCCTTTTTGTTCAGCACCCTGTTACGCCCCGCTCCGCCCGGGGAAATCAAAGCCAGTTGCGAGAAGAATGGTTTGCAATTGACGATGTATTTCACAAAGCCAGGATCGGCAATTTCGCGATCAATTTCATAAGTCGGAAACCGATGAGACACCAGGCAGCGTTCATCTTCCGGCTTGACGAAAGCGATTGCGCCTTCCCATGCAAAGGTGATGTTGACGATCAGGTTGTCACGCTCCAGCGCGTAGAGTTCTTCCATATCCACACTGTTTGGGTCTGCTACAAAGCGCTGAAACGTACCTTTGCCATGACTTCGTATGCCCAGCGCCCAATAGGGCTGAGTAGGTTTGGGCATCGGGCGGGACACCTGCTTTATAAAATCTCCCAATTTTGTGGTACTGCCAGACGCGGAAATCACCCGTGAGAGCAGCCAAGCCTTTTGCTTCATTCGCAGGACAACCAGCCGCTCGGTTTTTTCGATGGCTCCGTCCCATGCGTTGATCACGCCGGCGATACGCTGTTGTTCTCCGAATGGTGGTACGTCGAAAGCAAGGGGGCGAAGAACTTCAAGATTGATGTTCTTTTGGGCGTTCTGCGGCGCCAATGAGTCAAGAAGCGCTTTCTTGCTTTCCAGACTGTATTGAAGCCAGTCACTGTTGACGGCCTGATTTGCTTGCACAACGACAAGGCTATCTGGACAAGCGAAGTCAAATTCGACTTTTGCCACGTCCCCAATATTCGCGGCGATGGTTACAACCAATGATCCTTTGGGGAACAGTTTGCTGACCGATAGACCGCTCGAATTCAAGGTCTGGGAGTAGCTGCGTACTCGACCTGCGCCATTTGCCACATCGCCGGTCTGAATGAATGGAATGTCTCCTCCGTAGTACTTCGGGTCATTCCGAGGTCGGGCGGAAAATTTGCCTCGTTGAACGGTGGCAAGGTCTTCAAGAGCAAGTGTTGGCCACTTCATTTCTTCTTGTCCTTGCCTTCCAGCTTCTTCTTGGCGCTCTCAATCTGCTGAATGCTCTTCTCCGGCGTCGGCAACGCCTCCGGCATGGTGCCGCCCAACTCTTCGATGGTCTGGCGCACCTTGGACGCCACCCGTTTGCGGGTCTTGGGCTTTTCTATATCAGATGTCGCTAGCGCCTTCAGGCCCTTCACCGCGCGATCAAAATCCGACTCAATCTTCTGCGTCTTATTGAACTCGGCGTATTCGGCCAGGGCTTTTTGATCGGCCTGGGTTTTGCTGATGCGGCCTTTGTGCATCAGCACGTTGTATTCGTTGAAGGTCAGGAACTTGTCCACGCTGGCGGCCATGTCGGACATGGTCATCCGTACGCGGTTTTCGATGATGTTCTCGATGTAATCGAAAAAGCTGGAGATGGTGCGCTCCAGTCGCTTGATTTCGGGTTCGCTCAGGTAATTTTTGGCGATGGTCACATCGGAGGCCAGGATGCGGCCATGCGGTGCGTTTTTCCATGTCAGCAGGCCGGCGTGTGGGGCAGTGTGGTCGGCCTTTTTGTGAATGATCTCGGCGGCGGTTTGGCCGGTGATGGCGTAGTGGAACTTGTTTTGCACCATCGCATAGAAATTTTGCGTGACCTCCGACCTAGGGTCGTAGTCCTCGCTGCACTCCGCGAAGATGTCCGTAATCTGCTGGTAGATGCGGCGTTCGCTGGCGCGTATGGAACGAACCCGTTCCAGCAGCTCCTGAAAATAGTCTTCGCCGAACACCTGTTTGCCTTGCTTGAGGCGGTCGTCGTCCAGGACGAAGCCCTTCTTGATGTACTCCTTGAGGATGTTGGTGGCCCAGATGCGGAACTGGGTGGCACGCCGGGAACTGACGCGGTAGCCAACGGCGATGATGGCGTCCAGGTTGTAGTGCCTGAGTTTGCGCCGGATGGCACGCCCACCCTCGTTTTGAACTACCGAGAAATCCTCGGTAGTTGCTGTTTCATCAAGTTCTCCCTCGGCGTAAATATTCTTGAGGTGCAGACCAATATTGTCTGGCGTGGTCTGGAAGAGTTCGGCCATGAGCCGTTGAGGCAGCCAGATGGTCTCGGCATGGATGAGCACGCGGACATGCACCCTCTCGTCGTCACCGGCATAGAGCAGAAACGGAGTTTCGGGGTAGTCCACTGGTCCGGCGAGGGGTGGGGACGTGGGGTCGGTTTTCCGGGTCATTGCTTCCTGCCTCGCAGTTCCTTAATTGCCTCTCCAGCCTTCTTTGCGATCCGCTTGCGAGACTTCGGTTTGTCTTCCGGTGTCTTCGCCAGTGCCTCGGTCTGAGTTTCCACGAAAAGCGTCACTGCAATTTCGGCCGACGTTGCTTCGGGTGTAGCCAGGTAGTTCTGTCGGCTGACGACAGGCGTACCGGTCTTGGCTTCCAGTTCCTTGCGAGCATTTCCGGCCACCGCGCCGCCTTCCTTCGCGGCGGTCTGGTTCTGCTTGAACCCCTGTGCATCCTTGCGTTTGGCGATCTCGGTGGTGCCGGCTTCGCCGAGCATGGTGAAGATCAGCTCCAGGTCGGTCATGTGGTCGCGCAGGTTGGCGGTTTTCGCTTGTTCCAGGCCCTTGAGTTTCTTGTGGTCGCCGGGCGTGACGCCGAAGGTGGCGCGGGCGATTTCGGCGGTGAGGATGGCGTATTCGCGGCCTTCGGCGACGCCGCGCGCTTTCCATTCGTCGGTGAGCGCACCCCGGACGGCGATGGCGCGCATGCGCTTTTCGATCCAGTCCTTGGGGTAGCCCTTTGCTTCGTACAGTTCTCTGGCGCGGCGGCTGGCCAGTTCCGGGTCTTCGATTTCCTTGACCCGCTCGTAGCCCACTTGTGCCAGCCAGCGCTTGAAGGGTTCGGCCTTGGGCGAGGGAATGGACTGGATGATGCGGAAAATGCCTTCGGTGTTGGCGCAGTTTCCACGCTGAATGCCGCCCTCAGTGTCCAGGCGAAGGGGGGTGACAAATTGTCCCCACCCTTGCGATAACTCTTTGTCACGCAAACGAATTTTCTTTATGTAGTCGGCAGGGTTGGCGCTGTCAGTTAACACTGCGACCACATCCTGGACAGCGAACCACCATTCGTTCTCGTACCAGGTTCGCCGGATTGTTTTTTCCTGAAATATGACAATGCGGTCTTCGGTGAGGAGTTTCGGCACAGCGGTTTTTTTGTTCATTTCTGCTCTCCCAATACGATGTGCGGCAACCTTCCGGAAATTCCGGAGGGTTGAACCGTCGAGGATTCCTGGTGGGGCGCCCACAGACTGTCAGTGCTCATACCCCCAACTCCTTGAGGTAGGTTTTCATCCGCGCTCGCACTTCGGCCAGTTCCGCTTCCAGACGCTCGATTTCTACCTCCACGGCCGCCACGTCGATTTCTTCCTCTTCCTCAAAGGTATCCACATAGCGTGGGATGGTGAGGTTGAAGTCGTTTTCGGCGATCTCGGCCAGGTTGGCAACGTAGGCGTATTTGTCCACGTACCGGCGCGCATCGAAGGTGGCGACGATCTTGTCCAGGTGGGCGTCGAACAGGGCGTTTTGGGTCTTGGCGGCCTGGAATTCGCGGCTGGCGTCGATGAACAGGACTTCGCGGCATCCCTCGCGCTCGCCGCCCTTTTCCCGCGACCGGTCGAAGACCAGCACGGCGACCGGGATCGAGGTGGTTGGGAAGAGGTTGGCCGGCAGGCCGATGACGGCATCGAGCAGGTTGTCTTCGATCAACTTCTGCCGGATGCGGCCTTCGGCGCCGCCCCGGAACAGCACGCCGTGCGGCACCACCACCGCCACGCGGCCGACCTGGGGCTGGGCGGTTTCGATCATGTGGGTGATGAAGGCGTAGTCGCCCTTGGACTTGGGCGGCACGCCGCGCCAGAAGCGGTTGAAACGGTCCGACTCGGCATGTTCGGCGCCCCATTTATCGAGGCTGAACGGCGGGTTGGCGACCACCACGTCGAAGCGCATCAGGCGGTCGGCTGCCACCAGCGCCGGGCTATTGAGGGTGTCGCCCCACTCGATGCGGGCGGAATCCTTGCCGTGCAGGAACATGTTCATACGCGCCAGCGCCCAAGTGCTGCCATTCACTTCCTGGCCGAACAGGGCGAAGTTGCGGCTGCCGTATGCCTCCACCAGCGCCGCCGCCTCGATCAACAGGCCGGCGGAACCGCAGGCCGGGTCGCAGATGCGGTTGCCGGGTTTGGGTCTGGCCAGTCGGGCGAGTAGACGGGAGACCTGCTTGGGGGTGTAGAACTCGCCCGCTTTCTTGCCGGCATCGGAGGCGAAACGCTCGATCAGGTAGATATAGGCATTGCCGATCACGTCTTCGGATACGCGGGAGGGACGCAGATCGAGCTTGGCGAAATCTTCCAGCAGGTTTTTCAGGCGGCGGTTGCGGTCCTTGGTCTGGCCAAGGTTGGCTTCGGAGTTGAAGTCGATGTTGCGGAACACGCGGTCGAGCTTGGCCTTGTTGGCGTCCTCGATGCCGTCGAGCACGATATTGATGAGTTCGCCGATGTTGGCGGCGTTGCGCCGCTCGTACAGGCTGCTGAAGTCGCCGGCAAAACGCTCGATGACCTCGCCGGTTTTTTCGTTCCTGAATTCGACGAAGGGCAGCGTGAAGCGCTCGCGATCCAGCTTGCGCCGGATGCGTTCGTCGTCATCGCCGTATTGCTGGCGGTAGGTGTCGTAGTGGTCCTGCCAGAGGTCGCTGATGTATTTCAGGAACAGCATCACCAGGATGTAATCCTTGTACTGCGCCGGATCGACAACCCCACGGAAGGTGTCACAGGCGGCCCAGGCCGTGCTGTTGACGTCTTGCTGGGTGACTTGGTCGCTCATCTTGTTTCCTTTGATTCATTGATCCGGGGTGGTTGCTCCGACCGGGAGTTGTTTGCATAGCGCATCAATACCCCATCCGCGAGACGCTTTCTTTCTTGTGCGATCTGTTCCAACAAGCCTTGCTCTGCTGTGGCTAGTTCCGATATTTCCACAATCAGTTGCTGCCTGTGCTGACTCGGCACCGGTATCTCCAGCACCTCCAGCGCCGCCTTGCTGATCATGCGTACCGATGTGCCCTCGGCCTGGGCCGCCAAGACGGCCTGAATTGCCGGCAAGTTGATGTACCAGAGCAGGTAGGCGGGCAACACGTCGACGGGCCGTATCAGCAGCATCGGCGCGGCCAGGACGGCAGGCCCGATATCCGCCGAAACCAGCGCCACTGAATTTGTCCGCCCGCGCGAGCGGAACACCAAGTCACCTGGCCGTATCAGGTGATGCGCTTTGACATCCGGCAGATGCACCCGAACCGCATCCTCAACGTGCAGCAAGCTGGCATCGTCGATGTCCTTCATTTGCACGACAGCGATGGACCCCACCGCGTCGTGCTCAAGACGCGAGCGGAACGGGTATCCCATGCGAATGCTTGCCACTTGGCCTAACTTTGTCATTTCAGTAGAAAACCCTTTTCTGGCGCATGTGAAAATATTAGGCAACCAGATATATTTTAGCAAGCGTCGTAATCGCTTTTCTGTTTGTTAGTAATGAGCTTGGACTCCTGATCCCGCAGCGCGTACGGAGCCCACGATGAACGCCAAGCCCCCCAACGCCTACTCACATATATGAAATTGCCGCAGGAAGCTGCCACTTATGAATGGCAGCATTATGGTCAAGTCCAACAACCGTTCCGGCCGAACTGCTGTCACCCATACCTGAAATGTGTATGGCTGCCCCTGTTGCTTAGCCGAAGTTCAGATCGACGAAATCAGAGGCGCCGATTGAATGGTCGCTATGGAAAAGCGACCACAAGGCCGACTGTCAGTGGCCTGCGACCTCCGTCAGGTATTCAACGTCCCATTTCTATGGAATCTGCGCCGTAAACACCGAACCTGAAACAGGAGTGGGCGCCCCGCCTGGGGCTTGCTGCGGCTTTTCTCATCGACGGCACGGCGGCGCAAATGCTGGCTTTGATCGCCGGCATCGGCAGCCTGGTCTTCATCCACCTGGCGCAGGTGGCCACCGCCGATTTTCGGCATCCGGGGGGCGGAACATGACACGAACCCGTGCCTTGCTGCTGTTGCCGGCCTGTCTGGTGTAGAAACTGGTCATGTCCGGCTGGTCCTGCTGGTAGCGATTCTTTTCGCGGCGTTGCCGCTGGCATCGCACGCCCTGGGGCGGGCAGCGGCTGCTGCCGACTAGCCGCAATTACCCGGTTGATCCAGCAAAGTTGATTCGTGCCGGACGCTCGGAGTTGGTGGCCCACGGACAGCAGCTCGGCCTGAAAAGACAGTCGCCCCATTTGGTAACTGTCATTCGCCAATGACTGCTTACTCAGGAATCGATCGATGCCACCCGGCCAGGAAAATCCGTTCGGCATTCGGTGTCATGGATGGCAGGTTCCAGTGGTTGAGTCGCTGTTAACAAAATTGGGTTGGATGCATGGCCACAGGACTTGTGTTGACGGTTAACGATCTGCTTTGACCCTAATTCCCCGC
>SXGT01198650.1_pt1 | contig 12836 bp, 15 predicted proteins | sample 3176221 | NCBI WGS metagenome assembly SXGT01 (sample SAMN11356862, study PRJNA531348) | freshwater metagenome | isolation source: freshwater sample F1-120 | place: China: Fuxian Lake, Yuxi | collected 2017-12-25
AAATTCCGGTTCAGCAAATTTCCGATGCACTATTGAAAGTTTTTGATCTGAGACCAGCTGCAATTATTCGAGACCTGAATCTGCTTCGTCCAATATATTCACAAACTAGCGCGTATGGACACTTTGGCCGTGAGTTAGCTGAGTTCACTTGGGAGAAAACTGATAAAGCAAGCGCACTAGCGGCAGCTGTTAAGGGTTAATGATTGCTGTGGCCTCAGATAAGCCACTAACCCTGCGGCGTCAAAAAGGGAAATCTTCGACAGGAACGCGACAAAGTATAGATAGCTTGCAGGTTGAAGTTCTTGTTGACACAGGAGTTTTTCACTTAGAACAACCTTTCTCCTATTTCCTTCCAGAGGAACTAAGGGACATTATCGCTATCGGCTCCCTTGTAAGGGTTCCGTTTAAAAACAATCTTAAAAATGGAGTGGTAATTTCAATCAAAAATAAAAGTCAGGCAGCACTAAAGCCTGTTGATAGCCTGTTAACGTCAGTTCGTCTCACTCCAGATTTTCTAGAATTTACTAAGAAAGTCTCAGAGCGCTATATAGCTAATCAAGCATCAATACTGGCTGCAGCTCTTCCAACTTTTACAAAGGCGATAAATCCTTCGGTAGGCAAGCCTCTGATTAAGAAGACAAGTAGCTCGAAGCCAACAAGGCGTCTTTTTCTGTTGAATCGCTCGGAATCAATTGAATCTCGAATTGTGAAAATAGTTAGCGAGCGAAAAGGTTTGAACCTGCTTTTAATTCTTCCAACAGAGAAAGAAATAGAAAAGGTTGTCAAAGTCCTGGGGGAGATGAAGCAAGAGGTCATAGAGATTGGTTCGCATCTAACCTCCACTCAGAGACGCAAGAATTTCGAGTTAGCGGCTTCTACTAAGCCTGCAATAGTCATAGGGACAAGAAGCGCCATTCTTGCCCCTATGCCTCATCTTGATGAGATAGTGATCGCAGATGAATCAGTTGAACATTATCAAGAGCAGAGGGCGCCCTACTGGAACGTGAGAGATATGGCGCTTCTACGATCAGAGTATGAGCACTCAAGCATTAGTTTCGTTTCACACTCGATTTCTCTCGAGTTAGCGCGATTGGTTGAAATCGGTTGGATATCGAGCATTACGGACCGGAAATTTCTTGGTGGTCATAGAGCAAACATATCCACAGAGCCAACCTCCTATCATGAAACAATTCGAAAGGCGCTAAAGATAGGACCAGTCCTAGTTAGCGTCGCAGATAAGGGTTACGCAAATACTTTCTCTTGTCAGAGATGTCGAAATCTTGCTCTCTGTAAGTGTGGTGGAAGGTTAATTATTGGCAAGAAAGATAAATATTCATGCTCAATATGCGATTTTCAAAGTGATCAATGGCGCTGTCAGATTTGTCAGGCCGAACAGGTTCGCATCGTAAAAGGTGGCGCAGAGAAGATTGTTGAGGAGCTTGGAAAAGCGTTTCCAAGAGTTGCAATCTTCACATCAACAGGGGATAAAGCGATCGCAAATCTTGAGGGGTCCCCAGCAATTGTGGTTTCAACTTTCGGCGTAGAGCCAGAAGTTAGTGATGGTTATGCGGGAGCAGTGCTTCTCAATGGCGAAGCGCTACTCAATAGAGCTTTCATACGCGCAGAGGAAGAGCTTCGCTACAGATGGTTTAAATTAGCAACAAAAGTGCGCTCCTCGGGTTTTATCTATCTATCTCTACCCTCTTCCCACCCTCTTTCTCAAGCGTTGATTAGTGATAGTGCAATGCGAGCGATTCGAGCCGAGAGTAGCGAGAGAGAGGCAGTCTCACTTCCTCCTTCGGTGCGAATTATTCAGGTGAGCGGCGAAGAGCGATCTATTTCGGGCCTTAAAAGAAAGCTTTTAGAGCAATTTGATGACTTGGATATTCTGACATCTGCTGATAATCGAACAATCCACCTCAAGATATCTCACCAAGGGGCTAATACTCTATTGGTCTCACTCAAAGCGCTACAAAAGTATCGTTCAGCATCAGGGCAGGATCTCTTCTCCATTCGCGTAGATCCATACAAGATCTAATTTTTAGCTCAGTAAGTTAGAATTAAGCCATGGCAATCCAACCAATCAGATTTTTTGGTGATCCGGTCCTGACAACCCCGGCGACTGAAGTAATCGATTTTGATAAGGAATTGCAAAGATTAGTAAAAGACTTAACAGAGACAATGATCGATGCTCCAGGAGCTGGGTTAGCGGCCCCGCAAATAGGTGTTCCCTTAAGAGTTTTCGTTTGGCATGTTGATGATGTTTTTGGCCATCTAGTAAACCCAACCCTTGATCTTGGCGATGAAATTCAAGAGGGGGATGAAGGCTGTCTTTCTTTTCCCGAACTTTCTTACCTGACTCCAAGAGCTATGCGAGCGGTTGCAAAGGGTTTTGATATGCATGGCGAACCTCTCATAGTTGAGGGGACTGAGCTTCTAGCAAGAGCGCTGCAACATGAAACTGACCATTTAAATGGAGTTCTATTCATTGATCGACTACCACCAGAAGTACGCAAAGATGCGATGAGAGAGATAAGGCAGGCGGAATGGTTCCTTGCTGCAAGTGAGGCAGGGTCTGCTCCTGAAATCCGTCTCTCACCACATTCCACTTTCGGCAAGAGTCTTTAATTGATGGCTAATTGATGAAGATTCTTGTTGCTTCATCGTCACATCTTGCAATAAACCTTCTTGGTCATTTGAAGAAGTCAGATCATAAACTCCTAGGTTCGATTTCATCGCCCGATCGCCCAACCGGGCGCGGTCAGTCAATAAGAAGTAATGACTTTGCATCTTATTGCCAAGAGGTCGGTGTAACTTGCTATAAACCAGAAACGAATGAAGAACTTGCGGGTATTCTCCAAGAGACTCAAGTAGAGGTGGTCATATCACTGGCTTATGGCCGATTAATAAAAACGAATGAGCTTGAAATACCGAAACATGGATGGCTCAATGTGCACTTTTCTCTCCTTCCGAGATGGCGCGGAGCAGCGCCAGTGCAGAGAGCTATTGCAGCAGGTGATGAGCAGAGTGGCGTCACTGTCTTCAAACTAGAACAAGGTCTTGATACTGGACCGATCTACACCACCTTGAGTTATCCACTAAATGATGGCTCTAGAAGCGATGATGTTTTGAACCATCTGGCATCTCTTTGCATTCAACCCGTTAGCCATGCTTTATCGATGATTGAAGGTGGGAAGGTTGCAACGGCCCAGAATTCTGAAGGAGTGACACTTGCACCTAAGATTCTAAAGAGCGAAGGCAGAATTGATTGGAGTCGAAGCGCAGTAGAAATCGATAGACAGATTCGGGCCTTTCATGCTTGGCCTTGCGCTTACACATCATTTGCTGGCACAAGAATTGGAGTTATGCAAGCTCGGGTATCCGAAAGAGAGGGAGTTGCCGGTGAAGTTGTCTCACTCAATCCTCTACTCGTTGGATGCGGCTCCGGTTCTCTCGAAATTCTGCGAGTAAAACCTGAAAATAAACGTGAGATGAGCAGTAGTGATTGGTTGAGAGGGGCAAGAATTGCGCTGCCTTGTGCTTTTGAATGAGTAATAAAACAAGAAGAATTGACGACCCACGACTCTTAGCATTTGAAGTACTTGCAGAGGTAGAGCTGCAAGGGGCGTATAGCAATCTAATTCTCCCAAGAGCGCTTACTGAATCATCACTTGAAGCTAATGATCGCGCCTTTGCCACAGAATTGGTTTATGGGACTCTGCGGATGCAGGGCAGACACGATCACTTTATATCAGCGGCCAGCGATAGATCTTTGGAGCAAATAGATCCGAAGGCTCTACTTGTTCTTAGACTCGGTACTCATCAATTAAAACAGATGAGAGTTCCAAGCCATGCTGCCATTTATGAAAGTGTCGAGCTAGCAAAGAAGGTAGTAGGAAAGTCAACTGCCTCATTTGTAAATGCAATCTTGCGAAAAATTGACTCACTTGATTTTGAGCAACTTGCTAAACCAACTCAGGAAAATGCAAAATTGGCACTTGAATACTCTCACCCTGAATGGATCGTAAGCTCATATTGTGATTCTTTAAAAAACTCAAGTGAGGTGATTAGCCTTCTTGAAGCAAACAATAGCGCTGCGCAACCAACACTAATTGCCTGGCCTGGTCTTGCTACCAGGGAAGAACTGCTTGAAGCTGGAGCATCTGCAATAGCACCAAGTTCTGTTGCGGCCACATTCGCTGGAAATCCTGGAGACATTGCAGCTATTAGAGAGAGGCGCGCTGGTGTCCAAGATCTAGGGTCACAGATAGTTGTGGAGAAGTTTTACGATCATTTTGAGCCAGATCTGCGGTGGCTAGATCTATGTGCAGGGCCGGGCGGGAAAGCTGCATATCTATCAGCGTTATTGAAGCGAGACGGAGGATCGCTACTGGCCAACGAGATTTCAAATGAACGGGCAAAATTAGTCTCTCAAGTTATTAAACACGGCGAAGTTAATGTCTCTGATGGCCGATCTATGCCAGATGAGCTTGGAAAGTTTGATCGAATACTGCTTGATGCGCCTTGCACTGGCATTGGAGCACTTAGAAGACGACCGGAGGTTAGATGGAGACGAAATCTTCAAGATCTAAAGAATCTCACTCAGTTGCAAAGTGAACTTTTAGAGTCTGCGACGCGCTTGCTTTCACCCGGCGGCATCATTGCCTATGTAACTTGCTCATCCCACCAAGCTGAGACTAAGTTCCAGATTAGATCTTTTCTTAAACAGCATAGTAATTTCACAAGAATTCCCGTTCAAGATGAACGGTCAGATATTGATGGTGATTTACAATTATGGCCTCATCGCGATGGCACTGATGCTATGTTCCTTTCGCTTTTAAGGAGTAAGGAGAGTGTTGGATGATAAGAATTTGTCCTAGCATTCTAAATGCCAATTTTGATGATCTCCCAGGGGAAATTGAGAAGGTGGCCTCGACGGCAGATCTTATCCATCTAGATGTTATGGATAATATTTTCGTCCCCAATTTTACATTCACTCCTGAGCGCACCATAGAGATAATCGAATTTTCCGCACTTCCAATTGATCTTCATCTTATGGTTGCAGAGGTTGATAAAAAAGTGAGTGAATATTGTTCACAGAATACTGTAAGTGTGACTGTGCATTTTGAAGCCTGTCAGGATCCACTTCAAACTCTTAAAGATATTAGGAGCCTTGGAAAGAGATCTGGTCTAGCAATCAAGCCGGATACGCCAATCGAAGTAGTTCAAGAACTTCTGCAAGAGATAGATATGATCGTAGTAATGACCGTTGAACCAGGCTTTGGGGGTCAATCCTTTATGTCCTCTATGATGCCTAAGGTTGAGAAAGCTCGCCGTTATTTGGAGCAACGTGGGCTAAATGATGTTTGGCTTCAAATTGATGGCGGAATCTCTTCTTCTACCATCAAGATTGCGCGTCGAGCTGGGGCAGATACTTTTGTGGCTGGCTCAGCGGTTTATGGATCAGAAAACCCAGGCAATATGGTCGAAAAACTCCGCTTGCTAGCAAGTGGTTCTTAATAGGTAAAGGGTCAGCAAGACGAGAGAGATATTGGGTAAAATCAACCATGAGCTCCAAGTCATCTTCTCCAAAGAGTTTTGATTCTCTTTGGCTCGAATTGCAGGAGATCTCAACCAAAAAACCTAGTGGGAGCAACACAGCCCATCTCTTAGATATGGGCGTTCATGCAATTTGCAAGAAAGTATTAGAGGAAGCGGGGGAGGTTTGGCTCGCAGCAGAGTATCAATCAGATGAAGATCTGGCCACTGAGATCAGCCAGCTTCTCTACCACCTACAAGTTCTCATGCTTGCTCGCGGACTATCCCTTGAAGACGTATACAGAAAGTTATGATGATAAATTCAGATGATCTTGTGTTAAAAGTGGCTCTGCCAAATAAAGGTTCTCTTTCAGAATCAGCTAGCCAGATCTTGAAAGAGGCCGGATATCGTCAGCGAAGTGATGCTCGAGATTTGGTCTTTATAGATCCTGAAAATAAGGTTGAGTTTTATTACTTGCGTCCAAGGGATATCGCGATATATGTGGGAAGTGGGGAGCTAGAAATTGGAATTACGGGACGAGACCTACTTAAAGATTCAGGAAGTTCAGCAGTTGAAGTAATGGCGCTAGATTTTGGAAGAAGCTCATTTCGTTTTGCCGCCGAACAGCCCAAAGCGTCACTCTCTGGCTTAAATATTGCTACGGCATATCCGAATTTGGTTAAAGATTTCTTAGATGAAAAAGGCGTGAGGGCTAATGTTATTGCCCTAGACGGAGCTGTAGAGAGCGCTATTCGGCTTGGTTTAGCCGATGTAATCGCTGATGTTGTTTCAACTGGCGGCACTTTGAAGAGTGCGGGATTGGTAACCTTTGGTGAGCCAATAATGAACAGTGAAGCCATTCTCATACAACAAAAAGATGTCGAGCACTCAAAAGCTATTGAGGTATTGGTTCGGAGAATCGAAGGAGTAGTAATTGCTAGGCAGTACGTTCTAGTTGACTATGACATCGAAAAGATTCATCTCGATCTGGCCTGTAAATTAACCCCAGGATTAGAATCTCCAACCATTTCACCGCTTCAAAAAGAAGAGTGGGTAGCGGTTAGAGCAATGGTTAAACGCCGGGAAGTTAACAATGTTATGGATCAACTCTGGTCCATCGGTGCTCGCGGAATACTAGTCACTGACATACATTCTTGCAGGCTATAGGGCGTTATTTGAGATAGTCGATTAAGGCGTCTAAACCAGAGTTCTCAAGATGCAGGTCAGCTTTTACTTTGAGTGTCTCTTTGCCCATATAGCTCACTCCGAGCCCAGCAATTTCGATCATGTCAATATCATTTGCTCCATCTCCAACTGCAACAGTATTTGCTAATTCAATATCATGTGAGGCAGCAAATTCTTGTAAGGCCTCAGCCTTAACTATTCGATCTACCGGAGCTGATGAGAGTTTGCCTGTTAGCCTTCCATCAACAACTTCTAAAACATTAGCCTTTAGGTAATCTAGCTCTAATTGAGCAAACAACTTATCAAGAACATTATGAAAGCCTCCTGAGACAGCACCTACTAAAAAACTATTTTTGCGCAGAAAAGAGAACAATTCATCAAAACCCTCTGCATATGAAATCTGACTTATAACCTCATCAAAGACCGATTCTGGAAGTCCTTCAAGGAGGGAGACCCGCTTAAATAGAGCTTGTGCGAAATCAATTTCTCCCTTCATAGCCTTTGCCGTTATTTGCTGAACCTCTCTGCCATGCCCAGATCTCTCAGCAAGTAGGTCAATAACCTCTTGCTTGATAAGAGTTGAATCGACATCAAAGAGTATCAATCTGTATTTCATAGCAATTCACATGCAACATCGAATTGATCTAGAGCATTTACTAAATCTGACTCAACAGCATCTAGATGAGCGCTATCTAGCTCAATTTCAAGAGCCAAAATGATCCGACCGGCCATAAGTATCTCTTGTCGATCCAGAATGCTTAGAGTAAAGGGCTTTAAGGTTTCAGCGACTTTTTGGTTGGGGACTTGGCTCGCCGCTCCACTGATGAGAATAATTGCCCGCGCTTTCACTGCCGAAGTTTAGCGAATACTCAATAGCAACGAGGTATCTTGTCGCCCTATGGAACCTTTATTGCGCTGCGTTGAGGTGGAAGTTCTTAGATCCAGTAAGCGCATTTTAGGGCCCATTTCTTGGCAGATAAGTCCGCAGGAAAGATGGGTCATCCTTGGTCCAAATGGAGCGGGCAAAACAACTCTTCTGCAATTACTTGCTGCCTTAATACACCCAAGCAAAGGCAGTGTGGAAATTCTTGGCGAGAAGTTGGGATCAACTGATGTCTTTGAGTTAAGGCCCAGAATTGGATTTACTTCTAGCGCAATGATGGAATTTCTCACAGGAGATGAGAAAGTAATTGACGTTGTTCTAACTGCTGCTTATGGAATCGCTGGTAGGTGGCAAGAAGATTATGACCTCTGGGATGAATCAAGGGCTAAGGCGCTTCTAAATATCTTTGGAGTGCGAGAGTTGGGAGAAAGAACCCTCTTCACCTTAAGTGAAGGCGAGAAGAAACGGGTGCAAATTTCAAGAGCTTTGATGGCAGATCCCGAACTTCTACTGCTTGATGAACCTGCTGCAGGATTAGACCTCGGAGGCCGGGAAGACATTCTCTCTCGCATAACCTCATACACAAGTGAGGAGCGCGCCCCTGCAACGGTAATTGTCACCCATCACATCGAAGAGATCCCGGCAGGCACCACGCACGCACTATTACTTAAAGAAGGTCAGGCGCTCTTTGCCGGAGAGATCTCTGAAACTCTTACCGAAGCAAATATCGAAGAAGTATTTGGCGTGAGAGTTTCATTATCCTTTAATGGTTTGCGCTATTTCGCTGCGGCAAAAGATTAATGCTCTCGTCATTAGTTCCGGATCATTGGAGAGAAATCCTTCGTGATTACAACTCGCAGATCGATGAGCTTGGCGCGCAACTACAAGTGCGAGCTGATCAGGGCGAGCGAATCTTGCCAGATAAGAAGCATTTATTTCGCGCATTGGAGCTCAAACCTGAAATAGTGAAAGTAATTATCGTAGGGCAAGATCCTTACCCAAATATCTCAGATGCGATTGGTCTCTCCTTCGCTGTTCCTGCCAGGAAAACTGGACTGCCAGGCTCACTCTTGAACATTCAAAAAGAGATCATGACCGATATTGGCTCAACAACAACGGCAGATGGGGATCTAACTAAGTGGGTAAGTCAAGGGGTAATGCTGCTAAATCGAGTTCTTACGGTTACGGCAGGCGAAAGTGGTTCACATTCAAAGTTAGGCTGGCAAGCAATCACCGAGAAGATCGTTTCGCACTGCGCCAATTTGGGAGCGATCGGTTTGCTCTGGGGATCTAGCGCTAGAGAGCTAGCCCATCTTTTCGACCAGAATTCTTTAGTCGAAGGTGTCCATCCAAGCCCTCTCTCAGCCCATCGAGGCTTTCTTGGATCTAAGCCATTTTCGAGAGTTAATCAGCTTCTTGAAAACAGAGGAAAAACCGCAATTCTCTGGTGAAATGAAACTGGCCCGGGATTAACCCGGGCCAGATCCCTTATAACTTATATCTACTAAGCAACCCAGGCATTTATTGGGTTATTTAGGAAGTAGATCATAAATAGTCCTGCGGTGAGAAGAAGTAGAGGATGAACATCGCTACGTCTTCCTTGCAAGTATCTGATGACTACATAGGAAACAAAACCAGCCCCAATACCTACGGAGATGTTGTAGGTAAATGGCATCAAGATGATGGTTAAGAAGGCTGGAATCGCAATTCCATAATCTTCCCAATCAATTGATTTAATCTGGGTCATCATCAAGAAACCGACGATGATCAGAGCTGGAGTGGCTGCTTCATAAGGAATAATTGCAACTAATGGAGCTAGGAAGGTAGTTAGAAGGAAGAGAACTCCAGTAACTACTGAAGCAAGTCCCGTTCTAGCGCCCTCACCAACGCCTGAAGCTGATTCGATATATGAAGTATTTGAAGAGACAGCACCAGCGCCACCTGCAACAGCTGCTAGTGAGTCAACAAGAAGGATGCGATCTGCATTTGGAGGAGTTCCATCCTTATCGTTTAATCCGGCCTCTTGTCCGATAGCCGTCATCGTTCCCATAGTGTCAAAGAAGTCAGCTAGTAGGAGAGTGAAGACCAAGAGAAGGGCTGTGATTAGTGGAACTCGATCAAATGAACCAAATAGGTTAAATGAACCAAGTAGACCAAAGTCTGGAGTTGCAACAACGGCCTCTGGCAGAGCTGGAACGTTTAGATTCCATCCCTTTGGATTTACATTGCCAGTGGCGCCGTCAAAGAGTGGCCCAATCTTAAAGGCGCTCTCAAGTGCGATTGCAAGTCCAGTTGAAATAATAATTCCAAGTAGAAGAGCAGCTTTGACCTTTCTTACCATCAAACCGATGGTTAGGAAGAGACCAAAGGCAAAGACGATTACAGGCCAGCCAACTAATTCACCATTATTTCCAAGTGTTACTGGAACAGGTCCTGAGCCCGTGCGACGGACGAATCCGGCATCGACTAGACCAATAAGGGCGATAAATAGACCGATACCAACAGAGATAGCGATCTTTAGCTGAGTTGGAACCGCGCGAAATACCGCAGTTCTAAAGCCAGTAAGAACTAGAACGGTGATGATGATTCCTTCAAGAACAACAAGACCCATGGCATCTGCCCAGGTCATCTTGGAGGCAATACCAACAGCTACGAAGGTGTTTAAGCCAAGGCCAGTTGCAATTGCAAGAGGGAAGTTAGCAACAACTCCCATCAGAATTGACATGACTCCAGCAATTAACGCTGTTGCGGCAGCAACGAGCGCTAGGTTTGGAACATCTCCGCCACCAAGGAACTTTCCATCGCCGTCTTTTGCAAGACCGATGATTAGTGGATTGAGAGCAACGATATAGGCCATCGTAAAGAAGGTAACTACACCGCCACGGACTTCCTGGGCTACCGATGAGCCCCGTTGCGAGATTTTGAAGTATGTATCGAGCATGCTCTTCCTTTTCACCCCAATGAAGGGATGTCGCTAATTTTTTAACGGTGGTGGTTGCGACACCGTGTGGAGGCAGTCCACAAGCCGAAGGGAGTGACTTAAATCTAGTAGTTACCGCTTAGTAAGTCGGGAAACGACACCAAAACCAGCAGCGACTGCATACCCAATTAGCAATGCAAAAAGGGCTGTTCCAAGCCCGATTCGACCACCAAGGGCCCACCCGGCCAGGAGAACAGATACTTCAATCGCAGTTCTAACCCGCCCGACCGGGATTCCAGTTCTTCTATGCAGGGAGGTCATCCAGCCATCCCGCGGCCCTGGACCAAGAGCGCAGGTGATGTAGAGAGCTGATCCGATACCAATTAGTCCAATGCCAATAAATACATAGAGAAGTTTAATGAGATATGAATCAGGAGTTCCAATTAGAGCAATTCCAACATCAATTCCAATAGCGATTACAACAATATTCGCAAGCGTTCCAAAACCTGGTTTCTCTTTTAATGGAATCCAAAGCAGGAGAACAAGGCAACTAATCAGAAACGTTGCACTGCCTATGGAGATGTTACTTCTTGTTGCTACTCCCTGAGCAAGAATTGACCAAGGCGCATTACCGAGCTCTGAGATGATAATTAAGCTATCGCCGATTCCAAAAATAAAAAGTCCAAAAGTGAGGATTGAAACTCTCGATAAAGAGAGATCCCAGCGATGCGAAGCGCTCCACGGGGTTATGGGAATGGTTTTATGAGGCCTTAGCGCTTCGATAAATCTCCTCACTTTCTAACGCTACACCATTGATACTCTAGACTTACTTTCATGTTCGTCGGAGTCGGAACGCTTATAAATATAGTTGCGATCATTGCAGGTGCTGCGCTAGGCGTTTTGCTTGGAAATAAGATGAGTGAAAGGACCCGGAACCTTGTGATGGATGTTCTTGGAGCTATCACCTTAATTGCTGCGGCGGGGGCAATTAAAGCTCTTTGGGACACAGATTTAAATTCATATCTGCCAGATGGCGCGCCGCTTCTAGTTTTACTGGCTTCACTTCTTGTAGGTGGATTGCTTGGTTCTCTGCTCAAGATTGAGGATCATCTTGAAGTAATTGGTATCAAATTGAAAGCGCGATTTGATAGGGATGGAAAGTCTCCTTTTGTTGAGGGTTTTGTCAGCGCTTCCCTTCTTTTTGTAATTGGACCGCTCGCGATCCTAGGAAGCATTAGCGATGGAATGTCTACCGGTATCGAGCAATTGACTTTGAAAAGTATCCTCGACTTTTTCACATCAATTGCTTTTGCGGCAGCTCTTGGTTGGGGAGTAGCTCTTTCAGCCCTGCCGGTTGGTATCTATCAATTCGCTTGGACCGGGGTTGGTTTTGCACTTGGAGCAATTCTTGAGCCGTATCAAGTTAGCGCTATGACGGCAACTGGCGGTGTCTTACTTTTAGGAATCGCTCTGAAGCTTCTTAATATCAAGCAGATAGCGATAGGTAATCTTCTTCCTGCGCTAGCACTTGCACCGCTTTTTGCCCTGATAGCCAGAACGATTTAGTTATTGAAAGGGAAGCGGCTCTCCTGATTGATGAGCGGCTCCTGAGTTTCTTGCAGTGACCTTTCTCATGTGATGGCGGCGACATAAAACTTCATAAGCCACTTCATTCGCAGCATTTGTGTCTCCTACAACCACCTGCTCACCTTCAGTAACCATTACCCCGCCCATAGTTCTGGCATTATGAGTTGCACGCCTCCCGCACCAGCAGAGAGCCTCTACTTGAAGGGGTTGAACTCGATCAGCTAGCTCGATTAACCTGGCAGATCCAGGGAAGAGCTTGGTGCGAAAATCAGTGAGAATTCCAAAGGCATAAACTTCGATTCCAAGGCCATCCGCGATTCTGGCTAACTGTTCAACTTGCTCTGGGGCGTAAAACTGGGCCTCATCGCAGATTACATAATCAATTCGCTTCCCCGTTGAGAGTTGGTCAACTACAAACTTATGAAGGTCCATCTCAAGTGATACTTCTAAAGCCTCTGAAGTCAGCCCGAGACGAGATGAAATCTTTCCGCTTCCTGCTCGGTCACGATTGGTAAAGAGCAAACCAGCCCTTCCGCGGCTTTGATGATTGTGAGCGGTCTGAAGAGCTAACGTTGATTTGCCGCTATCCATGGTTCCGCAGTAATAAATCAGCTCTGCCATTTAATCGTCCCCAATACCTATGCCTTTAGAAGCGAGATGATTCCAACCTCGCTATGAGTTTTGCTAATCATTTTCCGTCCTTGCAGGAATTCAATCTCCAG
>SXGT01580953.1_pt1 | contig 12836 bp, 12 predicted proteins | sample 3176221 | NCBI WGS metagenome assembly SXGT01 (sample SAMN11356862, study PRJNA531348) | freshwater metagenome | isolation source: freshwater sample F1-120 | place: China: Fuxian Lake, Yuxi | collected 2017-12-25
CGGCCGCAGGAAGCGCGTCATCCGCCGCAGATAGTCCGGCTGGCTGACGTGCAGCACATGGTTGCCCGGGAACCAGTGGAACGCGCACCGATCCCAATGCCGCCACAGGATCTCGGCCTGCTGCGGCGGCGCCAGCTTGTCACCGAGCCCGGCGATGATCAGCCGACGGTCCTTGGGCACCAGCGCCGGGTAGTTCAGCGGTGAATGGAACAGGGTCGCCGCGTCGGACTTGGTCTTGTCCACGCCGGTCAGCCGATTCCCCAGCCGCACCAGCATATTGGCCGGGAACCAGTCGTCGAACGCCGCTTCCGGCGTCACCACCGGCACGTTCGGGATGACGGCCTGGATCCGGTCGTCGACCCCGGCGATCAGTGCGGCGGTGTAGCTGCCCAGCGACATCCCGGTCAGCGCGATGCGATCCACCCCGGTGGATTCCAGATAGTCGACCACCGAACGGAAGTCGTGCACCGCCTGGGCCATCGCCTCGGCGAACCCGGTCATCCCGTCGGCGAAGTAGCCGTAGCCGCTGTAGGGCGAGTTCGCCTCGGCGCGGCGGCCGTGGAACGGCAGAGTGTAGAGCAGCACGTCGTAGCCGGACTTGAAGAACCATGGCAGCGAGAAGAACAACCCGTTGAACAGGTACGCCGACCCCATGAACCCGTGGATCAGGCACAGCGTCGGACGCGGCCCGTCACCGTGCACCCAGTGCTGGGCGTGCACGACGTTGTTGCGGGCGTAGGCCCCGCGTTGTGCGCGCAGCGCGGGATTGACGGCCTGGAAGCTGCTGGCGAACTCGATGTTGTACACCGATCCGTGCGCGATCCAGGACGCCACCGCGTTGGCGGGTCGTGTCGAGACCCGGGGCGGGGCGGTCGGTGCGGGGAACGACAGCAACGGATCATGCTGCGCAGCAACGTCGATGTAGAAATCGAGTGCGGCGTCCGCATCGTGGACCTGGTTCGGGCGCAGTGCGGCACCGGCGAGCCGCGGCAGCATTGCCGCGCCGACGATGCTGGCGACGGCGGTGCGCAGGCCCAGATCGGCGACGGCCGATGCGTCCACGACCATCCGCTGTGCCACCGTGAGATCGCCGCGCCGCGGCAGGCCCCGCGCGGTGGCGTCGGCGCCGGGAACGTCGGGCACCGGGATCGGGGGATCGACGGGTGCAGAATCGGTTTCGGTCACTCGGTAACCCTTCTCGCTACGGCCCGCCGATGGTAGCCCGCCTGATCGGCACGTGTCAGTCAGTCAGCTATCTGTAAACCGAACAGTGTGGCCGCATTACGATGGAACACCCCGCGCAGCCAGTCGTCGTCGATGCCGGGCAGCTCGGTGAGCACCGTCATCGCGTGGGTGTAGCGGTACGGGATGTTCGGGAAATCGCTGCCGAACAGGATGCGGTCGCCCAGCTCACGCAGTCTCGGGTAGGCGCCGGGCGGGAACGGCATGGTCTCCTCGGCGAAGTCGGTGAAGGCCATCGTGGTGTCCAGATGGACGCCGGCGTGGCGCTCGCAGATGTCCAGGAAGGGCTCATACTCCGGCATGCCCATGTGCGCGACGATCAGCCGGAGCCGCGGATGGCGGGCCAGCACGGCCTCGATCGGGGCGGGCCCGGTGAACGTGCCCGGTGCGGGGCCCGAGCCGCAGTGGATGACGACCGGTGTGCCGGTGTCGGCGAGCAGGCCCCACACGTCGTCGAGCAAGGGATCGGTCGGGTCGTAGGCGCCGACCTGGACATGGGCCTTGAAGACCCGGGCACCTGCCTCGACGGCCTCGGCGACATAGCGGGCGGCGCCGGGTTCGGGATAGAAGGTCGCCGTCGACAGACAGTCCGGGGTCGCCGCGGCGAACTGCGCCGCCCACTGGTTGAGCCAGACCGCCATCTGCGGTTTGTGTGGATACACCAGCGACGTGAACGCCTGCACGCCGAACGCCCGCAGGGTGCGCAGCCGATCGTTCTCGTCGGCGCGATAGGTGATCGGCCATTCCCGACCCACCAGCGGCCCGGCGCTGTCGAAATACAGCCAGACCTTGTCCATCACGTTCTTCGGCATGAAGTGGGTGTGTACGTCGATGGTCCCGGGTAGCCCCAGGGACTCCCAGATGCGCCGAACCGTTGTTGCCTCATCCATCACCGTCGATGATGACAGTATGTGGAATCCCGACACCTACCTGGCCTTCGCCGACCACCGGGGCCGGCCGTTCTTCGATCTGGTGAACCGGGTGGCAGCCCAGCAGCCCCGCCGGGTGGCCGATCTGGGCTGCGGACCCGGCAACCTGACCGAGACGCTGAGCGAGCGTTGGCCCGGCGCCGTGGTGCAGGGCTGGGATTCCTCTCCGGAGATGGTCGCCGCGGCCGCCGGGCGCGGTCTGGATGTGCGCCGCGGTGGGATCGCCGAGTGGTCACCGGAGCCCGATACCGATGTCGTCATCTCCAACGCGGCGCTGCAGTGGGTGCCCGAACACCGTGAACTGGTGGTGCGCTGGGCCGGGCAATTGGCGCCCGGCTCATGGATCGCGTTCCAGGTGCCGGGGAACTTCGACGCGCCCTCGCACGTCGCCGTGCGCGCGGTGGCCCGCCGTGAACCGTTCGCCCAGGCGCTGCGCGAGATGCCCTGGCGGGATGCCGATGTGGTCGGCACGCCGTCGGAGTACGCCGGCTTGCTGGCCGATGCCGGCTGCGCCGTGGATGCCTGGGAGACCACCTATGTGCACGAGTTGCAGGGCGAGACGCCGGTTCTGGACTGGATCACCGGGACCGCGCTGACCCAGGTGAAGGAACGGCTGACCGAGCAGGCGTGGCAGCAGTACCGGGAGGCGATCATCCCGGAACTGGCGCAGGCCTACCCGGTGCGTGCCGACGGGCGCACCTTCTTCCCGTTTCGGCGCATCTTTGTGGTCGCCCAGGTTCGGTGACCCGTCATTTCCAGGCGAACACCGGCTGCTCGAGTTCGTCGACGGCCTCGCCGTTGCCTTCCAGCCCGAGCCAGCGCAATTGGAGCAGCACCGCGCCCGTCGGCGCGTGGATCAGGTCATTGCCCAACGGGATCTGCACCACCGGCCGCGGGCTCTCCGGGATGGTGATGAAGCGCGGGGAATCCTCGCGCTGCAACTGGTGCAGGCCGACCCGGTAGACGGCGACCACCTCATCGGGGGATGGGTGCAGATCCAGCCGGCCGCCGCCCCACAGCACCACCGGTGTGATCACGTAGCCCGAGCGGGTGGGGTAGTCGTCGAGCAGGCCCAGTACCGAACTGCCCGGCAGATCGATGCCGACCTCTTCGTGGAGTTCGCGCAGCGCGGCATCGACGGAGGACTCGCCGGGATCGAGACGCCCGCCCGGCAGCGCCCACTGTGCGGCGTGCGAGTTCAGTCGGGACGCCCTGCGGCACAACAGGAAAGCGGCGCCACCGGAGACGTCGACCATCCGGCCGTCCAGGGCGTCGGGCATGGGCCGCCCGGCGATCCAGTCCTCGACCGACGCCGGATCCACCCTGTCCTCACCGAGGTGGGAGTCCACCAGTGTCACCGCGACGGCGGCGCGCCGCTTGGTGGTGTCGGTGAACGTGCGGCGGTCATGGCCGGTGAGGTTGGCCCGGATCCGTTCCCGCAGCTGTTCGTCGTAGCTGATGGTCACGGGTGGTACGGCACCCCGACGGCGCGGAAGATGAACTCCGGCGGCACGTCGTAGGCCAGCGACGGGCGCGGCAGGCGTGCCAGCACATCGTCGCTCAACGGGTCTTTGTAGTGCAGGGAGAGCTGGCCCGAGCAGCGCGGGTCGACCTGCGCGACATCGAGGTTGATGACCAGGCCGGCCGAGGAGATGTCGGCGATCACCGGACCCGATTGCGGTGCGTCCCATCGCAGGTCGATGGCGCGTCCGGCGAGCTTGGGGACGGTGGAGAGCGTGCCGAGAACACGCTGGGAGGTGAACACCAGAGATCCGGAGAAACTGGTGACGCTGCCGACAGAGCGCTTTCCGGGCACCTTGCCGGTGAAGCGCCTGGTGACCGGCACGTACTCGGCGAAGTGGATGATGCCCTCGGCCTCGACGGCCTCGCGCAGCTCACTGGGTAGTTTGCCGATGCGCAGCAGTTTGCGCAGGAACACCGCCATGTTCCGCACGATACCGGCAACCGTGCGGGCCGGTGAGACACCTATGCTCGGCCGCAGGTCGATCACCGTCGTAGGGAGCACCGTTGCCATCCAGAATTTCGCTGCGTCATCCGGCCCTGCTGGCCGGTGCGGTACCGGCCGCCGCGGTATTCCTGTTCGCCATGGTCGGGGTGCTCGCGCGGTGGGAGTGGCTGGAGAACGCCGACTGGGCGGTGCTGGAGCCGCTGTACCGCTACGGTGTCGCGCATCCGGGGTGGGTGACCGCGTGGGACGTGCTGTGCACGGTGTTCCACCCTGCGGTCTTCCGGCTCGTCGCGCTGATCTGGATCGTGTACCTGTTGATGGGAAATCGCCCGGACAGATACCAGGTGGTGCTGTATCTGGCGTCGACGGTCGAGTTCTCTGCGCTGATCGTGATGTTCACGAAAGCGGTTGTGTCACGACCACGCCCGGTCACCGCGCTGGTGGCGGAGCATTCCTCGGCCTTCCCGTCAGGTCATGCCCTCGGCACGGCGGTGGCGGTGACGGCGATGGTGTTCGCCGCGTCACCGTGGCTGCGCGGCCGATGGCGCACCGCATCCATCGTGATCGGTGTGGCGATCGTCATCGCGGTCGGCGCCGGACGGGTGGTGCTCAATGTGCACCACCCCTCCGATGTCCTGGCGGGCTGGGCGCTGGGCTACCTGTGGGCGCTGGTGTGCCTGCCGGTACTCACCAACCGGCGGCTCAGGGCAGCGGACGAAACACCGGCAACGACCGATACCGGTTCTTGAAAGTCGCTTCCTGACAGATGATTTCCACCTCGCCGTCGTGGGCGATCTGGGTGGGGCCGTCCACCGCGGTGAAGCTGAACTCGGGTACCCGCAGCTCGTGGTAGAGCGGACTGTGCACGAGCCTGCCCGTCGCCAGCGCGGTGAGGATGCGCACCGTGGCGAATTTGCGACCCGTCTCCAGGATCCGGACGTCGATCAGTCCGTCATCCATCCGGACCCGCCGCGACGGGGCGAAACCCGATGGTGAGTAGAGCGAATTGCCCAAGAAGAACAGCGATGTCTGCACGGTCTTGTTGTCGTAGCGGATGCGCACCGTGGCATCGCTGCTCAGGGTGCGGTACAGCGCGTAGGCGCCGGCCAGGGGTTTGCCCATCTTGTGTTCGAGCTTTTCCCGGATGCGGACGAACTTCGGGTAGGCGCCGATGCTCGCGGTGTTGACCACGGTGTCGGTGTCGTTGAACGCGATGGTGTCGACGTAGGCGGCAGATCCGCTGCGCAGCGCCTCGACGGTGGCGGCCACGGTGTCGCAGCCGATGTCCTTGGCGAAGTGGTTGAACGTGCCGCCGGGGAACACGGCCAGCGGAACCCCGGCCTCCAGCGCGATACCGGCCGCGCAGGACACGGTGCCGTCACCGCCGCCGACGGCCAGCACCTCGGCCCGATCGGCGGCCTCCCGCAGTTTCTCCTCGATGTCCTCGTCATCGCCGACCTCGATGATCTCGACCCGGGGCAGCGCCTCGCGGACCTCGTCGAGGATGCGGCCGCCGGTGCCGCTGCCGGAGTTCGGATTGACCACGAGGATCACACCTTCGCCCTCGGGCCGGGGCGCGGTGTCGTAGCGGTGCGGTTCGCCGGAGGTGATCGGGGGATCGACGATGGTGGGTACGACGCCGGCGCCGGCCAGTGCGATCGCCGCGCCGATTCCGAATCCGGCCAGCACATCGCCGGGATAGTGCGCGCCGGTGGCGACCCGGGACAGGCCGACCAGTCCGGCGAGCGCGCCGAGGCCGACACCCAGGGTGCGGTTCTCCAGGCCGACGCCGACGGCGAAGGCGGCCGCGCTGGCCGAATGCCCCGACGGCAGCGAATTGGACGTCGGCATCCGCCGCGACCGCCGAACGAACGGCACCGTTGCGAAGTCCGGCCGGGCCCTCTTCCAGATGCGCTTGGCGCCCTGGTTGGTCACCAGGCTGGTCACCGACAGCGTGAGCAGCCCGCGCGCCGCGCCGCGCCGCATCGACGGGCTGCCTGCGGCGAGCAGCCCGGCACCGATCGCGAACCACAGCTTGGAATGGTCGGCGGCCGCGGTGAGCTTCGGCATCACGGTGTCGAGCACCTTGCTGTCGGATTCTGCAACGGCCAGGAAAACCCGCCGGTCGACCGTTCCAAGTCCCATGGCTACAAGGTACGCACAAAGCATCGTGTCCAAACCTTGACTTGACCTGGGCCACCCGTGGTGCCGACGATGGGCGGATGCGCCGACTACTCGTGGTGTTGAGCGCGCTCTGGCTGACGGTCGCGTCGGCACCGGTCGTCGCCGCCGCCGAGACACCCTGGTTCGTCAACTCTGTCGGCAACGCCACACAGGTCATTTCCGTTGTGGGCGTGGGGCCCACGACAGCGAAGATCGATGTCTGGGAACGCACCGCTGCCGGCTGGAATCCGGTCGGGGTGGGCATACCCGCGCACATTGGTTCCAGCGGTATGGCCCAGGAGATCCGCGAGGGTTCGATGAAGACGCCGATGGGGGTGTTCACCCTCGACTTCGCCTTCGGCACCGAGACGAACCCCGGGGGTGGTCTGCCCTACGTGCAGGTCGGGCCCGACCACTGGTGGGACGGCGATGTGAACAGCCCGACCTACAACACCATGCAGGTGTGTGAGAAGGCCCAGTGCCCGTTCGCGACGGAGGGTAGCGGCACCGAGAATCTGCAGATCCCGCAGTACGCGCACGCGGTGGTGATGGGGGTGAACAAGGCCCGGGTACCGGGTGCCGGCAGTGCGTTCTTCCTGCACAGCACCGACGGCGGCGCGACCGCCGGATGCGTCGCCATCGATGACGCCGCCCTGGTGAAGATCATCCGGTGGCTGCGCCCCGGTGCCTTGATCGCCGTGTCCAAGTAGTCAGATATTAACGGCGCGACCGGCTTTCACCTTGAAGCCCAGGGTCTCGGTGGACAGCGAGGCATCGTAGGTCCGGTCGTAGCCGGTCTTGCTGATCTTCCAGCCGTCGGGGGTGCGCCGGTAGGTGTCGTGATAGAAGCCGGCACCGAGGAGCATGAAGTGGAACTCGGGGGCGATCACCTTGTCCTGCAGGTACCAGATCCCGGTGGCCTCGTCACCGTCGATCGCGATCTCCGGATGTGTCACCTTGTGCTCGGTGATGATGCCGGCCGGCATGGAGGTGCGCATGAACTCGACGAGGGTCGCGCGATCGGTGAAGTGGTGTTCCTCGCCGAGGGACTCGCCGTAGTCGCCGATCACGTCCTCGGTGAGGGTGTCGGCGAAATCGTCCCAGTGCTTGGTGTCCAGTGCGCGCATGTAGCGGTACTTGACCTGTTTGATTGCTTCGATATCAGCGAGGTTGTCAACCATGCCCGACATCAGAACACAGGGTCGCCGCCGGTGTCCTAGGGTCCAGCCATGCGCTTTCTGGACGGCTTCGTCAGATCTCCGTTCGCCGGGATCGCGCCGTGGATTCTGTTCGGGTTGGTCGCCGGTCCGGGCAGGTTCGAGGAGGCCGCGTCCGCTGCGCTCGGGCTGACGTTGCTGACGATGTGGGTGGGCTGGCGCCGCGGGGTGAAGGTGCATCTGCTGGAAGCCTTCGCCGCGGTGTTCTTCGGCATCCTCGCAGTCATCGGTCTGTTTGCCCCGGACCGCACTCTCGATTGGCTCCAGCTGTGGGCCGGGGAGCTGAGCAATGTCGCACTGGCCGTCTTCGCGGTGGGCACATTGCTGATCAGGCGGCCGTTCACGCTGGCCTACGCCAAGGACAGCACGCCGGCCGAACATTGGGACTCTCCACTGTTCTCCCGGATCAACTACGTGATCTCCGCGATGTGGGCACTGGCGTTCACGGTGTCGGCGATCTCGGGTGCGATCGGTGGCGCGGTGCTGCACGACGCCGACAACTTCTGGACCGCCTGGATCGTGCCGATCGGGGCGATCATCTTCGCGGTGTCGTTCACCGAGTTCTATCCCGATTATGCGACCGCGAAGTTCGCACCCGAGGCGGGCGAGGCGGTGCCGTCGGCGCTCGGCGCTGTCGACTGGGTGCCGGTGTTCGTACTGGTGACCGGCATTTCGGGGCTGGTATCGGAATCGCTGTCCACGGCGGTGGGGGCGGTCCTGATCGTCATCGGCGGGGTGGGTTCTGCGGTCCTGCGACGGTTGGGTCGAACCGACAGCTGAACCAAACCGACGCTGGCCGAACATGATTCGAGCCGACGACGCCTTCGCGGAGTGTCCGTTCGCCGGAACGGTTCGCCGACCGTTATGGTGGGCCCAATGACCGACCCGTTGGGGTTGTCCGTCGGGACGACCAATCTGGTCGCGGCACGTGTCGGAGACCTTCCTGTGGCGCGGCGCGCTGTGCTGACACTTCCGGTACAGGGCGCGCCGGAAGTCGGGGTGCCGTCCGGTCGGCCGGGGCAGGTGCTGACCGGATTCGTCGACCGGGTGGGGGATCCGGTGCCGTTGGTGGCCTCGGACGGTTCGTCCTATCCCGCCGATGACCTGTTGGTTGAGGCGCTGGAGGCGATGGTCGGTGTCGTGGGCGGCGCCGTGCCGGCCCAGGCCGCGGTGGCGGTTCCCGCGCACTGGAACGCTGCGACGCTGCGGGCATTGCGCGCGACCCTGCGATCCAACCCGGTGCTTTCCCCGAACGGGACACCGCCGAGGCTGGTGTCCGATGCCGTCGCGGCGCTCACCTCGCTGCACGCCAACCCGGGGCTGAGCACCGGTGGTCCGGTGGTGCTGGTGGACCTGGGTGGCGGTGGGACCAGCGTCACGCTCGCCGATTCCGGCGCTGCCTTCGAACCGCTCGACGAGACGACCAGGGTGGCCGAGTTCTCCGGCGACCTGATCGACCAGGCGTTACTGGGCCATGTGTTGTCGGGTATCGAGGATGCCGACCCGGGAGCCACCGCCGCGGTCGGTCTGCTCGGCGCGCTGCGTGAAGAGTGCCGGCAGGCCAAGGAGCGATTGTCGGCGGCCACGGCCACCGAGATCCCGGTGGAACTGCCCGGGTACCGGTCGGTGGTGCGGGTGACCCGCGCCGAATTGGATTCGCTGCTGGCCGAGCCGCTGCAGCAGGTTCTCGACGAGCTGGATAATCTGTTGCAGCGCAACAGGATCAGCTGGGCCGACGTGTCGGTGATCGCCACCGCAGGCGGCGGCGCCAGCATTCCGCTGGTCACCCGGCAGTTGTCCGCGCACACCCAGAGGCCGGTGGTGAGCACCCCACAGCCCGCATTGGACGCGGCTGTCGGCGCGGCACTGTTCGCCGCCGGTGCGGCCGAGGCCGGCGCGCAGACCGGTTTGGCGCCGGCATTGGGCGCTGACGCCCCGACCAGTCTGGCACCGCCGATCGTGATTCCGGACCAGTCCGGGTCCTCGACGTTCCGGGCGCTGGCGTGGTCGCAGGATGACGACGGCGGTGGCGAACCGGTGCCTTACACCGGCCCCGAAGACTACCCCGAGGTCAGCGCGGCGAACCCGTACCTCGGTGATGAGTCGACCCGCATTGTCTCCCAACATGTTCCGGCCCAGTACGATGACGAGCCGCGCGGCGTACCACGGCTGCCGATGGCGGTGTTCGCTGCCGCGGGCATCCTGGCCGTCGTCGCGCTCGGTGGTGTGGCGATCGCGTTGACCGGTGTCTCGGAAACGGACACCCCGACCCCGTCGACCGCGCCGGTATCCGGGGCGTACACCCCACCGCCTGCCGAGCCGCCGCCGGCGATCGAGCCGCCGCCGCCCATCGTCACGGTGACCGAGGCGCCGCCGGCACCGCCTCCACCGCCCGAGCCCGTCGCCCCGCAGCCGGTGGCGCCGACCACCACCACCACGGTGCCTACGACGACCACCACGACCACGACCACGACCACGACGACCACCACCACGACCACGACGACAACGACGCCGTCCACGACCACCACCACGACCGCCACCACCACGACGACGACACCGCGGACGACCACCGCAACCACGCCGCCGAGCACGTTGCCGACCACCACCGCGGAGGTCACCACGGTGTCTCAGGCACCGGCGATGACGACGACGTACATCAACATTCCTTTGCTGCCCCCGATCCCCGTCCAGGTGCCCAACCCGGCGGCGCCGGCCGCTCCATAGCCGGACAGCCGTCGTTCGGCCTGCACATACCAATCTCACAAAGAGTTGAGCTGCTGCGACACGCCGGGTTATAGTCACCCGAGTTAAGTCACGGATAGGTAACGACCAGCAAACGGCCGGGTCTCGGCGGTTGCTGAACGTCAGCTCGGCGAGCTCGAAGGTGTGGTGAATGCGGCGTCAAGGAATGGCTCACGGCCGACTGCGGTCGTCTGCCGCGCTCGCCGCCATCGTGGCGCCTGCCGCCGTGCTCTTCTCCATCGGTGGCGATGTCCAGTCGGGGACCGGCCCCGAGCAGGGGGTCAGGGTCGCTGCTCCGGCCGTGGTGGCGGCCGCCGAGGCCGCCCCGCTGGGCGTCGAGGTGATTGCCGCCCCCGCATCCTTCGGCTGGAACCCGACGGCCCTGGTGGCCGCCCCCGAGGTCGCCTCCGCGCAGCTCGTCTCTGCTTCGAGGTGGCGCGCGGACACCCGATCGCTGCTGCTGCCCAAGGGCGTGGCACCTGAACACGGTCTGCAGGTCAAGACCATTTTGGCCGCCCGCGCCATCAGCGCGGTGTTCCCGGAGATCCGCAGCATCGGCGGCGTGCGCCCGGACGCGCTGCGCTGGCATCCCAACGGCCTGGCGCTCGACGTGATGATCCCGAACCCCGGAACCGCACAAGGTGTCGCGCTCGGTAATCAGATCGTCGCGTACGTCATGAAGAACGCTGCTCGATTCGGCATGCAGGACGCCATCTGGCGCGGCACGTACTACACCCCGAGCGGCGCGGCGGGCTCCGGCGGCTACGGCCATTACGACCACGTGCACGTCACCACCACCGGTGGCGGCTACCCGTCCGGTGGCGAGCAGTACTTCCGCTGATCGGGTCCGGCACGGTCAGCCGACCAGCGCGGTGACCTCGCGGGCGCAGCCCCAGCACAATGTGATCCCCGAACCCCCGTGTCCGTAGTTGTGCACCACTCGTGCGCCGGATCTCAACCTCGCGCTCTCCTCGAGCCGGACGGTCGGACGCCCGGGTCGCAGCCCGACGGCCTGCCCGAGCACTCGGGCGTCGCGTAGCGCGGGCACCAGGTCGGCACACCGCGCCAGGATCGCCGCGCCGACGGTGGGGTCGACCGTGGTGTCCCATTGCCCCTCGTCCAGGGTGCCGCCCACAATGCAGTCCTCGCTCCGTGGATGCACGTAGGCGCGGCCGTCCGGATGCCCCTCGTCGCGGACCGACATCGTCAGGCCGGGATTGCTCACCCGCAGGATCTGACCCCGCACCGGGTACACCGAGGGATCGTCGACCAGTTCGCCCGCGCCGAGGCCGGCACAGTTGATCACCACGTCGGCGCCGTCGCCCACCTCGTCCAGTGACCGCAGCGCCCGCAGGGCCACCCGGCCACCGAGGTTGCGGAATCGGGCGTCCAGCCATGGCAGGTAGCGGGGCATCTCCGCCAGTGGCACCGTGTAGCGCAGCCCGTACGGGTAGCCCGGCGGGAGCTCGTGTGTCCCGGCGGGTCGGACCTTGCCGACGGCGACCGTCCACGCGGGCTCGCCCGGCGGTTCCCGATAGAGGCTCAGCGACTCGCGCATGACCACCCCCGGCACGTGCGCCGCCGCCTGTGCGGCGAGTATGTCGAAAGTGTATGCGCCCCAGCTCGATACGCGCTCCCACGGTGCGACGTGGGTCGGGAACCACACCGCCGCCGCCACAGCTGAGGTTGTGGACATGGCGCCCTCGGCGGCCACCATCCGCACCTCGTGGCCGGCTTCCAGCAGGGAGATGGCCGTGGTCAGCCCGCTGATCCCGGAGCCGACGACGATGGCTCGCAGCGGCGTGGTCACGGTTCGAAGTTACCCGTTCGAATCGATCATGGCCTGGTGTTCTCGCGAATCACGTTTTTCTTCAGCAACTTTCGTGATTGGCGCGAACTCCGCGACCACAGTGCGGTTCGTGGTGGCGGGTCCGGCGGCGTGTTGCTCCCGCCGGACCCGCTGTGCGGGCTGTTTCACTGTGGAGTTGTCCAGGTGCTGTGCGGTTGTGGTTATGCGGCGGTGGGCAGGGTGGTCATGGTGCGTCGGGCGTGGGATCGCAGGTGTGCGGGTTGGGGGCTGGCCGGGTCGTGGGGTGGGGTGAACCAGGGGTGGCGGTCGGGGCCGAGGTAGACCTGCCAGCCGCCGTGGTGGATGGCGGTGTGGTGCAGTCGGCACAGCAGCACGCCGTTGTCGATGCTGGTGTGCCCGCCGCTGTTCCAGGGGGTGATGTGGTGGGCGTCGCACCAGGACACGGGCCTGCCGCAGCCGGGGAATGCGCAGCCCCGGTCGCGGATGCCTAGGGCTTTGCGCAGCGCCGGGGTGAACAGTCGCTCGGCGCGCCCGAGGTCCAGGGGTATGCCGGCGTGGTCGACGAGCACCGTGGTCAGGGTGCTGTCGCAGGCAATCAGGTCCGCGGTGCGGGTGCTGACCGGGCCGGTGAACCCCAGTGACTCCACGGACCCAGTTGCGGCGGGCCGCATGAGGGTGACGTGCGGGAGCACGCCACCGCTCATCGGGCGCTGCGAGGTCGACAGATAGGTCCGCATGATCTGCCCGAACGCATCCGCGCGACG